>Ga0163200_1000641_pt1 | contig 14405 bp, 13 predicted proteins | sample PL_2010_200m_FD_113535 | JGI IMG/M metagenome (GOLD analysis project Ga0163200, IMG submission 113535) | Freshwater microbial communities from Powell Lake, British Columbia, Canada to study Microbial Dark Matter (Phase II) - PL_2010_200m | ecosystem: Environmental > Aquatic > Freshwater > Lake ... | reverse complement strand
GGCGCGGACGGAGGCGCGGCGCCATCCAGGGGACATTTCTATCGAGTTAAGCAAGGGGACATTTCTAAAGAGTTTTGACACGGCGCGAAAAGCACGGCTGCGGGGTTGACTTCTGCCGGCGGCGGTTTCATCATACCGGCGTGAACGAACCGCTGGTTGCCTATTTCTCGATGGAGATCGCGCTGGCCCCGTCCATCCCCACCTACAGCGGCGGCCTCGGCATGCTCGCGGGCGACACCATCCGCGCCGCGGCGGACCGGGGCGTGCCGATGGTCGCGGTCTCACTGTTGCACCGCAAAGGATATTTCTATCAGCACCTCGACGCGAGCGGCTGGCAGACGGAGGAACCGGCCGAATGGGTGGTCGAGGATTTCCTCACCGAACTGCCGCAACGCGTCGCTGTCCAGATCGAGGGCCGCACCGTCCACATCCGCGCCTGGCAATACAACGTCCGCGGCGTCAGCGGCGACGTTGTGCCGGTGCACCTGCTCGACACCGACCTGGCGGAAAGTTCCGATTGGTATCGCACACTCACCGATCAGCTCTACGGCGGCGACAACCACTACCGCCTCTGCCAAGAAGCGATCCTCGGTCTCGGTGGCGTCCGCATGTTGCGCGCGCTCGGCCATCGCACGCTCCAGCGGTTCCACATGAACGAGGGCCACGCCAGCCTGTTGACCGTTGAGCTGCTCCTCGAAGAGGCCCGCAAAGCCCGACACGCCGCCATCACCCCGGAAGACGTCGAGGCCGTCCGCAAGAAATGCATCTTCACCACCCACACCCCCGTGCCGGCGGGACACGACCAGTTTCCGATGGAGATGGTCCACCGCGTCTTGGGGATGCCCGATGTGTTTGCCAAAATGCAGGACCAGTTCTGCATCAACTTCGCCGCCCGCGTCCTCAACCAGCCCGCCGGCGCGCAGGACATGAAATCGTTGTTCTGCACCGGCACGACGCTGAACATGACCTACCTCGCGCTGAACCTCAGTCACTACGTCAACGGCGTCGCCAAGAAACACGCCGAGGTCAGCCGCCACATGTTCGCCGAGTACCAGATTGACGCCATCACCAACGGCGTCCACGCGCCCACTTGGGCCTCGCGACCGCTCCAGGAACTCTACGACAAACACATCCCCGGCTGGCGCGAGGACAACTTCAACTTGCGCTACGCCCTCAGCATCCCGCTCCAGGAAGTTTGGGCCGCGCACGAGGCCGCCAAGCGCCGGCTCATCGAATGGATCAACAACGAAACCAACTCCGGCTTCGACCTGCACGATTTCACCATCGGCTTCGCCCGCCGCGCCGCCGCCTACAAACGCGCCGACCTGATCTTCCACGACCTCGACCGGCTCCGCGCCGTCGCCGCCAAGGCCGGCCGACTCCAGATCGTCTATGCCGGCAAAGCCCACCCGCAAGACCAAGACGGCAAGGAACTCATCAAACACATTTTCCAGGCCCGTGACACCCTCCGCCGCGACATCAAGATCGCCTACCTGCCCAATTACAACTGGGAACTCGGCCGCGTGTTGACCGCCGGCGCCGATGTCTGGTTGAACACGCCTCTGCCGCCGATGGAAGCCAGCGGCACCAGCGGCATGAAGGCCGCCGTCAACGGCGTCCCCAGCCTCAGCATCCTTGACGGCTGGTGGATCGAAGGCTGCATCGAAGGCGTCACCGGCTGGGCCATTGACTCGACCGTCCCCGTGGAAGGAGACCGCACCCCGCACGATGCGGCGTCGCTGTACGACAAGCTGGAAAACGCGGTGTTACCGCAGTTCTACCGCGACCGGGACCGCTACATCGACGTCATGCGCCACGCCATTGCGCTGAACGGCTCCTTCTTCAACACCCAGCGCATGATCCTCCAGTACGTCCTCAAGGCGTACTACCAGTGACCGGCTCGTGCGGCTTGCGCCCGTACACCCGCTCGTACGCCCGGCAGAACGGACACACCCGACCTTCCACGCCCTTGACCAGGGCAAATGCCATCCCCCGCTGTTTCCTGCGCGCCCGCCGGCAAACAGGACAGCCAAGGCAGACCTTGGCCAATGTTTGATCCGCTTTCACGCCGCCATCATCGCCGGCTCCGGCGCAAAGTAAAGCCGAACCCTTGTAACCCTCCCTCACCCGGCCAACGGAAACATTGGAGGCCGAGGTGCTGCACTCGGAACTGCCGGTGGTGATGGATTTCTACGCGCCGTGGTGCGGGCCGTGCCGGGTGCTCACGCCCGCGCTGGAACGGCTCGCCGTGGAGTTTGCGGGGCAGATCAAGTTCGTGAAGGTCAATGTGGACCATTTCCCCGAACTGGCCGCCGAGTTTGGCGTCACGGGTGTGCCCACACTCGTGCTGGCCAAGGACGGCGTGTTTGTGGATGAGTTCGTCGGCTTGATGCCGCTGGCCCTGCTCCGCCATAAGTTCCAGCATCTCGTGGAATTGGTGCCTGCCGTGGAAAGATGATGAAATGAACGCCTTCTTGAAAATTGCTGTCGGCGTCGTGATGGGATGTCTGTTGGGATTTGGCTATTACCGGCTGGTCGGTTGCGCCTCGGGCGCGTGTCCGATCACCAGCAACCCGTGGATCAGCACGCTGTACGGCGGTTTGTTGGGTGCCTTTGTTGCCGGTTCCTTTTAAGGAGAAATCTGTCATGACAGTGGAACGCTATATTCGGATCATCGCCGGCACGTTTGTGCTGGCGAGCGCCTTGCTGGGTTACTTTGTGGACAAGCGGTGGCTGTGGTTCACGATGTTCGTCGGCGTCAACCTACTCCAAGCGGGCATCACCAAGTGGTGCCTGATGGAGAACATCCTCAAGAAGCTCGGCGTCGGCGGTTCGTGCGGTTGCGCTCACTAGCGGGTTGCCTTTTCGGGCGTTGTGGGCTAACTAGTTTCTTCACAGAAGGGAGGCTTCGTGCATGAACGTTGAGTTGCTGGCGCGGGCGCAGTTCGCGCTGACAGTGATGTTTCACTATCTGTTTCCACCGTTGACCATCGGGCTGGGCGGAATCCTGGTCATCATGGAGGCGCTCTACCTCAAGTCCCGCGACCCGCAATACGAGGCGATGGCGAAATTCTGGACGAAGGTGTTCGCCTTGAACTTCGCGCTCGGCGTCGCCACCGGTATCGTGATGGAATTCCAGTTCGGCACGAATTGGGCCACCTACTCGCGTTTCGTCGGTGATGTGTTTGGCTCCCCGCTGGCGGCAGAGGGCGTGTTTGCGTTCTTCCTCGAATCGAGTTTTCTGGCGGTGCTGGTGTTCGGCTGGAACCGGGTTTCGCCGCGGATGCATTTCTTCGCCACCTGCATGGTGGCGCTGGGTGCGATGCTCTCGGCCGCGTGGATCGTGGTCGCCAATTCCTGGCAACAGACTCCCGCCGGGTTCCACATTGTGGGAGATGGGTTGAAGGCGCGCGCGGAGATCACGGATTTCTGGGCGATGGTGTTCAATCCGTCAAGCGTGATCCGCCTGACGCACACGGTGATCGGGGCTTATGTGCTGGCGGCGTTCTTTGTGATGGGCGTGTCGGCCTGGTACCTTCTTCACAGACGGCATGTGGAATTCGCGAGACGCTGCTTTACCATCGCGGCGGTGGTGGGCCTGCTCGCTTCAGTGGCCGCGGCGTGGTCGGGCGACGTGCACGGGCGCCAGGTGGCGCGCACGCAGCCGGTGAAACTGGCCGCGATGGAAGCGATCTTTGAAACCCGGAACGAACCGACGCCGCTGTATGTGTTCGGCATTCCCGACGCGGAAGCGCGCAAGGTCCAAATGGGACTGGCGATTCCCGGCGGGGTGAGTTTTCTGGTGCACCATGATTTCAAGACGCCGGTGCCGGGGTTGGATAAGGCGCCGCGGTCAAACTGGCCGCCGGTGGCGCTGACGTTTACGACGTTTCACCTGATGGTGGGAATGGGATTCCTGTTTGTCGCGCTGACAGCGGCAGGGGCGTTTTTCCGCTGGCGCGGGACGCTGTTTGAGAAACGGTGGTTGTTGTGGGTGTTTGTGCTGGCGGCGCCGCTGCCGTACATCGCCAACCAGCTCGGCTGGGTCGCCGCGGAGGTGGGCCGACAACCGTGGGTGGTGTACGGCTTGTTGCGCACCAGCGATGCGCTTTCCAAGGTCGTGGCCGCCAACCAGGTGCTTCACTCGCTGGTGATGTTCGGCGTCATCTACCTCGCGCTGTTGGCCGTGTGGCTGTACATCCTCTTGGAGAAGATCCAACAAGGCCCCGAACCGGTGACAGGAGGCGCACAATGAACTTGAACGAGCTGTGGTTCCTGTTGCTGGGGGTGTTGCTGGCCGGCTACGCCATCCTCGATGGATTCGATCTCGGCACCGGCATTTTGCACCTGGCGGCGCGCAAGGACGAACACCGCCGCGTCCTGATGAATGCGATCGGGCCGGTCTGGGACGGCAATGAGGTGTGGTTGCTGACGTTTGGCGGGGCGCTGTTTGCCGCGTTCCCGCACGCGTATGCGACGGTGTTTTCCGGGTTCTACACGGCGTTCATGCTGTTGTTGCTGGCGTTGATCGTGCGCGCGGTGGCGATGGAGTTTCGGAGCAAACGCGAGTCGCCCGCCTGGCGGCGGTTGTGGGACACGGGCTTCTGTGTCAGCAGCGCGACGGCGACGTTGTTGTTCGGCGTGGCGGTCGGCAACGCGCTGCTCGGTCTGCCCATCGGACCCGACATGGAATATCACGGCCGGCTGTTGCACCTGTTGAAACCGTACGCGCTGCTGACCGGGCTGTTCACGGTGGCGCTGTTTGCCATGCACGGGGCGCTTTATCTCGGCATGAAGACAGAAGGCGAGTTGCAGCAGCAGGTCCGCCGTTGGGCGTGGAAGGCGCTGGCGGCGGTGGCGGCGTTGTATGTGGCGGTCACGGCGTACTCGGTGTTGGCGGTGCCGCTGGCCACGCGGAATTTCCCGCGTCATCCCTGGCTGTGGGTCCTGGTCGTCGTCAATGTTCTGGCCCTGCTCAACATCGTCCGTACCCTGCGCGCGGACCGTTGGGGGCAGGCTTTTCTCTCATCGAGCCTTGTCATTCTCAGTCTGGTGGGATTGTTCGGGGCGGCGTTGTTCCCCGAACTGCTGCACTCATCGTTGAACCCCGAGTGGAGCCTCGACATCTACAACGCGGCCTCGTCGCCGAAGACGTTGGCGATCATGGCGATCATCGCGGCGATCGGGATGCCGTTCGTGTTCGCCTATACGAGCGTGATTTATTGGGTGTTCCGTGGTAAGGTGGAACTGGGTAAGTTCAGCTATTGAAACCGAGAAGACCTGACCAAAAGGAGGAGAGAATGGATATCCTGATCCAGGCGAATGGTATCACCCTCGCCGACAACCTCAAAGCGACCATCGAAGAAAAGATCGCCCGTATCGAACAATACGCCCCGCGCGCTCTCCGCGCCCGGGTTCGCGTACGCAAAGTCAGCGCCCATCCGTCCGGGCGCCAGTACAGTGTGCGCGTGCTCTGCGAGATTCCCGGCGCCGACCTCAGCGCCGAGGAGAGCGGCGCCGACGTGCTGAGCGCGATGGACGCCGCCGCCTCCAAAATAGAACGACGGCTCCGCAAACGCAAAACGGAGCATCTCGCCCGCCGCGTGCGCGGGTCGCGGGCCAAAGAGAAAGTCTAGTTTTCCGCGGAGTGCAGCCCACCGGGCGCGGCACGGAAATCGAGGACGCTGCGCTCGGGATCGTCGGGGTGCGGCACGGGACAGTTCCACATGCACGCGCCGCAGTGGATGCATTTCTCGCGGTCGAACGCGGGCACGCCCTTTTCGCCGGGAGTGATGGCCTGGCCGGAACAAACCTCGATGCAGATTTTCGTGCCGCATTGCTCGCAGAGGTTCGGGTAGAGAAACACAACGTGATCGGCATATCCGGCGGGCGCCTGGACCTTGCCGCCCATCAACAGCGCGTCCTGGTGCGAGACGAGTAGTTTGCCGTCGTACGGAATCGCGGGCCAGCCGTCGCGGTTCATCAACGCGTGGTGCGCGCTCACACCTTTCGCAGCGCAGTCCTGGCGGATCTTCTCAATCTCGGAAAACGGGATGCGGTCCTGATAGTACGCGGCAAGACTCGGTGTGTGTTCAGCGGGCGGGCGTGGTTCGACGGGCGCGTGGAGTTTGCCCTTGGTCGCGCCGGCCAACGCCATGCCGAGCAGGCCGGTGACGAAGCCCTTGTGGAATCCGTCGCGCGCGCGCTCGGCGGCACGGGCTTCTTCTTCGAGCCAACCGGCCCGGCGCCGGCGCACGTAGGTCGCTTCGAGATTCTCTTTCGTGAATGGTTTCTTGTCCTTGAGCAGCTCGACGACGGCTTCGGCGAGCATGGTGCCGGTTGCCCATGCTTCGTCCACGCCGCTGCCGGTGAGGACGTTGGTGCTTCCGGAACCTTCGCCGATGCGGGCGTAGCCGTTGCCGGCAAGATGAGGTTCACCGCGGCGGCCGGATTCGCCGAGGGTCTTGGCGCCCCAAGAGCGGAGCGTGCCGCCGTTGAGATGCTGCCACAGGTACGGGTGCAGCATCCAGTGTTGAAGGTAGCGGTAGGCGGTACGCACGGGACTGTCGAACCACGACGGCACGAAGATGCCAAGCGAGGCGACACGATCCGGATAAACGTAGAGGAATCCGAAAATCTCCGGCTCGGGATAGCCAAGCGTGTGAAGCACGGTGCCGGGTTCGAGCGTACAATTCTCCGGCAGGTTGACGACGAATTTCATCCCGACGGCCCAGTCGTGTGTGTGATGATGTTCGGGCATGCCGAACTTCTGGTCGAGTTGTCGTCCGATGGGGCCGACGGGACCATCGGCGACAACGGTGAGTGCGGCGCGGATTTCCATGCCGGGCATGTAACCGTCGGCGGGGCGGCCTTGTTTGTCGGTGCCTTGATCCACCAAGCGCACGCCGGTGACGCGGTCATCTTGAATGAGAGGTCCAGCGACGGCGGTGCCGGGCCAGATCTGAACCACGCCGGTGCTCATCAGTTGAGAGCCGACCCACTGGTTGAACTGGCCGATAGAGGTGACGAAGCCGCCGTGTTTCTGCAGGTACGGCGGAATGTACGGAAGCTCCAGCGCCTCATGCTCGAACTTCAACACGCCGCGCAGGGCGCGGATGCATCTGTCGGCAACGCGCAACGTGGACGGACGACGGCTCGCGCCGACTGGATCGAGCAGGTAGAGGACCTTCTCCTGTTTGACGGGTGCGCAGGTTGGAATCTGCGACGGGTCGAGATTCGGAAATGTTTCGCGGATGGCGCGGGCTCGCGTGACAACGCCGGAAACGCCGAAGCCAATATCGTCGGCGCGCTCATAACAGATGACCTGTGCGGGCATGCCGGGCGAGACGGCGCTTTCCAGTCTTGGCGTGCCGTCGGGATTCACAAGCTCGCGCGAAAGCGTGGTGAGAAATCCGCCCGCGGCCGGACCGAATCCGACGCAGACAATGTCCACATCCATGCTTTGCCGTTCAGGAGTCGTCATAGATTACTCGTCACGCAACTGACCTGACAGATACGCGTCATACGACGGTAAATCAAGCATCCCGTGACCGGAGAGGTTGAAGACGATGACGCGCTTGCGCCCTTCCTCGCGCGCCGCGAGCGCCTCGATCAGACCGAGATCGTGCGCGCGGCTGACCGTTGGCGCCATGCCGTGATACCGAAGTCCGCCCGCATGAATCTCCGGCGGAATGAAATCATGGCCCAGCGTGTGCATCCACAACAACGGCGTCGTCTGTGCCGTGTCGCCGAAATCGTAGCGCAACTCGCCTTCCGTCATCGAGGCGCACGAGCTCGGCTCGACGGCAACGATACGGTACTTTTTGCCTTCAGCGATTTTCTTACGAACAAACGGGAACGAGATGCCGGCGAAATTACTGCCGCCGCCGACGCAACCGATGACCACATCCGGTTCCTCGCCGGCAAGCTCCATTTGCTTGATGGTTTCCTGCCCGATGACAGTCTGGTGCATGCAGACGTGATTGAGCACGCTACCGAGCGAGTCCTTTGTGTTCGGAGTCTTTTCCGTGTCTTCGATGGCTTCGCTGATGGCGATACCGAGGCTGCCCGGACAAACCCGGATTTTCCCTCTGGAGTTTGCGTCCGTACTCGGTGCGATCGCTTGGACTCGCGAACACTTCCGCGCCCCACGTTTGCATCATCAGCTTGTGATACGGTTTCTGTTCAAAGCTGACCTTGACCATGTACACCGTGCATTCCAAGCCAAACAGCCGGCAGGCCAACGCCAGCGATGATCCCCACTGCCCCCCACGCCCGTCTCCGTCGCGAGCCGCCTGGTGCCGGCGACCTTGTTGTAATACGCTTGCGCCACGGTCGTGTTCGGTTTGTGGCTGCCCGCCGGGCTGACGCCCTCGTACTTGTAGTAGATGTGCGCCGGCGTTTGGAGGGCCTTCTCCAACCGCACCGCGCGTAACAACGGCGTCGGCCGCCACAACGCATAAATTTCCCGCACCGCCGACGGGATCTCGACCCAGCGTTCCGGCGACATCTCCTGCATGACAAGATTTTCCGGGAAAATCGTCGTCATCATCTCCGGCGTGACCGGCTGTTTCGTCCCGGGGTGCAACGGCAGCGGCAACGGCTTCGGGAAATCCGCCAAGATGTTGTACCAATGGGTCGGGATGTCTTTTTGCGTCAGCGTGAAATGTGTCGTTGCGCTCATGGTTGGCGAGCTTATAGCGAATGCGCGCCACCACGTCAAACCCACGAGTTTGTGATTGGATTGAAGGAATGAGACTCTCTGCTATACTGCGTTCTCGCATCTGGACAAGCCGAACATGGAAGACACCATTGCTGCCATTTCAACCCCTCTTGGCGCGGGAGGGATCGCCATTGTTCGTGTATCCGGACCGGATGCGTTGAGTATCGCAGAGGCTGTGTTCCGTTCCCCCCGCGGGAAACCTTCGCTGTTTCCAACGCACACCATCCACTACGGCAGAATTGTGCAGAACGGCGAGGTCCTGGACCAAGTGATGCTCACCGTCTTTCGTGCCCCTCAGAGTTACACGACGGAAGACATCATCGAAATCAACTGCCACGGCGGTGTGTTGACCGCACAAGCCATCCTTTCGCTTTGCCTGCAACACGGCGCCCGGCTGGCTGAACCGGGCGAGTTTACGAAACGCGCGTTTCTAAACGGGCGGCTTGATTTGACGCAAGCCGAAGCCGTCATGGACCTGATCTCGGCACGGACTCAACGCGCTCAAGCTGTTGCCGCGCGGGTATTGGAGGGACATTTGTTCCGTCGCGTTGAGGCGCTTCGCGAGAAAATCGCCGGCCTCCTCGCCCATATCGAAGCTTACTTGGATTTTCCTGAAGAAGACATTCAACCGGCAACATGTGAGAAATTGAGCGCCGATCTCAATGAAAGCATTGCACTTCTACGAAGGCTGCTCGACACAGCTCGTGAGGGTCGGATCTTGCGCGAAGGTGTTCTTGTCGCGATTATCGGACGTCCCAACGTCGGCAAGTCCAGCCTCATGAATGCACTTCTCGGACGCGATCGTTCAATCGTGACGCCGGTTCCAGGAACAACGCGTGATTCCATAGAGGATATCGTCACAATCGGAGGATTCCCAATACGCTTGACCGACACGGCTGGCTATCGGAAAGCACGCGGAATTGTTGAGACAAAAGGTGTTAATCGCGCGCTTAACATATTGGCACAAGCAGAGATAGTTCTTCATGTAATTGACACATCTCGGCCGTTCTCTCCGCTGGATATTGAACTGACTCGCTTATGTGAATCGAAACACATGATTCACGCCTTCAATAAAATAGATCTACCTTCCAAGCTGAAACCACCAATCGGGTTCCAAGAGCATAATCGAGTTGACATATCCACCTTAACAGGAGACGGGTTGGACCTACTTCGAGACGTAATTGCGAGGATCGTTAATTCAGGCACTGTTGGGGTGACAGACTTGGATGTTGCCATCAATGAACGACATGCTGGCGCACTAGCACGCGCCATGGATTCACTGGCATCTGCGGAGGAAGCGCATTCTTCCGTCCAAGGATTTGAGATTGTTTCCCAGCATCTTCGTCTTGGTTTGAATGCAATTGGGGAGGTCACCGGGAAAACGACCACCGAAGATATCCTGGATCGGATTTTTAAGACATTCTGCATTGGTAAGTAAACGACATGTACACCTATCCAAATGATTACGATGTAATTGTTGTGGGCGCTGGCCACGCCGGAGTTGAGGCTGCTTTAGCAAGTGCTCGCCTCGGATGCCAAACGCTAGTACTTACATCCAATCTCGATACGATCGCCCAGATGTCGTGTAATCCGGCCATTGGAGGGATAGCTAAGGGACATCTTGTTCGAGAGATTGATGCACTTGGCGGCGAGATGGGGTTAGCCGCAGATCAGACTGGCATTCAGTTTCGCATGCTGAACACGAAGAAAGGACCGTCCGTTTGGGCACCGCGCGCACAATGCGACAAGAGGATTTACCAAAGCCGCATGAAATGGGCTCTTGAATCTCAAGCAGGTCTGACGGTGAAACAGGGCATGATTGAAGAGTTGTTCACTGAGAACAATGTAGTGCGTGGCGTTATAACGAAGACAGGAACGCTGTATCTTGCAAGAACAGTCGTCATAACAACTGGCACATTCTTGTGTGGGCTAATCCACATTGGGAATGTGAAGCTTGAGGCTGGCCGAGCCGGCGAGCCTGCAGCATACGATTTGTCTGAATGCTTGCAGAAGTTAGGATTTGAGCTTGGACGACTAAAAACTGGAACGCCGCCAAGGATTCACAGAAGCTCAATTGATTTCAGTAAGATACAAATTCAACATGGGGACAATCCTCCCTCATTCTTCTCCTACAGAACACTACATTCGTTCCACGTGGAACAGATTCCCTGTTATGTCACGCATACCACTGAGAAAACTGCACAAGTCATCCGAGATAACCTGCATCGTTCAGCCATGTATTCCGGGCAGATCCAAGGGATTGGCCCTCGTTATTGCCCATCTATTGAAGACAAGATCGTGAAGTTCCCGGATAAAACTCATCATCAGGTGTTCTTAGAGCCAGAAGGACGTCAGACGGAAGAGTTCTACATTAACGGGGCTTCGACCTCTTTTCCAGAGGAAGTGCAACTTCAGATGGTCCGAACCATCCAAGGACTTGAGCATGCAGAGATCATGCGACCTGCCTATGCCATTGAGTATGACTATGTGCCCCCTCATCAGCTTCACGAAACCCTAGAAACGAAGTCAATTAGGAATCTGTACTTCGCCGGCCAGATCAATGGGACCTCAGGTTATGAAGAGGCCGCAGCACAAGGAATCGCAGCCGGCATAAATGCGGCCCTCAAGGTCAAAGGAAAGCCTCCCTGTTTGTTCACGCGGGCGAACAGCTACATCGGGGTGATGATTGATGATCTCGTCACAAAGGGAGTTGATGAGCCGTATCGCATGTTCACTTCTCGTGCTGAGTACCGGCTCCAGCTTCGCCAGGACAATGCGGATCTTCGGCTCACTCCAATTGGCCGTGACATTGGGCTAGTTGGTGAGGAGCAGTGGAAGGCATTTGTAATCAAGAGATCCTTGATTGAATCGGAGATGGAACGTCTCCACACCGTATGCATCGGGAACACAACCCATGCTGAGATATTGCGCCGTCCAGATGTGTCGTATGCGAATCTACCAAATTGTCGAGTTGATCTTCCTGAGGATGTACAACGTCAAATCGAAATCCAGATCAAGTACGAAGGTTACATCGCTCGTGACATAGACCAGATTCGGCGGACGGCTTCCTTGGAAGAGAAGCGCATTCCTGTGGGAATCGATTATCATCAGATCAAGGCTTTGCGCTTTGAATCGAGACAGAAACTCAGTCGGTTTCGACCGGATTCAGTGGGTCAGGCCTCTAGGATCTCAGGTGTTACACCAGCCGATGTTGCCGTGCTTCTGGTTTGGCTAAAGAAACATGGTTCAAACGACAAGAACCATCAAGCGTGCGCTGACGCTTGACCAATACCGGGTGACGGAAGGACCGCAGATTCATCTGCCGTTGTCTCGGCCTTGAGTTGTTTGGTTGGCACCGTGCCACCGGCGGAAGGATCAGAAGACGTAGGGGTGATGCCACCGGTTTCTATGATCTGTTCTATTTTTGTAGCGTCAAGCGTTTCGTGCTCGATAAGGGCTTCTGCAAGCGCAACCAGCCGATCACGATTCTGGTTGAGGATTTCCTTTGCGCGGTTGTAACTGAATTCGATGATGTTTCGAACTTCTTCATCAATCTCACGAGCTGTTTGTTCGCTGATTTCGCGGCCCTTGAAAAGGTCGCGACCAAGGAACATATGTTCTTCACGCTCGCTGACGTTGACCATGCCAATACGCCCACTCATGCCCCATTCCGTTACCATCTTGCGGGCGATCGTCGTCGCCTGGCGAATGTCGCCTGCGGCGCCGCTGGTGTAATCACCAAGAATAAGCTCTTCGGCAATGCGACCGCCCATGGTGCCGGCCAGTTCATCGAGCAGTTGGCTGCGGCTCTCGTGGAACTTGTCTTTTTCAGGCAGTGAAAACGTGGCGCCAAGGTACATGCCGCGGGGGATGATCGTGACTTTGTGCAGCGGCTCGGTGTTCTCGAGTTTGTACATCACCAGCGCGTGGCCGGCTTCGTGGTAGGCTGTGATCTTTTTGTCTTTCTCGTCGAGGACGCGACTACGGCGCTCGCGGCCCCAGCGAACCTTGTCGCGCGCTTCTTCCAACTCCTCCATGCCAACGGACTTTTTATCTCGACGGGCGGCAAGGAGCGCGGCTTCATTGATGAGGTTTGCAAGATCAGCGCCGGAAAAGCCGGGGGTGCCGCGGGCGGTGACTTTGAAATCCACGCTCTTGTCGAGTTTCACATTGCGGGCGTGGACTTGAAGTATTTCCTCGCGGCCCACGAGATCCGGCATGTCCAACACGATCTGGCGATCGAAGCGGCCAGGACGCAGGAGCGCGGCATCGAGGACATCGGGACGATTCGTGGCCGCCATGATGATGACGCCTTCTTGTGTGTCAAATCCGTCCATCTCCACGAGAATGGCGTTGAGTGTCTGCTCTCGTTCGTCGTGCCCGCCGCCGATCCCACTGAAACGCGACCGGCCGACGGCGTCAATCTCATCAATGAAGATGATGCACGGGGCGTTGCGTTTGCCTTGTTCAAACATGTCGCGCACCCGGCTGGCGCCGACGCCGACGAACATCTCGACAAAGTCGGAGCCGCTGATGTTGAAGAACGGGACGTCGGCTTCGCCGGCGATGGCTTTTGCGAGCAATGTTTTGCCGGTGCCGGGGGGGCCGACCATGAGGACGCCTTTGGGAATGCGTCCGCCGAGGCGTTGAAATCTCTTCGGTTCCTTAAGAAACTGGATGATTTCTTCGACTTCTTCCTTGCCTTCCCGCATACCGGCGACGTCTTTGAAGGTGACCTTGTTGCGTTCGCGGCTGAGGAGGCGGGCGCGGGACTTACCGAAGCTCATGGCGCCCTTGCCGGCGATCTTGAGTTGGCGGATGAACAGGAAGTAGAGCGCGACTACGAAGAGGATTGGCCCCAATGACCAGGAAAGGACCTGCACCCACCACTGGCTTGTTTCGTCGAAAGAGATCTGGACGTTGTGTGCCTTGAGATACTTGTAAATCTCATCGCTGTACTTGGCGCGGCTGGCGAAGTGAACTGTTTTCTTCTTTTCGTCTTCGTATTCACCTTTGAGCTTATCGAGAGCACTGGTGCCGGCTTCAATGGTGATGCGTTTGACAAGGCCGCGTTCAATTTTCTCCTCCAACTGGCCGTAGGAAAGTTCCTCTATGGGTACACGCTGCAATTGTTGGTAGCGCCACAGCAGCGGCAGCACAACCAATACCAGCAACCAGACCAATAAAATCACGCGATTGGACAGCCCTGGTCCGCCGGACGGGGGCGTGCGTTTCAGCCTGGGCAGAAGTGGTGGTTTCTTTTCCATGACAAGGAAAACTGCAGCACGCTAACACAGGGGCCCCACCAATGCAACCGGTTTGATGTCCTCCCTCAACCCTAAAAAATTTATTGACAGCATATACTTTATATTATAAAGGATGTCTTATGAATACGAACTGGGCTGAACAGAACCTTTCACTGATCCGCACCTTGATGGAGCGCGCCTCCATCTACCGTCGCGCCCTGGCTCCGATCCTGATCGCCACCGGCGTCATCGGCACGACAACTGCCGTCACCGGCATGTTCGTCAGGCTCGACACACAAATGCAGTTCCTTGTGTGCTGGGCCAGCGCGGCGGCAATCGCATTACTCGCGGCCTTCGCGCTGGCGCGACAGGAGGCGATCCGTGAACACGAGGCGTTTTGGTCGCCGCCGGCGCGGCGCGTGGCGATGGCGTTGTTG
>Ga0163200_1000640_pt1 | contig 14415 bp, 14 predicted proteins | sample PL_2010_200m_FD_113535 | JGI IMG/M metagenome (GOLD analysis project Ga0163200, IMG submission 113535) | Freshwater microbial communities from Powell Lake, British Columbia, Canada to study Microbial Dark Matter (Phase II) - PL_2010_200m | ecosystem: Environmental > Aquatic > Freshwater > Lake ... | reverse complement strand
CGCCCTTTGCCTGAGCATACAGCCAGTTAAATAATGCCGTGCGGCCTCCGCCGATATGTAAATTCCCCGTCGGAGAGGGGGCAAAACGTACCCGGATCATCTTAATTTAACCCCTTTAGCTAACGCCTGCTTGTTAATTTCAATCAGCCCCTTTTTATTGGCAGGCGCGATCTCTTCAATGGCTTGAAAAATATTTTTGCCCTTGACTATTTTTCTTGCAGCCAAATAACAACCCAAAGCCACCATATTAGCTACCCTGATATTGCCTAGATCAAACGCGATATCCGTAAAAGGATGTTTTACGGCGGCTGAATTTTTATACCCGGCGCCCTCAGGAACAAGAGAAGTATTTATAATCAACAACCCTCTAATTTTTAATCTTGCCTTGAATTTTTCCAGCGCCGGCGCACTCATCACAATTAAAGTATCTGCTTTATCAATATAGGGAGAGCCTATTTCTTTGTCGGAAATAACTACCATGCAATAAGCGGCCCCTCCGCGCACTTCTGCCCCGTAAGAAGGAAACCAGGTAACAAACTTGCCTTCCCGCATCGCCGCCTCTGTCAAAACCTTGCCCAGAAGCATTATACCCTGTCCGCCTGCACCCGCTATAATAATCTTTTCTGTCATTTGATTCTTCCTAAGGGATATTCTTTAGTCATTACTTCCTTTATCCATGTAAGTGCCTCTTTCGGCGGCAGGCTCCAGTAGGTCGGGCACGGCGATAATATCTCCACCAAAGAAAAACCCACCTTATCTATCTGGTTCTGGAATGCCTGCTTTACGGCCTGCTTTGCTTTTATCACTTCCTGGGGAGAATGCAAGGACACCCTCTCTACATATTTTACCGCCGCTAAATTTGCCAGCATCTCGGAAATCTTTAGAGGGTACCCTTGAAGAGACGCTTCTCTTCCTGCGGGGGTAGTAGCTGTCTTCTGCCCCAATAAAGTAGTGGGGGCCATCTGGCCACCGGTCATGCCATAAACGGCATTATTGATGAATATCACGGTAAGATTCTCCCCGCGGTTAGCCGCATGTATAGTCTCGTTAGTGCCGATAGCCGCTAAATCGCCGTCCCCCTGATAAGTGAAGACGATATTATCCGGCCTTACTCTTTTTATGGCTGTAGCCACCGCCAAGGTCCTGCCATGCGCTGCCTCGGAACAATCAAAATCCCAATAATCATAGGCAATGACTGCGCAGCCGACCGGCGCAACGGCAATAACCTTTTCCCGGATATCTAATTCATCCACTGCTTCTGCTACTATCCGGTGCGCTATGCCGTGTCCGCACCCCGGGCAATAATGAGTGGTGACATCTCGTAAAGATTTAGGATGGCTAAATATTTTCTGCATATCTTATAATCTCTTCTTCCGTCGGTATCCCTCCGCCGGCGCGGCCAAAGAATTTAACTGCGCATTTACCGTCAACCGCAAGCCTGACATCTTCTACCATCTGCCCGTAAGACATCTCAACAACTAGGTATTTGGTGTTAGGTGTTAGGTGTTTGGAAAAAGCATTTATCGGGAAGGGCCAGAGGGTTACCGGCCTGATCATGCCTATCTTTCTTCCCTTTTCCCTCAACCGGCGCATGGCACTCCTGGCAATTCTGGCCATGCTGCCGTAGGCAACCAGAATAATCTCTGCGCCCTCTAAGTGCGTGTTTTCATAACGCTGTTCTTTCTGTGATACGGCCCTGTATTTTTCCTGCAGTTTCAGATTTAACCCTTCCAAAGCGCCTTCGGCAAGATAGAGAGACCGGATAATATTGGGTTTTCTGCCCTTGCAACCGGTCAGCGCCCAGGGTTTTTTGTAGTTTTGCGTTTTGCTTTTTGAATTTTGCGTTTTTAGCGGTTCCGCCATCTGCCCCAGCATCCCGTCAGCCAAAACCATCACCGGGTTACGGTATTTATCGGCTAAATCAAAGCCAAGATTCATAAAATCATATGCCTCCTGTACTGTGGAGGGCGCCAATACTATGCAGCGATAATCACCGTGCCCGCCGCCGCGGGTAGCCTGAAAATAATCCGCCTGGGAGGGGGAAATATTGCCCAGGCCCGGCCCCCCGCGCATCACATTCACAATCACTCCCGGCAACTCTGCCCCAGCCATATAGGAAATGCCTTCCTGTTTTAGGCTTATGCCCGGGCTGGAAGAAGAAGTCATTGCCCTTTCCCCGGCGGCGGCAGCGCCGAAAACCATATTTATCGCCGCCAATTCTGATTCTGCCTGGATAAATATCCCTCCCGAAGCCGACAAATGCACCGCCATATAAGCAATTAATTCATTTTGGGGGGTAATGGGGTAACCGGCATAAAAACGGCAACCCGCATCTATCGCGCCCTGAGCAATCGCTTCGTTTCCGGTCATTAATACTTTGGTTTTAGCCATTTTAAAAGTGTAAAATGTAAAGCGTAAAATTATAACGTAAAGTTTTGAGTTTTAGTTTTGCGCTTTGCATTTTGAGTTTTGCGCTTATTTATAAACTTCTATGCAGCAATCCGGGCAAATCCATGCACACTGGCAGCAGCCGATACAGGCACCTTCATCCTGAAATCCCACCGGCCGCACCCCCTGCCGGTTTAATTTCTGCTCTACGACAATCGCACCTTTGGGACAAAAACTGACGCAGAGCAGGCACCCTTTACATTTATCCTGATCAATCTTTATTTTTGGCATATCACGGATTTGATTTCTTTAGCTATCCCTTTAGCGGTTAAACCATATTTTTCCAATAAAATATCTCTTCTGCCATGCGGGATAAATTCATCCGGTAATCCCATCTTAATCACCGGTTTGCCTATCGCTTCTGCTACGGCGCTGCCAAAACCGCCGGCTAAAATACCCTCCTCAACGGTAAAGATATTCTTGGTACCTCTGGCAAGGCTTTGAAATAACGGTACATCCAGAGGTTTAACAAAGCGCGCATTAACCAAGCTTCCCCTTAAGCCCTCTTTTTCTAAGAAGCCCAGCGCCTCCAAAGACGGCGTAACCATGCTACCCAGGGCGATGATAGCAAAATCTTTCCCCTCTTTTAAAATTTCCGCCTTCCCAAGCTCTAGTTTGGGATTTGAAATTTGGGATTTTTGATTTAGGATTTTATCTTTGGGGTACCTGATTGCCACCGGCTTATTTAAGCTTAAGGCGAATTCAAGCATTGCTTCAAGCTCAGCTCCGTCTTTAGGCGCCATCAACACTAAATTGGGGACGCTCCTTAAATAGGCGATGTCAAAAATACCCTGGTGGGTCGCGCCATCCTCTCCGACGATACCGCTGCGATCAAGAACAAAAATAACCGCCAGATTCTGCAGGGCCACATCTTCTATGATTTGATCGTAAGCCCGCTGCAAAAAAGTAGAATAAATGGCTACCACCGGCTTCATCCCCTGCCTGGCAAGGCCGGCGGCAAAACAAACCGCATGCTCTTCGGCAATGCCGACGTCAAAAAATCTTCCCGGATATAAATCACGGAACCGGTCAAGCCCGGTGCCTTCCGGCATAGCGGCAGAGATAGCCACAATCCTTTTCTCTTCCTTGGCTAAGGCAATTAATTTCTCGCTGAATATCTGAGTATAAGTTTTTACCCCGGCTTCTCTCTGCGATAGGACCTCCCCTGTGTTTACCTCAAACGGCGCAATCCCGTGAAATTTTACCGGTTCATTCTCGGCAACGGTATAGCCCTTACCTTTCTTTGTCACCACGTGCACTAATAGCGGGCCTTTAAGCAGCAGGATATTTTTTAAGGCCGGGACTAAGCTGTGTAAATTATGCCCGTCAAAGGGGCCGAAATAACGAAAGCCCAGCTCTTCAAATAACATCCCCGGGACAAATAAACCTTTTAAACCTTCTTCAAGTTTATTGGCAATTTTTATCAGACGGCTGCCCCGGGGCAGGCGCGATTTGACAAAACCCTCCAGAGAATCGCGGAAACGGTTGTAAACCGGAAGCGAGATAAGTTTATTTAAATAGATGCTCAAGGCCCCGGCATTGGGAGAAATGCTTAATTCATTGGTGTTCAAAATAACCAGCATATCTTTTTTTAAGTGACCGGCATTATTTAAGCCTTCAAAACACAGGCCGCCGCTTAAAGAGCCGTCTCCGATTACTGCCACGACCCGGAAATAGTCCTCTGCGGCCAGATAATCCCTGGCGCAAGCCAGGCCCAGGCTTAAGGACACGGCAGCAGAGCTATGCCCTGTAGTGAATACATCGTAGTTGGATTCGTCCTTGGAGGGGAAACCGCTGATCCCCTGATATTGGCGTAAACTGGAAAAATCTTTGTTTCTTCCGGTAAGGATTTTATGCGCATAGGCCTGATGGCCGACGTCAAAGACTATTTTATCGCGGGGTGTATCCAGGCAATAATGCAGGGCAACGATTAACTCCACCGACCCCAGGCTGGAAGCCAGATGCCCGCCGGTCTTGGCCACTACCGCAATTATGCGCTGGCGGATCTCTTCGGCCAGATGGATAAGTTCGTCTATCTTTAAATTTTTGAGGTCAGACGGTGAATTAACCCTTTCTAAAAACATTATCTTTTTCCTTCTTCGCTGTCCGTATTAAATTTCTCTAAAGCGAATTTGCCGTCTTTCTTCATCAGCAATTCGACCTTGCGCTGTGCTTCGTTTAAGGTCGCGCTACAGCCCTGGGCAAGCTTTATCCCTTCCTCGTATTTTTTCAGCGACTCACCGAGGGTAAGTTTACCGCTGGCCAGTTCCTCGACGATCTTCTGCAAACGCTTCAGGTCCTCTTCAAACTGTGCTTTTTCTTTCATCCCGCCCTTCCTTTCTATGCTACTCCCCCACCCTTATGAAGGGCGGGATTCATCCTTAGCTTACCTCCTGTACGGAACTGATAAAACTTCCCTTTGCCAATACCGTCTTTACCTTGGCTCCAGGCTCCAGCTGCGTTGCCTCTTTCACAATTTCAGCCCCCGGCCAAAGCATGGTCAAACTATAGCCGCGCGCTAATACCGCCAAAGGGCTAAGCGCCTGCAGCCTTTGTATAAGAGAAGAGGCGCGCTCGCCTACCAGCTGCAGATAATGCCTTAGCTGCTGCGCTAAAGCAACCTGCAGCTCATCGAGCAATTGTTGTTTTTCTAATAATCTATCTAGAGGGCTTTTGAGCGCGTGCCGTAAAGCCGTCAATTGATTCCTTAGGCCATGCACTGTCTCGATAACAAAATTGTACAGTTCATATCTATAGCTATTCAGGTCGGCCAAAATAGCGTTTCTTTTCTCCACGATAATCTTGGCTGCCGCCGAGGGGGTCTCGACAAAGACATCGGCGACTAAATCCGCCAAAGTCACGTTTATCTGGTGTCCGACCGCAGAAATAGTCGGGATTGAAGAACCGTAAATCGCGCGGGCTACGATTTCTTCGTTGAACGACCAGAGATCCTCGCTGCTTCCGCCGCCGCGGGAGATAATGATCGCATCTATCTGTTGATACTGATTCAGGTCTGCTACGGCCGCGGCAATCTCTGCGGCAGCTGACTCTCCCTGTACGCGCACCGGCCGGATCACTACATCGCTGGCAGGTGAGCCGTTCTTAAGGATTTGCAAGATGTCCCGCAGGGCTGCGCCGGCAGTAGAGGTAACAATACCGATACGAAAAGGCATCAGGGGAAGTGGCCTTTTATGCGCCGCTTCAAACAGGCCCTCCTTAGATAATTTTTTCTTCAGTTGCTCAAAGGCTAACTGTTGCGCTCCGATACCCTTAGGCTCGATGCGCTCAACGATAAACTGATATTGCCCGCGCGGCGGATAGACATCGATTTTGCCGAAGCAGATTACTTTTAAGCCGTCTTCGATTTTAAACTTAAGGTCGCGGTTCATACGGCTAAAAATCACCGCAGCTAAGACTGCTTGAGCATCTTTCAGGGTAAAATAAAAGTGCCCCGAGGGATAAGCCTTAAAATTGGAGACTTCTCCTTCTAACCAAACCTCTCCGAAACTGCTCTCCATGATCAGCTTGATGTCCTGAGTGATTTCGGAAACGCTATAAATGCGCCTGCCTGGCTCGGGCTTCTGCGGCACAAAGAAAAGGTCTGCCGTCTCTTTAGGCATGGTTAATTAATTTGTAGTATTGCTTACCGGATGCGCTGCGGATTTTTCTTCTTCGGCCGCAGCGATGACCTGAGGTTCCGGGGGTTTTTTCTTTAAAATAATCATATTCACCGAATATGGGTTTAAGGCCAAAATCTCCTGATAACTCTCTGGAGTGTCTATTTCTTTTTCTTCCAGGGGAAAAAATTTACAGTCTAAGACACAGGAAGAATCTATTTTGTAGCGCTGATAGAGATATTTCTCTTTAAGGTTCCTGATGACTATCTTGATGTTGCGCGGGTTGACCATAAATTTTCTAGCCTGTAAATTTAATTCATGCGCCTTTTTTAATATAGCCTTTAATTTTTTATCCGCGTGCACCCTGGCAAGGTCGGTCTCCCCGGAAAGGATCTTCTCCAGCCTGTTTAACTTAATCAACCTTAAGAGAATATTCCTGCTGCCTCCGCTTAAGCCGGCGATGTTGCGGAAAATATAATTCTTGCCGGCATTAGGATCAATGTAATTATAGACGATTACGGCGAAATAATCCTGCGCCTTGGTGGAAATAACGCCGGCGAATTCATCTTCCGGTTTAAGTGCCCCGGCGAATAAATCGCTGCCTAAGCGGTTTAACATCTGGAAGGTATTATAAATGACCCTGGGGTTCCCTTTATATTTAGAGGCCTCGTGGTCAAAAGAAAATATGCCTGAATTTTTAGCTATGGCGCCTTTCTGGTCATGAAAATCTTCCAGGCAAAAATAAAGCTGGTAATCAAGGCCCGCCTCATGCATATTTTTCAGGCGGGCGGGAATAAAGCTTGCTGCGATATGCGCTTTTTCCTGGCGCCCCGGCGAAACATTTATCCCGTCATCGCAATCCCATTCATCCACGATTAAAGGGGTATTACGCTCAAAATGAAAATAAGACAGCCACTCCCGGATCAGGGCGATACCGTTCTTTTTATAGCGCGTAATTTCTTTCTCTATCTGGGGGTCGCTGGAATACCCGTGCCAGGTAATGAAATCCAGGGGCAGGCGGTAGCGAGAGCAGAATTTTATCAGGCTATAAATAAGGCTTTTTTCCGGGGTAATGATGGTATTCAAATCGCCGCTCTGAAACCATGAGCTGCTGCCCGGCCCGCCAAGGGGTATGTGGACCTTGGTTTCTGCGCGTAATTCCTGAACCGCCTCGGCAATAGTACGGTATAAATTAAGGTATTCCTGCTTTCTGCCTAAAAAGAAATCTTCTCTGTCGGGGGCATTCCAGGCCTCATACCAGATATTATATCTCTTCTCGCAACTCAAAGCGCGAATAGCCCCTTTAACGTACTCCTTGAAGCCCTTAAGATTGCGCGGCGCGCTGATTTTATCCAAGACCTTGCCTAGGCCGGCAGGCATACCGAAAATATCTACGATAATCACACCGCCAGAGTCGGTTATTCTTTTAAAAATAGCGTCGTAATTGCTTAATAAGGCTCCCTGTTGCTCTTTGGTTTTAGCTGCCTCATGTATCTCCCAAAGATTATACTGCAGCCGATATATGCCGTTGAAACCGAAATCCTGCTGCCAGATATCCAAAACTTCGGGGGCTGCCAAGTCTTTAGGCCATCCGCTCTGAAGGTAGACTCCTCTGCCGCTTAAGTCGATATTGGGCCTGAAAATGCGGGGAAGAGGGATAGTTTTAGAATTGGCGTCCAAAATGAATTCCAAGTCTCCTTCCTGCGCAGAGGGAACCTCCCATAATAAAAGGCAGGATAACAAAATAAAGATTAGAATTTTAATTTTTGCTGGGTGCATTTTAGAGCTTTTTCTGTATTCTGGCAATCGACCTTGCTTTACCGGTATTTTCGTCTATATCAAAAACCGCTCCCTGTAACTGTATGTTGCCATCTGCTACTTCAAATCTCGTCGGAATAGCGGTTAAAAACCTCTCTAAAACATCCTCTGTGCGCCTGCCGATCACCGACTCTTGGGGGCCGGTCATGCCTACATCGGTGATACAGGCAGACCCTTTGGGCAAAATCCTCTCATCCGCCGTCTGCACATGGGTATGCGTACCGGCTACCACCGAAACTAACCCATCCAGATACCACCCCAGGGCTATTTTCTCGGAAGTAGCCTCGGCGTGGATATCTACGATAATCACTTTTGTCTCTCTGCCTAATTCCTCGGTTGCTTTCACGGCGGTTTTAAAGGGGCACTCCAAGGGCTCCATAAAAACCCTGCCCTGCAGGTTAATCACCCCCACCTTAATGCCGCCCCTGGTAGAAAATACGGCTGCGCCCCTGCCCGGTGCGCCCGCCGGGAAATTCGCCGGCCGCAAGATGCGGCTGTCATTATCTATGATTTCCAAAATTTCGCGCTTCTTCCAGACATGGTCTCCGGAAGTAAGCACGTCGACGCCGGCGTCGAATAATTCCAGGGCAACGCGCGGCGTAATCCCCGATCCGCCTGCGGCATTCTCGGCATTGGCAATGACAAAATCGAGCCCGTACTCTTTGGTCAATTCGGGAACGAGCTTCTTTACCGCTTCCCTTCCGGGATTACCGACTATGTCGCCTATAAATAATATTTTCATGGCTTATTTTGCGTACTCAATCGCTCTTGTTTCCCGTATAACAGTTACCTTGATTTGCCCGGGGTACTCCATGCCTTCCTCTATTTTTTTACGTATCTCGCGGGACAAACTTACGGCATCGCTGTCGGTAATTTTTTCCGGCTGCACAATAACCCTGATTTCACGGCCTGCCTGTATGGCGTAGGATTTCTCTACGCCTTTAAAGAGGTTGGCGATAGATTCCAGCTTCTCAAGGCGCTTGATGTAAGTCTCTAAGGTCTCGCGCCTTGCGCCCGGCCGGGAAGCGCTGATAGCATCCGCAGCAATGGCTAATACCGCATAAAAGCCGGAAGGCTCGATTTCTTCGTGATGGCCTTCGATAGCCACCAATACTGCCGGCGACTCGTTATATTTTCTGGCCAGATCCGCCCCGATTTTGGCGTGCGTTCCTTCCACCTGGTGATCCACGGCTTTGCCGATGTCATGCAGAAGGCCGATGCGGCGGGCAAGCTTCACATCCAGGCCCAGTTCCGAAGCCATGGTCCCTAAAAGAAAGGCTACTTCTTTAGAGTGCTGCAGGGTATTCTGGCCGAAGCTGGTACGGTACCTTAAGCGGCCCAAGAGTTTGATTAATTCCGGGTGCAGCCCGTTTACCCCGGCCTCAAATGCCGCCCTTTCGCCTTCCTCGCGGATTTTTTCATCCATCTCTTTCTTGGCCTTCTCTACTATTTCTTCGATTCTGCCCGGGTGGATCCTTCCGTCGGAAATAAGCTTCTCCAGGCTCATGCGCGCTATTTCGCGGCGCACCGTATCAAAACAGGAGAGGGTCACCGCTTCAGGGGTATCATCGATAATCACGTCGACTCCGGTAGACATTTCAAAGGCACGGATATTGCGGCCTTCCCTGCCGATAACCCGGCCCTTCATTTCATCATTAGGCAGGTTTACTACGCTTACCGTGGACTCCACGGTATGTTCGGCAGCACACCTGTGGATAGCTAAAGTAATGATTTCCTTGGCCTCCTTATCCGCAATGCTGCGCAATTCTTCTTCGTGTTTTTTAATGAATATCGCCTTTTCGTTATTGAGCTCCTCATTGAGGCGGCTAAGTAAAATCTGTTTCGCCTCTTCTGCCGAAAGAGAGGCTATCTTCTGTAGCCTTTCTTTTTCCTCGGCAATCAGGGCGTTCAGTTGGCCGTCTTTGGCCTTCAGGCCATCCTCTTGCGCTTTAATATTTACCTGCCGGGCCTCGATTTCTTTTTCTTTCTTTTCCAGAAGATCCAGCCTGCGGTCGATATTCTCCTCTTTTTGCGCCAGCCTCTTTTCTAAATTAAAAATCTCCTGGCGGCGGTCCTTGGTTTCGCGCTCAAAATCCTGGCGCATCCGATGCATCAGGTCTTTTGCTTCCAGCTCCGCTTCCCTGCGTTTATCCTGAGCTTCCTTCTTTGCCTCTTCCAAAATGTGCCTGGCTTTTGTCTCGGCATCCTCGATCTTCTTCTCAGCAACGTATTTTCTGAAAAAATAACCGCCGAATACCGCGATTAAAGCCGTGGCTATCAATACGGCTATATTTAACATCTGTATTTCACCCTCCCTTTTGTCGCTTAAGGCACTAAAGAATTAATAAAGCTTTGAGAAAAATCTTTAGTGTTCTTTAGATAGCATATGTATCTTGGTTGCTATTTTAGTGCTTAGGCAAAGACGGTCCTCTGGACTGGCACATCCATGGCGGTGACGGGGATACGGGGCAAGATTTGGAAATCAAAGGCTAGGCCGATAGAGATTTTACCTTGCGGCAATTCTTTTAAAAAACGGTCATAGTAACCCTTGCCGCGGCCAAGGCGGTTGCCCTTTTTATCAAAGGCAACTGCCGGCACAATCACAAGGTCTATCGTATCTAAACTAACGTACTCTCTATCAGTAGGTTCACCTATACCGTAAAGGCCTTTTTTCAGCTTTGCGCCTTCATGTAAAATGCACGGCCGCATAGTTCTGTCTTTTCTGCAGACGGGCACCACGACTCTCTTGCCTAGTTTTTGCGCTCTGCTAATCATCTCTTGCGTATCCACCTCGCCGTCAAATGCGATGTAAAACATCACCGTCTTTGCTTTCCGGAAAATTTTACTTCTAAAAAGCTTCAATCCGATTAACCTGTTTTTATTGCCTCTTTCTTCCTCCTTCTGTATTTTAAGACTTGCGAGTAGTCTACTACGAATTATCTTTTTTGTCAACTCTACATCTTTTAGGCTACTAAACCTTGACCGCATATTCTCTCTTTAAGGCTGCTTTGCCAGCATTAATTTATGCGGCTTAAGCGCCTTCTTAAAATCTTTGGGCGGCTGGATCTTCTTTAATTGCGCGGTTTTTTTTCTTTTCTCCAGCTCTTTATAGATCAAAATCCAGGCGCAGTCCATGTCTTTGTCCACCTCGCATTTGCCTTTATCAGCGCCGCCACAGGGGCCGTTTAAGAGCCCTTTGGAACACAGCGTAATCGGGCAAATCCCGCCGGTAATATCCAGGACGCACTCCCCGCAGAGAGAACATTTCTCGTAAAAGTTTCCCTGCGCGTCCAGCGTCGCGCCGAACAAGGTATTGCAGGCAGGAAACACCGGTAGGTCCAAGCGGTCGTTATCTTTTACTGACTGCACACCCAGGCCGCAGGCCAAAACCAAAACCGCTTCTGCTTCCCGTAAAGCCTTCGTATTTTTGGCCAGTTCGGTTTTAATCTGGGCGGCAACGCAGGGGGCAGAGGGGATACATTTACCGACAATCACTTTGCCGTTTTTCTCCAGCTCCTGCTGCATGCGCTTCAATTCCTCTTCGCCGCCGGTCTTACAGGTAGTGGCGCATTCCCCACAGCCTACCAGAAATATTTTAGTATAATCTTTCAGGCTATCTACAATCTTCTCAATGGGTTTCTGCTCTGTAATAATCATGCTGTCCTAAAAAATTATAAACCCTGCATGGCGTTGATGACTTTGAGGCTTACGCCCTGGTTTTTCAGAGAATCTATATCCTGCGGCGAAAGTACAAACTTTGTATTTGAAAGACGGATCTTGTCGATGATTACGTCTTCATGAACACCCTGTTTAGACATATCTACTATCTGCTGCAGAGAAAGCTGATTTTGCGCTGCTGCCGCACTTGATGCGGGTTGCTTCTTTTCTATCTGGCTGCCGACCAAAGCACCGGTAAGCGCACCCGCTGCCACTCCGATGCCTGCGCCTTCGCCGCCATGGCCGCTCTGATGCCCGATAATACCGCCTGCTGCCCCGCCTAAAAGTCCGCCGATAACCGCCCCTTCAACTACCCTGCTCTTATTACCTTCGCATCCTAAGCTTAATAATGCCAAGCTTAAGGATAAAACAAGTATCAGTATATTCCTCATCTTGTCCGCCTCCTTCTGTTTTAATTTTAGCGCTTAGCGGTAACATTGCCGCTGCCTAAATCCTCTATCGTCTGCGCCAGCTGTTCAATCTTTTCTCTTAGTTCTTCCTGCGTTTCTTCTATTGCTGCCAGGCGCTGATTCGTCTCTTCGAATTTGCGTCCGGTATAATCCCCGATATCTTCGATAGTCAGCATCCCGCCTTCTTCACGCACCTTAGCGCCCTTAGGAACAATCACATTGACATTGCCGTGCTTAATCACTTGCATGCCGGGCCCCACATCCATGTTAGTCTGGTTTGTATGTTCTTGCGCTCCTTGCGCAAAAACTGAAATTACCGAAAGAGCTAAAATAAATGCCGCCAGCAAGAATTTGGTCCTTTTCATCATTGCCTCCCATTTTATTATTTTACTGCAAAAAGAACAAGTTTTCCACTCAAAAATCACGGGGCACTGCGTAATTTTTCCAAACGCTGCTTGATCTTAGCCTCATGGCCGATCTCTGTCGGCTCATAATACTTAACCGCCTTTCTGGTATACTTCTGTTTTACGTAATGGCCGGCAAAATCATGCGCATATTTGTAGCCCTTGCCATGCCCTAAGGCTTCTGCTCCCCGGTAAGAAGCGTCTTTAAGATGGTCCGGCACCTCCTGGACTCTGGCCTTTTCTATATCCGCATAGGCTTTCTCTATCGCTAAATAGCTGGCGTTTGACTTGGGCGCGCAAGCCACATAAATCGCCGCCTGGGCTAAAGGGATCCGCGCCTCCGGCATCCCCACAAACTCCGAGATCTGCAGCGCTGCATTCGCAAGCACTAATGCTAAGGGGTCGGCATTGCCCACGTCTTCTGCGGCGGCAATACAAATCCGGCGGGCGATAAAACGGGGGTCTTCTCCGGCATAAAGCATCTTGGCCATCCAGTATAGGGCAGCATCCGGGTCTGAGCCGCGCATGGATTTTATAAAGGCGGAGGCAGTATCATAGTGGGCGTCTTCGTCATGGTCATAAAGCACGGCCTTTTTCTGGATGGACTCCTCGGCAGCCGCCAGGTCAAAATGGATTTTCCCGTCGGAAGATTTCGCTGTGGTAAGGACGCCCACCTCCAGGGCATTCAGCGCCCGGCGGGCATCCCCTTCGCAAGTCTTAGCCAGAAAGGTGAGCGCTTTTTTATCTGCTGCAATCTTTAAATTCCCGTACCCTCTTGCCTTATCTTTCAGTGCGGCTTCTAGCAGCCAAAAGACCTCTTTTTCTTTCAAGGCCTTTAATTCACAGACCAGCGAGCGCGAAAGAAGCGGGGAGGCCAGAGAGAAAAAGGGATTATGAACCGTAGCGCCGATTAAAATCGGGTTCCCCTCTTCCACGTCCGGCAGGAGCACATCCTGCTGGGCCTTATTGAAACGGTGGATTTCATCGATAAAAAGGATAGTCTTTCCGGCGGTGTTGCTGAGGCGGACTTTAGCGGCAGAAATTACTTTTCTTAATTCTTCTACGTTGGAAGTAGTGGCATTTATCGCCACATAATGCGCCTCGGTGACGTTGGCAATACACCAGGCAAGCGAAGTCTTGCCGGTTCCGGGCGGGCCGTAGAGCACTAAGGAACTGATGTGGTCAGCTTCAATTGCCCGGCGCAGGAGTTTACCCTTGCCCAAAATATGCTCCTGGCCGACAAATTCGTCTAATGTGCGCGGCCGCATGCGCACGGCAAGCGGGGCATTTTTGTTTTCTTTAATTTTTACTTCAAATAAGTCCATGTCTGGATTGTTTATCCCGCACCTTTTCAAAGTGCGGGATTTTTCGCAGACGCCACTAATATCCTATATTAGGGGCTATAGCTTATCTCGCTCTTACGGAGCTCTATAAGCTATCTGCTCAAAAAAAATCCCCGCGTGTGCCGTTGGATACGATAGGCTGAACCTTTTTTCTTGCAAGTGGGTGCTCTCGCCTTGCGCCCTCAGGCAACAAGGAAGTTAAGCTCCCTTTAGCTCTTTGTTGGTTCACCAATTATCAAAATCTCCAACGCGCACGGCAGGGATTTTAAAGAACTGTGCCTCTGTTTACAAACAAAGTATAGCACATTGTAAAATAAAAGTCAAATCTTATAAAAAATTACCTAATCTGAGCGGCAAAAATCTCGGTTAATAGCGAAAGGACCGCCTCGTGCAGAGGATTTATCTCTGCCTCGGTCAGGGTGCGCTCCTTAGCCCGGTAAAGACAGGAAATAGTCAGGCCCTTGGAGCCTGCCGGTATGTGTTTGCCGCGATAATAATCTGCGATTTTGACTTCCGCAAGCAGTTTTCCTGCTTTATCCCGTATTGCTTTTAAAATATCTGCAGCCATCACCTCTTCTTTTAATAAGATGCTGATGTCCCGGGTTATCCCCGGATAGACGGGAAGCGGCATAAAGGCTTTCTTCAAGTTGGCCCGGGG
>Ga0163200_1000639_pt1 | contig 14423 bp, 18 predicted proteins | sample PL_2010_200m_FD_113535 | JGI IMG/M metagenome (GOLD analysis project Ga0163200, IMG submission 113535) | Freshwater microbial communities from Powell Lake, British Columbia, Canada to study Microbial Dark Matter (Phase II) - PL_2010_200m | ecosystem: Environmental > Aquatic > Freshwater > Lake ... | reverse complement strand
TAAATGAAAGAAAATAAGTATAAAAATCAGGGTACCCCGAATTTCAAATCTTGCTCGAAAATCTCTCGCGGAAGACAGGTTTTGAAATATGAATAATAAGATAGACCAACATCGAATCCTAAACGGCGGCAAAATCTCTCGGCAAAAAGCGCCTCGACATTTTGCTCGCCAGGATTCGATGTGTCAGCCAAAGGTCTTTGTCAAGACATTTGGTTGGCCGTTGTCCACCCTATAGACGCACGATGGCGAGCTTGGCGGAGGCGTTGGTAGGCGTGGATTAATAATGCTTTTTAGTTGAGAAAAATAAGCTAAAATATATCTATGGAAAAAGAAAGAATTTTAATAATTGAGGATGATAAGCATATCTCCAAGCTGGTGAAGTATAATTTGGAGAAGGCTGGCTATGATGCTACGATCGCGGTGTCAGGCGAGGAGGCGTTCGGGGTATTGGATAAGGAGCAGGTTGATCTGATTATCCTTGATATCATGCTTCCTAAAATGGACGGTTTTGAAGTCTGCCGGAGTATTAAACAGGAGACCAAATACAAGAATATTCCTATTGTGATGCTTACCGCCAAAGGCGAAGAGGTTGACCGTATTGTGGGCCTTGAGCTTGGCGCGGATGATTACATAGTCAAACCGTTCAGCCCGCGCGAGCTTGTTTTGCGAATAAAGGCAATTTTACGTAGGGGCAAGATCGAGGAGAGCAAAAAGGACATTCTTACCGCAGGTATTCTTACTGTGGATATTCCCCGGCACAAGGTAACGGTAAATGAAAAAGAGGTTGAACTTACGCCGATGGAGTTTAAACTCTTGGTTACATTGATGGAACGGCATGGCCGGGTTCAGACTCGAGACGGACTTCTTTCAGAGATTTGGGATATACACGCCGAGGTTTATACCCGCACTGTGGATACGCATATCAAGCGGCTCAGAGAGAAACTTGGCAAAGCCGGAAAGTTTATTGAAACCGTCGTTGGTTTAGGATACAGATTTAAGCAGGAAGATGATGAAGATTAAACTCCACTGGAAACTCACATTAATCTTTTGCTCAGCCGTGATGATCGGCCTTTTTATCGGCTATGGCTATCTTGTTTCTCACCTTAAAGGATATGTCGAGCACAATCTCGAGACCAATCTAAAACATCAAATTTTATCCGGGAGAGATTTTTTAGAAAGCCAGCTTAGCGGCCAGAATATGCTTTCTAATGCTGATGCTATTGCCGATAGGATAGGAAAACAGCAGGAGCTAAGGGTAACGATTATTGATAGAAGCGGGGCAGTTGTTGGCGACTCTGAATTAAATGCATCCGAGATTGCGAAGGTCGAGAATCACTTAGACAGGCCTGAGATCCAAGAGGTTATACGTAAAGGATTCGGCATCAGCAAAAGGTACAGCTATACGATCAAGAAATATTTGCTCTATATGGCAATTCCTTTTGGCAAAGAAAAACAGGCCGGGTTTTTGAGGTATGCTGTGTCTATCTCGCACATCGAAATGCTTGAGGGGAGATTGGATCAGACCATTGCTGGCGCGCTCCTGTTGGTATTTTTGCTTAGTTTGGTGTTTACTTTCGTTATTTCGTTTGTCGTATCCAGACCTCTTGCAGAGATGGCGAGGATTGCCAGAGCTATGGCCAAAGGAGATTTTTCCAGAAAGCCGTCTATTTATTCAAGAGATGAGATAGGTGATTTGGCAATGGCGTTATCGTATATGTCGGATGAGATAAAGAATAAGATTGATAGGATTAAACACGAAGGTGTCAAATTTGACGCTGTTTTATCCAGTATGTTCGAAGGGATAATGGTTGTAGACGAAAAAGGGCGCATTCTTTTAATGAATCCGTCTTTACGAAAAATATTCTTTGTGGATTCAGATCCAGAGAATAAATCTCCGGTAGAGGCAATCCGGAATCCGCAGATTCAGGATGCGGTTGATAAAATCATCAAAGACAAACAGAAATTGTTCAGCGAGGAAGTCACGGTTAGCCAGCCGGAGGAGAAGGTATTAAAGATTAACGCCGTACCTATAATAAGAAACGATACGCTGGAAGGTGCAGTATTGGTTTTTCATGATATCACAGAGTTGCGACGGCTTGAAAGGGTCAGGCAGGACTTTGTGGCGAATGTTTCTCACGAATTGCGCACGCCTATATCAAGTATTAAAGGGTATTCTGAGACTCTTCTTGAAGGCGCTATTGACGATAAGGATAACGTGAAGGAATTTATCAGTATTATCTTTCAAGATTCAAACCGTTTGGCGAATCTTATTGATGATCTGCTGGATCTTTCCAAGATTGAATCCGGAAAGATGAAGATGGCTTTTTCTCCTTTAGATATTCAGCCTATTCTAAAGCGGTGTCTCGGGGTTTTAGAGAAAACAATCAAAGACAAAAAGCTCTCGGTATCCATTAATATTCCCGATGGAATTTCTAAGGTCATGGCTGATGACAAAAGGATTGCTCAGGTTTTCTTAAACTTGCTTGATAACGCCGTTAAATATACCGGTGACGGTGGATCGATCAAAGTGGATGCATTCGAGAGCGGCAATCTTGTTCAAATAGATATTACTGATACAGGTATGGGAATTCCCGAACAAGACCTTCCGAGAATCTTTGAGCGTTTTTACCGTGTTGACAAAGCCCGCTCTCGCGAGCTTGGCGGCACCGGATTAGGGCTTTCTATTGTCAAACACATCGTACTCTCTCACGGTGGCCAAGTTTGGGTTAAATCAGAGCAGGGACTTGGCTCTACCTTCAGCTTCACCATTCCGCACGCGTAGCATCATCTCAATCCCCAAATAAGAATTCACACAAAGTTCACATCTCCTTAAAGATATCGTCACTCCTTTAAGTTATACTTTCTTTGAAAATAAGAAAGGTGCTTAAAGAATGATGAAAGATATTTCAAGGAAAAAGAAGATTTTAGTGGTTGACGACGAGAAAGATTTGACCGCTCTTGTTTGTCTACATATGAAAATGGCAGGATTTGAAATCTTGACCGCGAATAACGGTGAGAAGGCTTTAGATCTATCCCGCGAAGAAAAGCCCGATCTTATTATCTTAGACCTCATGCTTCCTAAAATTGACGGCTGGCAGGTTTGCGAACAATTAAGGCAGGATGCCGTAACAAAAGATATCCCTGTGATTATGCTTACCGCGCGCACCCAAATTGAAGATAAGTTGAAAGGGTTTGAAGCCGGAGCGGATGATTACGTTACAAAGCCATTTAGCCCAAGAGAGCTTGTTGCCCGGGTGAAGCGGGTTTTGGCTAGGGCAGAGGCCGAGCCATCTCTTCCGAAGCGGTTTATTAAAGGTAAGACAGAAATCAACCTTGACGATTTTAAGGTCAGGGTTTCGGGCAAAGAAGTTGGATTGACCGAAAAGGAAAGCGCAATATTAAAAGCGCTTGTTGCGCGAAAGGGAGAGCTTCTAACACATGAGCAGATTTTAGACAGCGTATGGGGCGAGGATATCGTGGAGTACGGGAATATTGACGTTCATATTCGGCATCTCAGGGAAAAGATAGAAGCTGATCCCGATAATCCCGAGATCATCAAGACTATCAAGGGGGAAGGCTACAAATTGGAGATTTAAAGTGTTCACAGAAAGTTCACAGCCCTTTAAGGATTTCGTAACAACATTTTAGTAAACTTTAGATGAAAGTAAAAAAGGAGAGAAAGATGGTACAAACAGAAGTGGAAAAAAAGCAAAAGAAAATACTGGTCGTAGAGGACGATCAAAATTTGAATAAGCTCGTTTCTTATAATCTTTCAAAAAACGGTTATGCAGTTGAGAGTGTATTCGACGGTATTTCTGCAAAGGATAAGCTCGCGGGAGATGTCTTTGATGTGGTGGTTTTGGATATTATGCTTCCGGGTATAGATGGTTTTCGTATATGCGAATACATAAAGGAAGACGCTAAAGCTTACAAAACATTTGTAGTGGTGCTGACTGCCCGGGGAGAACCGCTGGATAAGATTTACGGCAATATCGTTGGCGCGGATTATTACCTTACCAAACCTTTCAGCGTTGCCAAGCTGATGGACATTATTAAGGAATTAACCGTAATAAGGGATAAAGAATTTTTTGTTAATATGGGAGGTGACCATGGGAAAACTCCTAAAGAGAATAATTAAAGGAATAGAAAGTTTTTTCAATCGGATGGCTGATCAAGAAGCTGAAAGAGTAATTAATCTTTACAGCCAGATTTTTGAAACAAAGCCAAATAAAGGAGGTGGCATATCGAAATGAAGGCAATGTCGAACATGCGTCAAGATTTTGTCGCGACCCATTTGCGATCGCAGGTTAGCCGCTTAAACGCTGTTTTAGGAGTTATTGAGGATCAAGGCGAGATCGATTGTGATTATACGCATGAATCGCTTAAAGAGATTGAAATTAATATACGTCAAATCAGAAAATTATGTGCAAACCATTAAAAGAAGGAGGAAGTCAAATGAGGAAAAGTTTGGCAGTGTTTGTGTTAATCGGGTTTATAGGAACATGTTTAGGAATCAGGCCGTCATACGCCGGAGAGGTAGACATTCTGCTTCAGAAACTCGTAGATAAAGGTGTTTTGTCAGCTGGCGAAGCCCAAGAAATCAAAACCGAGACTCAAGAACAAGTAAAGCAAGAAATCTCTGAGGGCAAGTATTCTTCTTTGCCAGCTTGGGTTCAGAATACGAAGCTTAAAGGCGATCTTAGGTTAAGATTCCAGAATCTTCATGAGAAAAATGATAACAATATAAGCAAGGATACAACCGTAGGGCGAATTCGTATGCGCCTTGGTTTAGAAAGCAAGATTAACGATAAGATCAAGGCCGGTATTGGGATAGCTACTGGTAGCGGCGATCCTCGCTCTACAAATATCAGCTTTGGCGGCTACAACACCAAGAAAGGCATATATCTTGATTATGCTTATGCTAAATATGATCCGCTGCCTTGGTTAAATCTTGTTGGTGGAAAAATGCTTCTATCTGATGTGCTCTGGGAGCCGACTGATTTGATCTGGGATACGGATATAACACCTGAAGGCGCTGTAATTGGGTTTAACAAAATTTTAGACCCTAAAACCTCGGTGTTTATGAAAGCTGGACCTTTAGTGCTTGTGGATGATACGAGTACTACTTCCGGCGCTATGGCATACCTTGTGCAGCCGGGTATAAACTATGCATTTAATGATAAGTTATCATTAAAAGGCGCTTTAAGTTATGGGTATTTTCAAGTTAAAGGCTCAGCCGCATCCAGTTATTCTAATGGCCAAAACACTAAAATTGGCACCAGCTATGCCAACAATTACAGCGATATTAGTCCCGCCTTAGAATTAACAATAAAGGAGCCGTTTAAGCCTTTAGGGTTAAACGTTGAAAACTTAAAGTTTTTTGGTGAATATGTGAATAATTTAGCTGTATCAAATAAAAACACTGGTTACTCGCTCGGATTCCAATTAGGTAATGAAAAAATTGAGAAATGGGGTGATTGGCAGTTTAAATACATATACGCCATGCTTGAAAAAGATGCTGTGCTTGATATATTGCCTGATTCTGACCGCTATAAAGGTAAAACAGGCATGAGAAGCCATGAAGGCGCACTAAGCTATGGTTTAGGGAAGAATACATATTTGGGTTTTGATGTATACCGCTCGTGGAATATTGTAGGAACATCGAGGAAAGCTCCTGAGACGTTAGTTCAGGTTGACTGGAATATGAAATTTTAGTAAAATTAACAAAAGAGGAGGATAAAAAATGAAAGTTTTTAACAAGATTATAATGACCGTAATGATTCTTATGGGGTTCGCTATACCTTCTTATGCGGAAAAAATAGTGATGGAAGGGTCTACCACAGTACTGCCGATTGCTCAGAAAGCCGCTGAAGTGTATATGCAGAATAATAGCAGCGCGGATATTTCAGTGCGCGGAGGCGGTTCAGGAGTAGGCATAGCTTCCTTAATCGACGGCACATGCGACATAGCTGATTCTTCACGACCAATTAAGGATACAGAGCTTGATAAAGCCGTAACAAACGGGAAAAGCGTCAAGGCGCATGTTATCGCAATGGATGGTATCGCGGTTGTTGTTAATCCGGCGAATAAGGTTAATGCGCTGACTAAGAAACAGGTAAAAGATATTTATACAGGCAAGACTTCTAACTGGTCGCAGGTAGGCGGAGATAATCAAAAAATAGTGATTATCTCGCGTGACACTTCAAGTGGCACTTTCGAAGCATTTAGTACTCTGGTGTTAGATGCCCAAAAGGTGAGGCCAGATGCCGTTATGCAGGCATCAAATCAGGCAATCGCTTCTACAGTCGCACGAACTCCGGGCGGTATAGGATATGTAGGGTTAGGATTCCTTAGCTCGAGCGTCAAGGCATTAGAAATTGACGGCGTTCTTCCGTCAAAAGAAACAGTGTTGAATAATAAATACCCGATAGGAAGGCCGTTATTCATGTATACGAACGGCGCTCCACAAGGGTTAGCAAAAGAATTGATTGATTTTATAAAGAGTCCGGAAGGACAGAAATTAGTCGAGGAAGATGGTTTTGTTGGTTTGAAATAGAAGCCGGAAAGATATTTGCTCAAGATACGATAGGATTACTCCTATCGTATCCTCCTAATTGGAGAAAATATGGTAAGGGTAAAAGAGAAATTATATAAATGGTTATTTGCGATTCTGGCGTTTGCTTCGCTGGTATTTCTTGTCGGGATCGTTATCGTTCTATTTAAAGAGGCTCTGCCGATTTTTAAGAAAGTTAAAGTGCTGGAATTCTTATTCGGCAGATTTTGGTATCCGACATACGACCCTCCGGAGTTTGGGATATTTCCTTTAATCTTAGCGTCGGTTTGGGTGTCAGTCGGGGCGATGTTAGTGTGCGTTCCTCTTGGGGTAGGCAGTGCGTTGTATTTAAATGAAATAGCCAGCCACAGGCAAAAAGCGATATTGAAACCGCTTGTTGAAATATTGGCCAGCATTCCGTCAATCGTGTATGGGTTTTTTGGCATGGTTGTGCTTGCTCCATTTCTACAGAATTTATTACATCTTCCGATTGGATTGTGTGCTTTCACGGCAAGTCTAATTTTGGGGATTATGGCAACGCCTACGGTATGTAGTATCGCGGAGGATGCTTTGAGTTATGTGCCAAAATCGTTTAGAGAAGCCTCTTTTGCCGTAGGGGCGAATAGATGGCAGACATTAGTTAAAGTTGTTATACCTGCGGCAGGATCGGGGATATCTACTGCGATAATCTTGGGAATGAGCCGAGCTATAGGAGAGACGATGACTGTGCTAATGGTTGCTGGAGGCGCGGCAGTTATTCCGAAATCATTTTTTGATCCGGTTCGTCCGATGACCTCGGCTATCGCCGCAGAGATGGGTGAAGCACCGATGGGAAGTGATCACTTTCATGCGTTATTTGCTATCGCATTAATACTCTTTTTGATTACGTTCGTATTCAACGTGATTGCGGAGGCGATCAGCAGAAAGTATAGAATAAAGTTGGGGTTATCAGGATGAGAAAAGATATCGCGCAAAAAATCGGGTTTAGTTTTATCTCACTGTGTATGTTTACTACAGTCATGTTCTTGTTTGCGATTATTTATTTTATCGGATCAAGAGGGATAAAGGTTATTTCATGGGAATTTTTAACACAGGCGCCTCGCAATGCTATGACTGCTGGCGGAGTTGCTCCGGCAATTGTGGGAACATTATATTTGACTTTAGGCGCGGTGGTTTTCGCGCTTCCTTTGGGAGTTGCCTGCGCAATATATCTTAATGAATATTCGCCAAAAAGCTACATCGTTAATATTATCAGGTTGAGTATCAATAATCTTGCTGGTGTTCCATCGGTAGTATTCGGTCTTTTTGGATTGGCAGTTTTTGTTAAGTTTTTCGGTTTCGGTGTATCGATATTGTCAGGGAGTCTTGCTTTGGGCATCTTAGTATTGCCGGTGATTATTTCCGCTTCGCAGGAAGCTCTTTTGGCAGTGCCTTATTCATTACGAGAAGCATCGTTGGCTTTGGGAGCGACAAAATGGCAGACGATACGAAAAATAGTCCTGCCCGCGGCTTTGCCGGGAATTTTGACCGGTGTAATCTTGAGCATAGGAAGGGTAGCCGGTGAAACTGCTCCGATTTTGTTTACTGCGGCCGCATTTTACTTGAAAGGTTATCCTAAATCAATTTTTTCAGAAGTAATGGCTTTGCCGTATCATATTTATGCGCTTATGACAGAAGGAGCGCATCCGGAGCAACAAACAGCGATTGCATACGGCTGTTGTTTAATTCTTTTATGTTTGGTTTTATTTATGTCAGCGATAGCGATTTTTATTCGCCAGAGACAGAGGAGTCATTACTATGGATAGTAAAACAATAATTATGGAAGATCATCCAAATTGCGTTTGCAGTCCCTCAGATGCCGTTAAGATTAAAGCGCAGGATATAAACTTTTTTTACGGTAAACAACAGGCGCTTAAAAATATTAATTTAGATGTTTTAGCAAATAAAATTACCGCGATTATCGGCCCTTCGGGTTGCGGAAAATCGACATTTATTCGGTTGCTTAACCGTATGCATGAATTAGTGGTAAACATAACCCTAACAGGAAGAATTTATCTGGACGGGCAGGACATTCTTGGGCCATGTGTTGACCCGGTGGAAATAAGACGCCGCATCGGAATGGTATTTCAAAAGCCAAATCCGTTTCCAAAGAATATATTTGAGAATATCAGCTATGGCTTAGAAGTTAACGGCATTAAAAATAAAGAGTTTATTGAGGGGCGAGTCATTGAATCTCTAAAAAAAGCGGCGTTGTGGGATGAGGTAAAAGACCGGCTTCATGACAGCGCATTAAAGTTGTCCGGCGGACAGCAACAGCGGCTTTGCATAGCGCGGTGCCTTGCGGTTAAGCCAGAAGTCCTTTTGTTTGATGAACCGTGCGCCAGTTTGGATCCCATATCTACAAGAAAGATTGAAGAGTTAATTTTGGAACTGAAAAAAGATTATGCCATTGTAATTGTTACTCATAATATGCAACAAGCGGCCAGAGTGTCGGATTATACAGGGTTTTTCCTGCTTGGCGAATTGATTGAGTTTGACAAGACCGAAAAGATATTCAAGGCGCCCAAAGATCAGAGAACAGAGGACTACATTACAGGGAGGTTTGGATAATATGAAAACGATATTATTTGTTTGTATAGAGAATTCGTGCCGAAGCCAAATAGCCGAAGGATTTGCCAAGAGCATAGGCAAGGATGCCGTTGAGGCATACAGCGCAGGCTCAAAGTCTTCCGGGGTCGTCAATCCAATGGCGGTGGAAGTGATGCAGGAAATCGGTATTGATATTGCAGGTCAAAAGTCCAAGGGCTTCTTAGATTTGCCCGTAAAGAAATTTGATTATGTCATCACGCTCGGTTGTAAAGACGTATGTCCATTTGTGCCCGCAAGCGAACATATAGAATGGCAGATCGCGGATCCGAAAGATAAAGGGTTGGATTTCTTCAGGAAGATTAGAGATCAAATAGGACGTGAAGTAGAAAAACTAATACAAAATGTTAAAGAAAGAAATTAAGGGGGTTATTATGCCAAGACATTTCGATGATGAACTAACCGTATTAAAAACTGATATCCTTAAAATGGGGGCTATGGTTGAAGAAGCCATTTTGAAATCTGTGGAGGCTCTTAAGCATTTAAATGCAGAAGAAGCTAGGCGGCTTGTTATTGATGATAAATTAATTGATGAGCTTGAGCTTAAAATTGAGGAAAAATGCTTAGATCTTTTGGCGTTGCAACAACCCATGGCCGTTGATTTGCGTTTTATCTCCATGGCTACGAAGATCACGAATGAGTTAGAAAGGATGGCTGATCTTGCGGTTGATATTGCTCAGCGGGTTCTTGAGCTGGTAGACAAACCACTTTTAAAGCCATTAATTGATATTCCTAAGTTAACGGCCATAGCTCAGCAGATGATCAAAGACGCAATCAGTGCATTCATAAACAAAGATGCTGACTTGGCTGGCAAGGTGATCATGATGGATGCGCAGGCAGATAATTTGCGCAATGTTATTCAATCCGAACTAATCAATGATTATATGGCGAAAGACTCTACCACGGCCACACGTGCTGTACCGTTATTATTAATTGCCCGGCACCTTGAGCGCATATGTGATCACGCGACTAATGTCGCGGAGGATATTATTTATATGTGCTCGGCCAAAGTAGTCAAGCATCATCCGGAAAAGCTCGGAGATAAATAAGCACCCAGTCATCGTGTCAGGTAATATAGACAAGAATCTTCTTGATTTTTGTAATTGTTTGTGCTATTTTATTTAAAATCGTAACAATAGGAAAGATATGTCTGGAATAATCAGGTTTGGAATATCGTTGGATGGTGGTTTGTCGCAGAAATTTGATGCCCGCCTTAAGAAAAAAGGTTATTCAAACCGCTCTGAAGCGGTACGCGATTTAATTCGTCAAGATTTGGTCAGTCAGGAATGGCTTCTGGGTACTGAAGTCGCAGGAGCTATTACTCTTATCTATAACCACCACAAAAGAGAATTGCTTAACAAAATAACCGATATCCAGCATGATTTCCAAAAATTGATTATTTCCGCACAGCATATCCACATGGATCACTGCAATTGTCTTGAAATAATTGCGGTGAAGGGCGCGCCTCAAGAGGTTCAGAAGTTGGCAGATACTTTAAAATCAGTGAAGGGGGTGAAACACGGTACACTTAGTATGTCAACTACTGGTAAGGGACTGACCTAAAACCGTATTATTTTTTTGCCTAATCGTAACACGAAAATAAGAAACGTAACAAGAAAAAAGGGAGGGAGAAATGCATATACCAGCATCAATGTTAAACGGAGCAGTTTGCCCTGTTACGCTCGCAGTTGGCGGGGCGGGAGTCGGGCTTGCAGCTTATTTAGCTCACAAAAGCGACGAGAAACCTTCGTCCGCGCGATTTGCAGCGGTTACAGCTCTTATTTTTGCCCTGCAGATGCTTAATTACCCGGTGCAGAACGGAACTTCCGGTCATTTGGTAGGAGCGATTTTAGCAGTAAGTTTGTTAAGGGTTCCCTTTGCGATCTTGTCAATGTCGATTATCTTGGCGATTCAAGCGGTGTTTTTTGGGGACGGAGGCATCAGCGCTTTGGGGGCAAACATTTTAAATATGGCTTTGATAGGTGGCGGGTTGGCCGGTTGGCTCCTTAATCGATTAACCAATGCAGGCGTCAATAGAAAATCGGGTTTAGCTTTAGCAGCTATATTTTCCGTTATTGCCGGAGCAGCTGCTTGTGCTGTTGAAGTTGCGTTATCAGGAGCGATTGCTTTCAGCAAGGTTATGCCTGCGATGTTGTCTGTGCATGCGTTGATTGGCTTAGGCGAGGCAGTATTGACGGTTGGGATAGTTTCTGTATTGTGTACTTGCGAACGGTCTTGGAAAAGAAATGAGATTTCCGTTGCTTTAGGTTCAGGTGCACTAGCTATTTTAGCAGCAACTCTAAGCCCATTTGCCAGCAGTTTTCCCGATGGACTTGAATGGGTAGCAGAGAAATTATCGTTTACACAATTTAAGGGGTTTGAGATACCGGCTATATTTCCAGACTATCAGGCAACTTTTATCGGACATACGGCTTTTGCCACGATAGTAGCGGGTATGATTGGTATAGGGATTGTTTTTGGGTTTACCTTTGCGCTTGGCGAATTTTTAAAGAAAACGCAGATAAAAACTTCTTAAAAAAGACTGTGTTTCCAGTATAAATGAGAAAAAAATCGTCTGTTTTATTGCTGATTGTTTTTGCTATTTTTCTTGGAATCGCGATATTCCATCCGCTTTCGCACGGCTTACGCCATGATGATGGGCATGAATGTCATATCTGCCTTTGGCTCAACCATGTTGTGATCGCACTATTCTTTTCGCCAGTCCTCAGCGTCTTATTCCGCGTTATCCTGCGTCTTTTCGCCCTGCCACGCATACCCTTATTTAAGGATATTCTTTTTGTAAGCATTTCTCGAGCCCCTCCCCGGTTTCATCGTTAAGCGACTAAATAATATAACTACTCAAAATAATACTTATTCAAGGAGGAAGGCATGTGCTTTAGGAGAATACTATATTTTGTTTTCTTATGTACTTTTATCTTCTCTGGATTATGCTATGCAGATGATAGCGATATTCAGGAAACTCTTCGTAAAATGCAGGCGCGCATAGAAGCCTTGGAGAAGAAAGTCGCGGAGCAGGATTCTTATATTGCTAAACAGCATGCGGAATCATCTACCCGGCAGGCAAAGATTACTGAATATGAATCAAAATTTTCACAGTTTGAGGAAAAACTAAAACGGGTGCCCGGCGAGCCTATGCAGTTAATGGAGGGCCTTGAGCTTGGCGCAGGCGGGACAATGATCGTGCAGGGTGCCAATAATGTTAATTACAATGGCGACGACCATACATTAAAGGAATCGCGGGCGGACGGTTCGTATTCGGCTGATATAACTTTAGGTAAAGAGTTTAAAGAGGTTGACGGAAAAGCTTTTCTGCATTTGGAGGCAGGGCAAGGCGCCGGGCTTGAAGACAATCTTGTCCTCTATAGTAACGTCAACCGCGATGCCGGAGACAGCAACGCACATGTAGAGGTTACGGAGCTTTGGTATGAACAGGGATTGTTCAAGGACAGGGCAGCTTTAACTTTTGGTAAACTTGATCCTACTGCTTATTTTGATCAGAGTGAAGTTGCTAATGACGAAACCACTCAGTTCTTAGGCAGGATCTTCCGCAATTCACCCGCTGTTGAATTTCCGGACAATACCGCAGGTATCCGGCTTGCCTATTTGCCGGTTGAATGGCTGGAATTAGGTTACGGCGTTTTTGACGGAAATGGTGATTGGGAGAAGATAGGAGATAATCTGTTCAATATCGGGCAAGCGCATTTCAAAACCACTTTCTTTAATTTGCCCGGCAATTACCGCTTTTATGGCTGGAATAATAATGTCTACCATACTAAGTGGCTGGATACAGAAAAACAGAAAGAAAGCAGCTACGGATTTGGTCTGAGCTTCGACCAGAAAGTTACGGATATTGTTACGCTCTTTACCCGGTACGGCTGGCAGGACCCAAAGGTATACAATCCCGATATTATGGCAACGGGCGATCTGAACTACTCGCTCGAACAATCTTGGAGCGCGGGTTTACAAATTGAAGGAAAACCGTGGGGCCGAGAGAAAGATGTGTTTGCTTTTGTCGTAGGTCACGTAATTCCTTCGGATGATTACAAGAAGGCGACTGACCGCTTAGCAAAAACCGAAGGTCATCTGGAGGCTTATTACAGGATACATGTCAATAATCACCTATCCTTAAGCCCTGATTTTCAGTATATTTGGAATCCGTTCGGTAAAGATGTGACGGATGATACTGGATCTATATTTGTGGGAGGGATGAGAGCGCAGGTAGATTTTTAAATAATAAAATAAAAAAATGATTGACAAGAATTATCTCATGGCATATAATTGAAAACGGAAACCAATTCCATAAAGGAGAAGTAAATGCCAAGAGGTAATTGTCAAGGACAGGGATGGTGGCACGGAAAATTCAGGGGGTGTGGATATCGACTCACTGCTGGCAGAGAGGCTATCCTTGATATCCTCTCTAAAGCCGAACGCCACTTAAGCGCCGAAGATATCTACATGAAGGTTCATCCCAAGTATCCTAACGTTGGGCTTACCACGATTTATAGGACATTAGATGTGTTGTCTAACCTCGGCATGGTATATAAGCTTGATTTTGGAGATGGCAGGGCTCGCTACGAGCTAGCCGAAGGGCCTAAGGGCGCGCATCATCATCATCATTTGGTTTGCACCGATTGCAACAAGGTAGTTGATTATACAGACTTCATTGATGAAGAGGTTGAGCTTTTAAGGGAAACCGAGAAGGGCTTAAGAGCCAAATACAATTTCAAGATCACTAATCACGTTATCCAATTTTACGGTTTATGCGACAAATGTAGCGGTAAGAAATAACCGCTATATTTTTTTCTCTTGTAATGGAAATGGTTTTCACTAACAAAGGGAGGTGTGATATGCCGCGTTTTGATGGAACAGGCCCTATGGGGCAAGGTGCGATGACAGGTGGTGGCAGAGGATATTGCGCGGTAACAGTAAATGGCGCAGGCGTTCGGCAGGGTAATAGCAGGGGTTCTTTTGGAAGGGGCGGTGGCCGTGGTTTTAGGAATTGTTTCAATGCGACCGGGCTTCCGGGCTGGATGAGGGCTCAAAGAGGCATGCAGGCGTTTGGTGGTTTTGGCCGTATAGGATCAAAGGACGATGAATTAGCGATTCTTAAAGATCAGGCTGGTTATCTCAAAGATGAGCTTGATGCTGTACAGGCACGTGTTCAGGATTTAGAGGGTAAAAAAGAAGAGGAAAAATAGTTGTC
>Ga0163200_1000638_pt1 | contig 14434 bp, 8 predicted proteins | sample PL_2010_200m_FD_113535 | JGI IMG/M metagenome (GOLD analysis project Ga0163200, IMG submission 113535) | Freshwater microbial communities from Powell Lake, British Columbia, Canada to study Microbial Dark Matter (Phase II) - PL_2010_200m | ecosystem: Environmental > Aquatic > Freshwater > Lake ... | reverse complement strand
GGACAAGGCTCGTACTGGAACCCGGCGCTGGTCGGACCGGCCGGCACCGAGAAACGCGACGGCTACGCCACCGACATCCTCACCGACCTCGGCCTCGACTGGCTCAAGCAACGCGATAAATCGAAACCGTTCATGCTGGAGGTGCACCACAAAGCGCCGCACCGGTCGTGGGAACCGCCGACACGTTACTACCGCTGGCTCGCGGACGTGACGATCCCGGAACCGCCGACGTTGTTTGACGATTACAACGGTCGCGGCACGCCGGCTCACACGCAGAAAATGGAAATTGGCCGTGACATGACGCTGGCCGGCGACCTGAAAGTGCATCCGCCCAGCAAGGGCCGGCCTGAAGCCGAATGGCAGGCGGCGTACGGCCCGCGCAACGAGGCGTTCCAGAAGGCAAACCTTCAGGGCGCGGCGTTGACGCGTTGGAAGTACCAGGAATATATGAAGGAGTATCTCCGCTGCGTGAAGGCAGTGGACGACAGTGTTGGCCGGATCCTCGATTACCTCAAAACGGAAAGGCTGGAGGACAACACCGTCGTCATCTACGCGTCCGATCAAGGTTTCTTCAACGGCGAACACGGCTGGTTCGACAAACGATGGATTTACGAGGAGTCCATTCACATGCCGCTGATCGTCCGCTGGCCCGGCGTCGTCAAGCCCGGCAGCCGCCCGGCGTCGCTCGTGCAGAACATTGATTACGCCGCGACGTTCGTCGAACTCGCCGGTGGCAAAATTCCCGACGGCCTGCATGGCCGGTCGCTCGTGCCGATCCTGCGCGGCGAGACGCCCGCCGACTGGCGCAAGAGCCTTTACTATCACTACTACGACCCCGGTCACGGCGTGACGAAACACTACGGCGTCCGCACCGAGCGGTTCACGCTGGCGAATTTCTATCCGGTGAAGGAGTGGGAGCTTTACGACAACGAAAAAGACCCGCTCCAACTTCGCAGCGTGTACGCCGACCCGGCCTACTCGAAGACCGTGGCCGAATTGAAGGCCGAACTCGAACGTCTCCGTCAGCGATACGAAAACGATTTCGACCCGCAAGCCGCCGACCAACCAGTCGCAGGTAAGAAACGAAAAGGGGCAAAACAAAAACGGCCATGAACAAACTACATCTCGTCCTCATGGTTGCGCTGTCAATGACTGGCGCACGCGCCGCTGAATCGCGCCCGAACATTATCTTCATTCTCGCTGACGATCTTGGCTGGCGGGATCTCGGATGCTACGGCAGCCCGTTCAACGAAACGCCGCATCTCGACCGGCTCGCCGGCGAGGGATTGCGATTCACGCAGGCCTACACCGCCGGCGCGGTATGCTCACCCACGCGCGCAAGCATCATGACGGGCAAGCTGCCGGTGCGCACGGGCGTGACGGATTTCATTCCCGGCATGAACGCCGCCGGCCGCAAGCTCGTCATAAAACCGACGAACAAGGAACTGGCGCTGAAGGAGATCACCATCGCCGAGGCGCTCCAAGCGGGCGGCTACCAGACCTTCTATGCGGGCAAATGGCATCTCGGTGGGCGCGGCTTCGAGCCGCAGGACCAGGGATTCGAAGTCTGTGTGCCCGATGCGCAACTCGGCAACCACAGCAAGGACTGGCAGGTCGGCAAAAAGCTCAGCGAGTCCGCCATCAAGTTCCTTGATGAGCGTGACGCCGCGCGGCCTTTCTTCATGTTTCTTGGTTATCACGAACCGCACACGCCGATCCTAGAGTATCCCGATCACATCGCGAAGTTCCGGGAAAAAGCCGCGAAACTCCCGTCAACCCCCGTTTCCTCGCGCGCGGAGCGTCAGGGCCGGACGCGCATCGTGCAGAACGATGCCGCCTATGGCTCCGAGGTCGCCGGTCTGGATGCGTTTGTCGGCAGTGTGCTCGCGAAGCTGGAAAAGAACGGCCTCGCGCAGAACACCATCGTCATCTTTTTCTCCGACAACGGCGGTCTTTCGACGAAAACCGACATTGGCCCGACCTCGAACGAGCCGTTGCGCGCCGGGAAAGGCTGGCTTTATGAAGGCGGCATCCGCGTGCCCCTGATCGTGCGCGCCCCGGGCCTCACCAAGGCCGGCGGTGTCACTGACACGCCCGTCATCAGCACCGATTTCTATCCCACGCTGCTCGCGCTTGCCGGATTGTCTGCGAAACCGGAACAACATCGCGACGGCATCAACATCGCCTCCGTCCTGCGCGGCGGACCGGCGCCGGCACGCGACACCCTTTTCTGGCACTACCCGCATTACCACGGCTCCACGTGGGCGCCCGGCGGCGCGATGCGCGAGGGCGATTGGAAACTCATCGAGTTCTTCGATGAAGGCACCGCTGAACTCTACAACCTCAAGCCCGACCCCTCCGAACGCCACAACCTCGCCGCCTCCGAGCCGGAGCGGCTTCAAGCCATGCGCGCCAAACTCGCCGCTTGGCGCGCCGAGACCGGTGCCTATATGCCGCAACCCGGCGACCAACCAGTTGCCGCCAAGAAACGCAAAGCGGCGAAACAAAAATAAGGAATCTAGCCATAAACAAACCATATCTTGCCGTGTGCCTCACGCTCGCGCTGGCAATTACCGGTGCTCGCGCCGCCGAACCGCGCCCGAACATCATCTTCATTCTCGCTGACGACCTTGCGCAAGGCGACCTCGGCTGTTACGGGCAGAAGCTGATCAAGACGCCGAGCCTTGACCGCATGGCCGTCGAAGGGACGCGGTTCACGCAGGCGTTCTGCGGAACGTCCGTGTGCGCGCCGTCGCGGGCATCGTTGATCACGGGGCTGCATTCCGGCCATTGCCCGATCCGCGCCAACCGCGAGATCCAACCCGAAGGCCAGAAGCCGCTGCCGGCGGGGACGTACACGGTCGCGCGGCTATTGAAGGACGCCGGGTACGCGACGGCTTGTATGGGCAAGTGGGGGATGGGGATGTTCGACACGACGGGCAGCCCGTTGAAGGTCGGGTTCGACCATTTCTTCGGCTACAACTGCCAGCGCCACGCCCACAGTTATTTCCCGGCGTATCTCTACCGGGACGACCAGCGCTTCGAGCTTGACGGCAAGACCTACGCACAAAACCTCATCCAGAACGACGTGCTCGATTGGGTCCGCAAACAGAAAGACCACCCGTTCTTCCTCTTCTACGCCGTCACACTGCCGCACGGCAAATACGAGATTGACGACCTGGGTCAGTACGCCGGCAAGAACTGGACGCCGCCGCAGAAAGCGTACGCCGCCATGGTCACCCGCCTGGACTCCGACGTGGGCCGGTTGCTGGCGTTGTTGAAGGAACTTGAGCTTGACCAGAAAACCGTCGTCTTCCTCGCCGGCGACAACGGCTCTTCGTTTGCGCCGGACTCCGAGCTGGGCCAGATCTTCGAGCAGGCTGCCAACGGCCTGCGCGGGTTCAAGCGCGGTTTGTACGAGGGCGCGTTGCGCCAGGCCGCGCTCGTCCGCTGGCCCGGCGTCGTGCCGGCGGGGCGCGTCTGTGACGGGCCGTGGGCGTTCTGGGATTTTCTGCCGACCGCCGCCGAGTTATCGGGCGCCAAGTGGCCGGAGTCGTTCAAGCCCGACGGCTACTCGCTCGTCGGAATGCTTAAGGGCGGTGCCGCGCCCAAGCGCGACTACTTCTATTGGGAACTCCACGAGGGCAAACCCCTCCAGGCCGTTCGCCTCGGCGACTGGAAAGCCGTCAAGAACGGCCCGGCGGATCCGATCGAATTGTACGACCTCCAGACCGACCGCGGCGAACGAAACAACGTCGCCGCCGACCACCCGGACATCGTCAAGAAAATCGAGACCGTCATGAAGTCCGCGTGCACCGACTCGCCCGATTGGCCGTTGAAAGGCGCCGCCCAAGCCAAACAAAGGAAGAAAGCACGATGAAATCATTACTGATTGGCGCGTTGAGTTGCTGGGTGTTTGTCGCCGGAGCGGCGAATCCGCCGAACATTCTGTTCATTCTCGCCGACGACCTTGGCTGGCGCGATGTCGGCTGTTTCGGCAGCACATTCCACGAGACGCCGAACATTGATCGCCTCGCGTCGCGCGGCGTGCGGCTCACCCAAGCGTATGCGGCCAGCCCGCTTTGTTCGCCGACCCGCTCCAGCATCCTCACCGGCCAATACCCGGCCCGCATCGGCATCACGTCCCCGGTCTGCCATCTGCCGCAGGTGCAGCTTGACAAGAAACTCGCCAAGGGCAACCCGAACACCAAGGTGCTCAACGCCGACAGCCTGACGCGGCTGAAGCCGGAGTATTTCACGCTCGCCGAGGCGTTGAAGGAGGCCGGCTACGCGACGGCGCATTTCGGCAAATGGCACCTCGGCCACAGCGGGCCGTATGAGCCGAAGGACCAAGGTTTTGATCTCGACTTCCCGCACACGCCCAACGCGCCCGGGCCGGGCGGAGGTTACCTCGCGCCGTGGAAGTTCATCAAGGACCCGCCACTCGAAGCCAAACCCGGCGAACACATCGAGGACCGGATGTCGGCGGAGGCGGCGAAGTTCATTCGTGAACACAAAGACCAGCCGTTCTACGTCAACTACTGGGCCTACTCCGTCCACTCGCCATGGAACGCCCGCCATGATTACATCGAGCACTTCAAGCCGAAAGCCGACGAGAAAAACCCGCAGCACAACCCGCTCTACGCCGCGATGGTCAAGAGCCTCGACGACGGCGTTGGCCGATTGCTCGCCGCGTTGGACGAAGCCGGCATCGCCGACCGCACGATCATCGTCTTCTTCTCCGACAACGGCGGCTGGGCCTATCTGCCGAAGGCCACCGATCCCGAAGGCTTCGAGAACATGCCGGCCACCAGCAATCTCCCGCTCCGTGCTGGCAAAGCGTCGCTCTACGAAGGTGGCACGCGCGAACCGTGCATCATCGTCTGGCCCGGCAAAACCAAGCCGGGCGCGACCAGCGACGTGCTGTTGCAGAGCGTGGACTTCTACCCGACCCTGCTGGCAATGTGCGGCCTCAAGCCGCACGCCGACTTGAAGCTCGACGGCTTCGATCAATCCGGCACGCTGCTCGGCCAACCCTCGCCGCGCGACCGCATCTTCTGCCATTTCCCTCACGGAACCCCAAGCCAAGCCGCCAACATCCCCGGTTTCCTCCCCGGCACCTACGTGCACCGGGGCGACTGGAAACTGATCCGCTTCTTCGCCGATAACGACGACGGCAGCGACCGCTGCGAGCTGTACAACCTCAAGGACGACATCGGCGAAACCAAGAACCTTGCCGGAACAAAACCGGAACTTGTACGCGAGTTGAACGAACTCATCACCGTTTTCCTGCGCGACACCGATGCGGTGATTCCGATTCGCAATCCCGACTACAAACCGCAGCCTGTTGACCCGCTCCGAGGTTGGAAAGCTCGTGGTTGTGGCGCTGTCGCCGCCAACGGCTTTCTCCGCGTCACCGGCACGAGTGCCGAGCCATTCCTTGGCGTTGGCGCCGGAGTCAGCGGCCCGTCGGTGGTGAAGCTGCGTGCCCGTTGCGCTGCTGGCGGCTCCGGCAAAATCGAGTGGCTGCCTTCTGCTGCCACAAACAAACCCGGTGCCGCGAAGTCAGTGCCCTTCGAGTTGCCCGGCGGCGACTGGCAAACCGTTACCGTGAACGTCCCCGCCCAAGGCGCGATTGGCATCCTCCGCGTCTATCTTCCCGCCCAGAAACAGCCCGTGGAGATTGACTCGATTGAACTGCAAGCCGGCAAAACAAAACCGCGACGCTGGAAGTTCTAGGAGCTTGAAACAAACGATGTCACGATATTTGAGCTTGCTGCTGCTCTTTCCGCTGGCGGTGCAGGCGCAACGTGTACCGCACATCGGCTACGTCTATCCCGCCGGCGGCCAGCAAGGCACGACGTTCACAGTAACACTTGGCGGACATTCATTGGAGGGCGTGACAAACGCATTCTTCTCCGGCACCGGGATCCGTGGTGTGGTTCTCCGGCACGACCGGCAAGTGACACCCACCGAGCAGAAGGAGCTGACGGAAAAACTTGCCGCACTCCGGGAGAAACGCCAGAAGAAGGGATTGACGCCCGCGGAAGAGAAACTGACTTCCGAAATCCGCCAGAAGCTCACCGGCTTCGGACGGAGGCTGGTCAACGCGGCGTTGAACGAGTTTGTCGCGCTGCAAGTCACCGTGGCGACCGACGCCGCGCCCGGCAAACGCGAAATCCGCTTGGGCACGCCGGTCGGATTGTCGAATCCGCTCGCATTTTACGTCGGACAATTACGAGAGTTCAGCAAGAAAGACTGGAAGAACATCCCGAAGGGGCGCGACAGCATGGACCCGGAACTCAGCCCGGTGCCGAACGAGTTGCGCGTCGCGTTGCCGGTCACCATCAACGGCCAGATCCAACCCGGCGGCGTGGACCGGTTCCGCTTCGCGGCGAAGCAGGGCCAGCGGTTGACGATCAACATCAGCGCACGGGAACTGATTCCGTTCATCGCCGACGCCGTGCCGGGCTGGGTGCAGATGAAGCTGACGTTGTTCGACGCGCAGGGCAAGGAACTCGCTTGGACCGACGAGAACCGGCTGCACGCCGACCCGGTGTTTTTCTTCCAGGTGCCCAAGGACAGCGAATACCAACTCGAAGTCCGCGACGCGCTCTACCGTGGCCGTGAGGATTTCATCTACCGAATCACCGTCGGCGAACTGCCGTTTGCCGTGAACCAACCGACAGAATGTTTTACAGCGACAAACGTCCAGACCGTGACGCTGCCTGTCCTCATCAATGGCCGCATCGCGCACCCCGGCGACGAGCATGTATTCCGGTTTGGCGGACGGGCGGGCGAACGCGTCGTTGCGGAAGTGATGGCGCGCCGGCTCGATTCGGCGCTCGATTCCATGTTGCAGCTCACTGACGCCGCCGGCAAACGAATCGCATTCAACGACGATTTCGAGGACAAAAGTTCCGGACTGAACACACACCACGCGGACTCCTACCTCGTCGTCACGCTGCCGTCCACCGGCGCGTACTTCGTGCACCTCACCGACGCGCAGCAGAAAGGTGGTCCCAACCACACCTACCGGCTGCGTCTCAGTGCGCCGCGCCCGGACTTTGCGTTGCGGGTCACGCCCTCCAGCGTCAATGTCCGCGCCGGTGCCAGCGCCGCGCTCACCGTGTATGCGTTGCGTCAGGACGGATTCAGCGGGCCGATTGCGTTGGCGTTGAAAGATGCGCCCGCAGGTTTTTCGCTGGCCGCCGCCGAGGTGCCGGCCAACCAAGACCAGGTGAAGATCACCTTGACTGCGCCACCGACACCCACGACTGAACCGTTGACGGTGCGCATTGAAGGCTGCGCCAACGGAATCGTTCGCACCGCCGTGCCGGCGGAGAACATGACCCAGGCGTTCGCCTACCGGCATCTTGTTCTAGCACAGGAATTGAAGGTTGCCGTCTGGGGCCGTGCCGCGCCGCGCGCCCCGGCGAAAATTCTGAGCGCCACGCCGGTCAAAATCCCGGCTGGCGGCACTGCCCGCATCGAGGTTAGCGTGTCGGTTCCGCCAATGGCGGGCAAGATCGGGTTCGCGTTGGACGACGCACCCGATGGAATCGTGCTCAAGGAATTCACCGCGAAAACCCTCGTGATCGAAGCCGACGCTGCGAAGATCAAACCCGGCCTCACCGGCAACCTCATCGTCGAGGCGTTCATCCAACGCAGCGAGACCGACGTGCCGGAGAACAAACGCCGCGTCCCGCTCGGCGCGTTGCCCGCGATTCCGTTTGAGATTGTCAAACCGTGAGTGTTACACTGACGGTACAATGAATCATCCTACGATCAGCCGTCGCCAGTTCCTCCAAGCCCTCGCCGTTGCCGTGCCTGCCGCCGCCTCGTGGCGCGCGTATGCTGAGGAGAAACTGCCGCCCGTGCGCGCCATCACGCGCGGGCCGAAGTTTCACTGGCGCGGCTATTACGACAAGCTGCTGTTCGACCCGACCGACCGGTTTGTGGTCGCCAACGAAGTGGGCTTCGAGGGCCGCTCGCCGACCGCCGACGACTCGATTCGCGTCGGCATGGTGGACACGCGCGACGGCGACAAATGGGTCGAACTTGGCAGCACACGCGCGTGGAACTGGCAACAAGGTTGCATGCTCCAATGGGTGCCCGGCACCAAAAGCGAGGTCGCCTGGAACGACCGCGACGGCGACCATTTCGTCTCCCACATCCTCGACGTGAAGACCGGCAAGAAACGGACGTTGTCGCATCCGTTCTACGCGCTCAGCCCCGACGGACGTTGGGGCATCGCGCCTGATTTCCGCCGCCTCAACGACACGCGGCCCGGCTACGGCTACGCCGGCCTGCCCGACCCCAACGCCGCACAGGGCGCGCCCGACAACGCCGGCATCTGGCGGTTGGACATGCGGACGGGAAAACAGACGTTGATCTTCTCGTTTGCCGACGCGGCGAAAATCCCGTTCACGGGGCCGCCGGAGCTGGCGTTCACTGCGGAATCGAAGCACTGGTTCAACCATCTGCTCGTCAACACCAACGGCACGCGGTTCTTCTTCCTGCACCGCTGGAGCCAGCCAGGAAAAAAGAGCTTCTTCACGCGCGCGTTCACGGCCAGGCAGGACGGTACCGACTTGTATCAACTCATTCCGACCGGCAAGGTTTCGCATTTCGTCTGGCGCGACGCGAAGCACATCACCGCCTACGCCGGCCATCCGCCCACCAACGAGTGGAAGTTCTGCATCTTCGAGGACAAGACCCGTAACATCGAGGTCATCGGCGAGGGCGTGCTCAAGGGTGACGGCCACATCACCCACGTGCCCGGCACGCACAACCAGTGGGTGCTCAACGACACTTATCCCGACAAGCAGCGTTGCCAGAACGTGCACCTGTTCCACATCCCGGCCAAGCGCCGCGTCGAACTCGGTCATTTCCTCTTGCCGAAGGAATACGGCGGCGAATGGCGTTGCGACACGCACCCCTGCACCAGCCGCAACGGCAAATGGGTCTCCATTGACTCCCCGCACAACGCCGGCCGGCAGGTGTACCTGATGAACATCAGCGGGATCGTCGGCTGAGCGGCGGCAACCTTCGCGCGCGGATTAGCGGTCAGCGAGGTTGCGAGCCGTACCGTTCGGCGGCTTGTTGTGTTGTCCTACCACGCCGTCCATCCTCCATCCACGGCCAGGGTATGGCCGGTAATGTAACTGGCTGCGTCGGAAGCAAGGAAAACTACAGCACCGACGATTTCATCGGCGCTGCCGATTCGCCCCATGGGAACTCTGTCCGCAAGGCGTTTCACGAAGTCCGGATGTGCCTCCTGGATCTTCGGATTCGGGAAAGGCCCCGGCGATACCCCGTTGACGCGAATGCCATATGGCGCCCATGAGACAGCGAGATACCGAATCATCTGTTCGATTCCGGCTTTGGCCACTCCGTACTCGATCGGGTTCGGTAACATCGGCTTCTGATACACTCTGGGATCAGGTGCCACGCGACCGTACATTGAGGAGAAGAATATGATGCTGCCACCGTTTGTCATCATGCTCTTCGCTTGGCGTGCCAGCACAAAGCCGCTGGCGACATTACTCCCCAAGGACTCCGTAAACTTCTGAGAGCTTATCTCCTCGCAGGCTGGACCGTGCGGTGCGTATGTGGCGTTGACTACTACATCCAGCCGCCCGAGGTCGGTGCGGACACGACCAATGAGAGCATCAATAGATTGCTCCTCTCGCAAGTCGAGATGGTGGGCGAAGCATTGAGCCGCATTGTCCATGGCATTGAGGTCCTTGACGAGTTGTTCCGCTCTTTCTCGATCAAGGTCCGCGACGACGACGCTGGCTCCATGTCTGACCATGCCGCGACAAACGGCCCTACCCAGATATCCGGCACCGCCCGCGACAATGACGACTTTTCCTGTCAGGTTGAACATGTTCGGTTCCTCCATTCATTATGCAACACAACAACTTGCTTTGCCGCATTCCGCTAAGCGCCTCTATACTGCTATTACGCTTAGCTGTGAAGAGACTATGGATTGTGCCAATGCCGTCAAGGCTGAAAAGGTGCATCCCTATAGCCGGGGACGGTGGCGACGTGTTCGTTGTTCATAACGCCGACGACACGACCGTTGCCGGTTCGCCGCGCTTGAAATCCGGGCCATTGTTGTCAGAATAGGCGCGTGAAATCGTTGTTCTCCATGCTGGTCATGCTGGCGGTGACAGCCACCGCCGCCGAACAGAAACTCAATGTCCTGTTCATTGCCTCCGACGACATGCGGCCGCAGCTCGGCTGCTACGGCGACCCGCTGGTGAAATCGCCGAACCTTGACCGGCTCGCTGCGCGCGGGATGGTGTTCAACCGCGCCTACTGCCAGCAGGCGCTCTGCTCGCCGTCACGCATCTCGCTGCTTACGGGCCGCCACCCGTGGACCACGCGCATCTACGAGATCGGCCCGACGTTGCGGAGCAAGCTGCCGGATGTCGTCACGCTGCCGCAGCACTTCAAGAACAACGGCTGGTTCGCGCGCAGTCTCGGCAAGATCTATCACATCGGCATCGACGACCCGCAATCGTGGAGCGTGCCGTCGTGGGTTTCCCGAGCGCCGCGTTACGGCCCCGATGGGGTGGCGAAGGTGAAAGCAGCGGCGAACAAGCTCAAGGCGGCCGGGTTGCAGGACCCCGACAAAGGCCCCAACAAACCGATCTACGCCGGTTCCGCCTTCGAGTCGCCCGATTGCGATGACGACGCACTGATGGACGGCGACACCACGCGCGAAGCCATCGCCGCGCTCCGCGAACTGGCGAAGAAACCCGCGCAACCGTTCTTCCTCGCCGTCGGGTTCGTCAACCCGCACGTCCCGTGGGTCGCGCCGAAGCGTTACCACGACATCTACAACACCGCCGACATGAAAATTCCCGCCAACCGGTACGCCCCGCGCAACGCCCCGGCCTTCGCCGCGACCTCCGGCGCCGATTTTTACTGGTACGGCAACGTGCCCAAGGATCGCCACATCACCGACGACTTCGGCCGGTGCTGCCTGCACGGTTACCTCGCCGCCATCAGCTACGTGGACGCCTGCGTCGGCCGCCTGCTCGCCGAACTCGACCAGCTCGGCCTGCGCGACAACACGATCATCGTGTTCTGGGGCGACCACGGCTACTACATGGGCGAGCACAACTGGTGGGGCGGCAAACACAACAACTACGAAGGCGCCACCCGCGCCCCGCTCATCGTCTCCGTCCCCGGCATGAAAGCCGCCGGACAGAAGACCGACGCACTTGTTGAGTTTGTGGACATCTACCCGTCGCTTGCCGCGCTCTGCGGTTTGCCGATGACAGCCGGCCTCGAGGGCCAAAGCTTCGCGCCGTTGCTCGACGACCCGAAGGCGGCGTGGACGAAGGTCGCCTTCAGCGAGTATCCGAAGGGCGGCTATCAAGGCACCGCCATGCGGACGGATCGCTACCGTTATGTCGAGTGGTATGACAAACAGGGCAGCTTGGCCGCCCGCGAACTCTACGACCATGTCGCCGACCCGCAGGAGAACGAGAACATCGCCGACAAACCGGAACACGCCGACTTGCTCAAGCAACTCTCTGCGCAGCTCTCGGCCAATCGCCGCGGCGGAAAACTATGAAACGATTCCTCGCGCTGTTCTTCCTCGCGAGCGCGGCGACTGCTGCCGAAGTGCCGCGCATGCAGGCGGTGCCGCAGCCGTACCAACAGGTCTCCTTCCAGCGCGATGGCGTCGAGATCGCGCGCTATCACTTCGGGCCGGAACTGAACCGGCCGTTTGTCTTCCCTGTCATTGGCCCGTCGGGACGCTGTCTGACGCGGATGGGACACCCGCACGACCCCGAATCGCACAGCCACCACAACTCCATCTGGATTTCGCATCAGGACGTCAACGGCGAGCACTTCTGGGCCGACCGCAGCGGCGCGCGGATTATCCATCAGCGGATCGAGGAGTTTGAAGACGGCGCCGACACCGCTGCCGTGCAGAGCTTCAACGCGTGGGTAGGCAAGGACAGCAAGACGTTGTTGCGCGAGCGGCGTCGAACGAGCGTGCAGCTTTTACCCGACAACGAATGGCTGCTGATCCTCGACCTGCAACTGGAAGCGCAGGAGACGGATGTCACGCTCGGCAAAACCCCGTTCGGCCTGATCGGTGTCCGCATGGCCAAGAGCATCGGCGTCAAGGACGGCGGCGGCACCATCCGCAACTCCGAGGGTGGCGTCAACGAACCCGATGTCCTCTGGAAACCATCGCGCTGGGTTGACTACTCTGGGCCGATCACCGCCACGGCCACCGAAGGCATCACGTTGATGGATCACCCGGCCAACCCGAATCATCCCTCCGTCTTCCACGTCCGCAACGACGGCTGGATGGGCGCGTCCCTGACCTACGACGCCCCGCGCACGCTCGCGCCCGGCAAACCGATCCAACTCCGCTACGGCCTCTACATTCACGCCGGCGCGCCGACGGTTGAGCAGCTTCAGCAACGCTGGCAGGAGTTCAGCCGCACCACGCCATTCACCTTCAAAACCAAGGCAAAGCCGAAATGAATCTCTCTCGTCGGCAATTTCTGCGCCGGGCCAGCGTCGCGCTGGCCGCGCCGTTGATCGTTCCTGCTTCCGTGCTCGGACGCGGCGGCGTTCGTCCGCCCAGCGAACGCGTCACGATGGGTTTCATCGGCGTCGGCGGCCAGGGCGGCGGCCACCTCCTCGGCGGCGCGTGGACTTACCTCACCGGCGGCTACACCGCCCGCAACGACGTCCAAGTCCTCGCCGTCTGCGATGTCTGGCGCGACCGACGCGAACGCGCCAAGCAACGCGTCAACCAGCATTACGGCCGCGACGTGTGCGAGGCGTACACCGATTTCCGCCGGGTGCTCGACCGCGCCGACATTGACGCCGTCCTCATTGCCACGCCCGCCCACTGGCACGCCGTCATGAGCGTCAAAGCCGTCGAGGCCGGCAAGGATGTCTATTGTGAGAAACCCACCGCCATCACCGTCCGCGAAGCGCAGGCCGTGCTTGCCGCCGTCCGCCGGTACGCCCGCATCTACCAGGCCGGCACCCAGCAACGCAGCGAGTACGGCGGCAAATTCCGTCTCGCCTGCGAACTCGTCCGCAGCGGTCGCATCGGCCGGCTCAAGGAGATTTACGCGTGGCGCGACGGCGGCGCGATTGCATGGCCGAAAACGTTTGTCCCCGAGAAACCCGTCCCCGACGGCCTCGACTGGGATTTGTATCTCGGCCCCGCGCCGTCCTTCCCGTTCGACGGCAACACCGGCGCGCACCGTTTCGACATCGGCGAACTCAACTGGGGCCAGCACCACTACGACATCGTCCAATGGGCCGCCGACGCCGACGCCACCGGCCCCGTCGAACTCTGGCTGGAAGACGGACGCTCCGCTTACAAATACTCCACCGGCGTTGTCGTCCACGGCAAGCCGTACCCCGGAGAAAAAATCGGCGGCAACGGCGGCGCCTGTTTCGTCGGCACCGCTGGACGGATCGCCGTGGACCGCGACGCCATCGTCTCTGATCCACCCGACATCGTCCGCGAACCGCTCCGCCCCGACGAAGTCCATCTCTACCGGGCCGACAGCCACTCCGGCAACTTCCTCGACTGCGTCCGCACCCGCCAACGTCCCATTTGCGACATTGCCATCGCCCACCGCAGCGTCAGCGCCATGCTGCTCGGCGGCATCGCCAAACAACTCCAGCGCCCGCTCAAGTGGGACCCGCAGCGCGAGCAGTTCCCCGGCGACGACGAAGCCAACGGCCTCCTCACCATCACGCACCGTTCGCCGTGGAGCATCTGACGATGAACGCCCTCGCTCTCGTCATCCTCCTCGCGTTCGACCAGCCGGAACATATCCGGAGCGCGGCGTACGTCAGCCGCATCAACGCCGCCGGCGACCGCGCCGGCTCGCTCATCGCCGACGGCATCACCGGCAACGACCCGGCCGCGCAATCCGCCGCGCTTCAGGCGGCGCACGATTTCAAGGACACGAGAATGCTCGCCAATCTGCTTCCAAAGGTGTCGCCGCCGATGCAGATCGCGCTCACCGGGCTGCTGGCACGTCGCGGCGACCCGGTCGCGATGCCGGCGGTCGTTGCGCTCGCGCGCAGCAGCGACGCGGACGTGCGCGTGGCGGCGTTGCGCGCTCTCGGGCCGCTTGGCGACGCCTCGGTTGTGCGGCTGTTGGCCGAGGCTGCGGCGAATGGCGAGAAGGCGGCGCGGCAGTCGTTGCTCGAACTGCACCGAGGCGACGTGGCGGGTGCGATGCTGGCGCAGTTATCGTCACCGGCGTTGCGGACGGAGTTGGCGCGCGCGCTGGCACCGAGGGCGGAAGTGTCGCACGTCGCAGCGATGGTGAAACTGTATCTCGACACGAAGAGCGACGCGCTACGCGAGGCTTTGGGCGCGGTTTGCCGGCGCAGCAAGTCGGCAGCGGAACCGATCGTC
>Ga0163200_1000635_pt1 | contig 14494 bp, 15 predicted proteins | sample PL_2010_200m_FD_113535 | JGI IMG/M metagenome (GOLD analysis project Ga0163200, IMG submission 113535) | Freshwater microbial communities from Powell Lake, British Columbia, Canada to study Microbial Dark Matter (Phase II) - PL_2010_200m | ecosystem: Environmental > Aquatic > Freshwater > Lake ... | reverse complement strand
GACCTGGGTCTGCTCGGCGCCGACAAGGCCGACGCCATCGAACGCGCCGTGGCCGAGGTCGCCGCCGGCCAGTGGGACGCGCACTTCCCGCTCGACGTTTTCCAGACCGGCTCGGGCACCTCGACCAACATGAACGCCAACGAGGTCATCGCCAGCCGCGCCAACGAAATCCTCGGCGGCAAACGCGGCGACAAATCGCCCATCCACCCTAACGACCACGTCAACCTCTGCCAGTCGTCCAACGACGTCATCCCGACCGCCATCCACCTCAGCGTCATCGAAGGCATCCAAGCCGAGCTGACCTCCGCGCTCAAACACCTGCACGGCGCGCTCGCGCAGAAGGCGCGCGAGTTCGACGACATCATCAAGATCGGGCGCACCCATCTTCAGGACGCCACGCCGATCCGGCTCGGCCAGGAATTCTCCGGCTACGCCGCCCAAGTCGAGTACGCCATCGGCCGCTGCGTTCAGGCCGTTGAAACACTTCAAGAACTTCCGCTTGGCGGCACCGCTGTCGGCACCGGCCTGAACGCCCACCCCGAATTTGCCAAGCGCACCATCGCCAAACTCGCCGGCGAACTCGGCGTGCCGTTGCACGAAGAGAAGAACCATTTCGAGGCCGCCGCCGCCCGCGACGCCTGCGTCGAGGCCAGCGGCCAGCTCAAGACCATCGCCGTCAGCCTTGCCAAGATTGCCAACGACATCCGCCTGCTCGGCAGCGGCCCGCGCTGCGGGCTCGGCGAACTCAAGTTGCCCGCCGTCCAGCCCGGCAGTTCCATCATGCCCGGCAAGGTGAACCCCGTCATTGCCGAGAGCACGATTCAAGTCTGTCTCTGGGTCATCGGCGCCGACATGACCATCACGCTCGGCAGCCTGCAAAGTTTCTTCGAGCTGAATGTCGCCATGCCGCTCATCGGCGCGCAACTGATCGAGAGCGTCGAGTTGCTGGCGGCGGCGGCGCGCAACTTCGCTGACAAATGCGTCGCCGGCATTGAGGCGGACCGGGAGCGCTGCGAGTCGCTCGTCGAGCGAAGCCTCGCGCTGTGCACGCCGCTCGCCCCCGTCATCGGCTACGAGAAGGCCGCCGCCATCGCCAAGAGAGCTTACGCGACCGGCAAGACCATCCGCGAAGTTGCCGAGAAGGAAAGCGGCCTGAGCAAGGCCGACCTCGACAAGATCTTCGACCTCCGCACCCTCACCGAACCCGGCATCCGCGGCAAAGCCGGCGAGTAGTCGTGGAGCGGGGAGCGGAAAGCGTGGAGCGAGCAGGGCAGGACGCACGCACCGTCGCTGCCGGAACAAAACCGGAACACCAGAATCGGCCTTCTCCACATCTCATTCCATGGTGGTTGAGATATCAACCACCATGGTTGAGATATTAACCACGCGGGAATGGACGTTTCACGCTTCACGGTTCAGGGGTGGGAGAGACGGTTCGGTGTGGATGACGACGCGGCAGAGATCGGAAAACTCGTGGCGGAGGCGCGTTTCCAGTTCCTCGGCGACATGGTGGACTTCGGTGACGGTGCGGGTGGCGTCCATCAGGGCGTGGAAGGAAAGGTAGATGCCGCAACGCATGCGCTGGAGACGCACGTCCTGGATCGCGCGGACGTCGGGGAACTCGCGGACGACGACGGCAAGGCGCTCGGTGTAGGGGCGGGCAAGCTCGGCTGACAATTCCTCGGCGGCAAGCATTTCCTTGTCGCGCGGTTCGATGTGGACGTTGATGTCGGCAAGCTCGCCGAACTCGGTGGTGAGTTGGTGTTCGAGGTGGGTTGCTTCTTGGTGGGCGAGTTCGAAGCTGATTGACGGTTCGACTTCGAGGTCGAGGTCAATGTACATGCCGCGCGCGGTGTGGTGGGCCGTGATGTGGTGGACGGCAAAATGCCCGCGGGCGGCGACGGCCTGGATGCGTTCGAGGGCGTTCTCGTTCTCGGCGCTCGGTTCGGTGTGCACGACGACGTCGGTACCGGGTGCGACGGCGCAGATGGCGTCCTCGATGCGGTGGGTGACATCGTGGCTGTCCTGGAGGGAATAGTGGCGCGGGACGGCGACGTGGAGGTCGGCGAAGATATGGCTGCCGGAACCGCGGATGCGAGTGCGAAGGACACGGCAGACGCCGGGGAGTTGGGCGGCGGCGGCGGTGATTTTCTCGGTGAGACCGTCGGGCGCGGTGTCGAGCAGTGCGTCCACGGTGCGGCGGCCGAGTCGCCAACTGACGTAGATGACGATGAGGGCGACGAGGAGCGCGGCGACGGCGTCGGCGCGTCCGCCGCCGATGCGGAGGCGGACGAGGGCGAGACCGCCAAGGACGACGAGCGAGCTCCAGATGTCGGTGCGGAAATGGAGGGCATCGGCTTCGAGGGCCTGGCTATTGTATTTCTTCGCGACGCGGCCGAGGGCGCGGGAGCGGGAGAAGTCCACCACGATGGAGATGCCCATGGTGGCGAAGGCCCAGGCGCTTGGGTCAACCGCTTGCGGTCGGAAGAAGAGGCGTTCGATGGCTTCGTAGATGATCCAACCGCAGGTGAGGAACAGGAGGAAGGTTTCGGCGAGGGCGCTGAGGTTTTCGATTTTGCCGTGGCCGTAGTGGTGGGCGGCGTCGGGCGCGCGGTCGCTGACGCGGACGGCGAAGAGGGTGATGATGGCGGCGACGAGGTCGAGGCCGGAGTGAGCGGCCTCGGCGAGGATGCCCAAGCTGCCGGTCATCAGGCCGACGACGATTTTCATCGCGGTGAGGAACACGGCGGCTACGACCGAGGTGGCGGCCACGAACTGTTTCTCGCGCTGCTGTTGAAGCGGCGGGGTGGTCATGGCGCTAGAGCCATTCGTTGTCGGCGGATTTTTCCTCGGCCGTCGGTTCGCGGCAGGCCTTGGTGGCGCCGAGAAGGAAGATGCCGTAGGCGATGATGTAGATGAGCTGGAGGTCGAGTCCTTGGAGCCGCAAGGCGGCGTAGGTGACGAAGATGATGGCGGCAGGCGTGACGGCGTGCAGGGCGATGTTGAAGAGCTGCGTCCAACGCAGGCCGTTGGCCATGCCGCGTTCGAGCATCGCGGCGGCAAAGGAAAACAGGAGGATTTGGGCGAGCGCGACGCAGAAGCCGCCGGCGAGGAGCATCGGGACGCTCATGCAGACGGCGGCACGGACGAAGTTGCGGACGTAGTCGGCGGTAACCTCGGTGTCGGGGAAACCGCTCAGGCTGTGGCGTTGGGCAAAGACGGGAGAACCGGGGTTGCGGTCGGGTTTGAGCCAGAACACAAAGGCGTCGGACATCATCAGGACGCCGTGCATGGCCTGTGGGTCGGCAGCGGTGGTCTTGCCGGTGGTGTCGAGCAGGAAGAGGAAATCTTCGTCGCCGGCGCGGTAGGGTTGGGGTGTGTCGGCGACGACTTTGCCTTGTTGGATGCGGAATGGCGGGACGTGCGCCTGGGTCCAGTCGCCCACAATGTCCGACAACTGCCAGCCCCACGGGACGAAACGGGCGGCCAACACCAGGCCGAGCAGTGCGATAAGCTGGACGAGGTAGAGCAGCGACGCGCGGACGGGCAGGTCGCGCACCTCGCGGTACGAACGGAAACCGGAACAACACCGGAACATGGTGCGGAAGAAATTCATCGTACGGCCTTCAATGCGGCTCGCGTTGCCTTCTGGAGTTTCTTGATTTTGCCGGCGAAGCTGGCGCGGGTGGCGGCGTCCATGCGGTCGAGGAAGAGGATGCCGTTGAGGTGGTCCACCTCGTGTTGGAGGACGCGGGCAAGAAGCCCGGTCGCCTCGATGCGGAGCGGTTTGCCGTCAATGTCCTGCGCCTCGATGCGGACGCGGGCGGCGCGTCGGATGGTGGCGGTGACTTCGGGGACGCTGAGGCAGCCTTCTTCGCTGGTCTGTTCGCCTTCGGAGGTGGTGATGCGTGGGTTGAGGAGGATCAGCGGCATCCGTGCGGCGATGTCCTGCGGTTGGCCATCGAGCCACAACGCGGCCGGCTGTTCGCTGTGGCGCAGGTCAATGACGGCCAGCAACAGGGCGCGCGCGACCTGTTGGGCGGCGAGGCCAACGCCGTTGGCGGCGTACATGGTCTCGATCATGTCGGCGGCGAGCCGGCGCAGTTCGCCCCGACGCAGAGCGTCGGGGTCAATGCGTTTGCCTTTCTCGCGCAGCACGGGATGACCGCATTTGACGATGTCCAAAATCACGGCGGGACTATACTGTGCCCGATATGGACGCGCAAGGCGCGTTGTGGTAGAAGCTCCGCAAAGGAGGTCACTGGTGGTTTCATTGCAAACATTCTGGATGAACTGGCTGATGTTGGTGGTCGAGCCGTTCCGACATTTCGGAGTCGTGTGGCTGGGGATTCTGCCGTTGTACGTGACGCTGGTGCTGGGGGAATTGTACAAGAAGAACGTCTCGTTCAGCCACGCGGTCGGTAACGGTTTTGTGATGATGTGGGCCGGGTTGAACTGGGGGGCGCACCTGTCGGGGATCGGCTGGATGGGGTACGCGATGCAATCCTCCAAGAGCCAGATGAGCGTCGCGTGGCTGGTCACGGCGGCGGTGGCGGCGCTGGGCGTGTTCACCGTCGTGCTGGGATTGCGCAAAAAGGATAAGACGCTGTGCGAGGTGTTGGGGCATACGCGGTTCTCGTGTTACTTCCTGATCCTGCTGTACCCGATGCAAGCGCGGCTGTTGGGCTGGGACCATTCGTACTTGATTGCGGTACTGGTGTTCGCGTTGCCGGTCTGGTTCATTGTGTACCTGTTGGGACGCACGGTGCGGGCGATGATCAAATGAGCGCGATCCTGCTGCCGTACACGCACGGCTGTTTCGTCTGCGGCGCGGACAATCCGCACGGCCTGCACCTGAAGTTCCACGCCGAGGACGGCGAGATCCGCGCCGACTTCCACCCGGACGCGCGGCACGAAGGCTACCGCGGCATCATCCACGGCGGCGTGATCGCCAGCGCGCTGGACGAGGCGATGTTCTGGGCGGCGTCCTATGCGGACCGACAGTTCCACGTGTCGGTGCAACTGGAGGTGCGCTACCAGAAGAAGGTCGAGGTGGGGAAAGACTACCTCCTGGCGGCGCGAGTCGCCGAGAGCCAACGGCGGATGTGTTTTACCGCGGCGGAACTGCGGGCGGCGGACGGCGAGGTCTGCGCGACGGCAACGGGCAAGTTTTCCCCCGTGCGACGAGACCAGGTGCCGTTGCGGCACGAGGACTTTTATCCCGACCCGCAGGCGTTGTCGCCATCGGAGTTTCTTGGCGAAGGTTGAGGATTGCCAGACGCCGCGAATCAGGGTATGGTTCGCCCGAAATGAATCCGACCACTTCTTCCACGGAACAACAGTTCAAGGCGATCCTGGTGGTGGACGACGACCGCCAGTTGGTGGACGCACTTCGGACGGCCTTGATGGACGACAATTTTCTCGTGGATGTCGCCTACGACGGCGAGGAGGCTTTCCTCAAAGCGAAGGTGCACCAGTACGACGCGATCGTCTGCGACCTGATGATGCCGAAGCTGCGGGGAGACGCCTTCTACCGGCAGGCGACGGAATTGCATCCCGAACTGGCAAATCGTTTTCTGTTCATCACAGGTTATGCGGACGACGGCACGGTACGCCATTTCCTCAGCACCGTGCCGGCGCGTTACCTGCTGAAACCGTTCACGATCCAGGAATTGATTGACGCGGTGCGCAACTTGGTTAGTTGATCAAGCCCCACCCAGCAGCCGCGCGAACTTCTCCGCGTCCGCCGCCATCAAGGTGTTGTTGAACAGGCAATAGGACGGTGTTCGCTCTGCGGCGCAGATTCGTTGGAGCTGGCGCAATTCGTCATCGGTAAACCGATTGCGTCCGTGGAGCCGGAAGTAGCGCAAGGGCGCGCGCGCCGCCGGCAGCGTCTGGAGCGGGTTCACCACGTGAACCAGATCCAACTCCCCGCACAGCTTCGCGATCAGCTCTGGGTCCCACGCGCCGCGCGGTTCCCAGCCCATCAGGAACTTGCCGCGTTTGGCGCGCTCGAAGAACTTCCGAAGGTTCGCCACGTTCTCCTTGTTTGGACGGAAGCTCACGGGGCATTGGAACAACACCAAGAACGCCTCCAGCGCCCGCGCGATCTTGAACGTCTCGTCCCACGCCCAACGGATCGTCGGGTTGAACCCGAACCCGCCGCAATGCGGACGGTCGCGCGGGTCGAGCCGTGTGCGCTTGTAGGTGGGGCTGTCGGCGGAGTGGGTGATGACCTGCCACGCCTTCAACGCGAACTGAAAACCCGCCGGGGCCGCCTCGCGCCAGCGGCGCGCCGTTTCCACTCTGGGCAGGTTGTAGAAGCTGGAGTCAATCTCCACGCACGGGAACTTCGCGAAATACTCCTCTTGCGCCATGGTGAACCCGCAGCAGCCCACGACAATCTTGGAAGGTGATCTGCGCAAAGCGGGCGCATCCTAGCAAGGCAAGCCCCGCTTGGGAAGCATTCTCCGCGAATTTTGGCTTGCCGCCAGTGGAGCCGTGCGACACGATGCGCGGCGATGACCAACAACACCGCCGCGCGCCTTCTGGCAGCCGTCGCCGTGGCCCTCGTGATCGGGCTGGGCGTCAGCACTGTCTATCGCTCCGGCCCGCACCAGATGTTCGGGCGGACGTTTGGCTCGAAGGTGCACCGCACCGACTTCACCGTCTATCAGGAGGCAGGACGCGCCGTGCTGGAAGGCGCCAACATCTACGACGCGCCCAGCCGTCGCGGCTGGTTTTACCAGTACCTGCCGGTCGGCGCGGTGGCGATGGCGCCGTTCGCGCTCCTCAACGTTTTTTGGGCGTCGCTGCTCTGGTATCTGCTCTCGGTCGCGGCAGTTGTCCACGCGGTGCGCATCTCGGTGCGGCTGGCGCGCCAGCATTTTCCCGAACACAAACTACCCGACCACTGGGTGGCGGCGCTGGTGGTCTTGTTGCTGGCGTGGCCGACGATGTCCGGGCTGGCGCGCGGCCAGGCGTCGCTGTTGATCAGCTACCTCGCCATCGCGGTCATCTGGTTCTACACGCAACGGCGCGACTGGCTCGCCGGGCTTTGTCTGGCGGGCAGCATCGTGTTGAAGGTGTTCCCGACGCTGCTGTTGGTTTATTTCGTCGCCAAACGCCGGTGGCTGATGGCGGCGGCAACGTGCGTCTGGCTGTTCGTGCTGCTCATCGCCGCGCCGAGCGCCGTGTTCGGCCTGCGCGGCAACTACGACCTCTTGCGCCAGTGGGTGACCGCCGTGGCGATGCCGGCCAACAACCCGGACAAGGCGACCACCGATATCCGTTTCGAGCAGATGATCAACCCGCGCATCCACCGCAACCAATCCGTCCAAGCCGTTGTGATCCGCTGGATCGCGGGCCGCGACAAGCCCGACGCCGTTCCCGCGCGCGAGCCGCTCGCCCGGCGCGTCGCGCTCGGCGTCAACCTCGTCCTGTTCGCCGCGTCCGCGTGGGCTTGCCGGCGCGGGATGGCTGCGCCCGACGAACGACGGACGTTGATGCAGCTTTGCCTCGTCTCGATGCTGATGCTGTTTCTGTCGCCGGTGAGCTGGGTGCACAACTACACGCTGCTGATCCTGCCGTTGGCCGTGGCGCTGGCTGCGTCGTTCCGCATCGTGCTGATCGTTTTTGCGGCCGGCAGTGTGCTGGCGTTGACGGTGCCGGTGTGCCACGCGCTCGGCGCGTTCCTCGCAGGCGCAATGGCGGTCTGGGCGGCGTTCACGTGGAGGACGGAGTGATACAGCTAGACTGGGACCTTTCGTGCGTCGGTAACAACCCCGCGTTACGCGCGGATGCCTGTCTCTGCCCGCCGCAACGGCGCGTCCGCCGGTTCCCGATCCGATGGCTTCGCTACTGGTTCGTCTATCAACTCCTGCTGGCGGAACAGCAACGCCAACGGCGTCCACTCTCTGTCTGCGAGATCGGGATCAGCAACGGGGAGATGTTGCGGTTCATGAACGCCGTCGGCGACCCGGCCTGGTCGCGCTGGGTCGGCGTGGATTGCACGCTGAGGCCCGATTCGCTCAAGGAACTCGGTTACGACGCCTTGGTGGAGGCCGATCTCCAGACATCCGTCGGCTGGTGCGACGGCAGCCACGACGCGCTGATTCTGCTGCATGTGCTGGAGCACCTCGACGACCCGGAGCCGGCCGTGGCGCGCTTAGCCGCGCAGATGCGTCCCGGCAGCATCCTGATTGGCGGGTATCCGTCGGTGCCGCACTGGTGCGTCCCGATCCGCGAGCCTCGGATCCGGAGAACAGCGCAACCCCACGGCCACGTCAGCGCGTTTTCGCCGCGACGGACGCGCGCGATGGCCGCCGCCGCCGGGCTGCGCGTCGAGTTCCTTGCCGGTGCATTCTGCGTGAGGGCGGGCGGATTTGTGTTGGAAGACTACGCGTGGTGGACGCGGTTCAACCTGTTGTTTGGCGGGCTGTTTCCGAGTTGGCCGGGCGAGATCTACTGGGTCATGCGGAAACCTGCGTAGGTTTCCGCGGCGGCAACACCGCGGTGCTCGTGTAGAAGGGATACCGCGTGTCGCCCGCGTCGCGCCGGTGTTTCCAGCGTTTGTAACTCCAGAGCCAGAACTCGGGGTGTGTGCGGATGATGTTTTCGCAAAAGGTGAGACATTGCTGGCTGATGGTGTGGATGTCGGTTTCGTAGTCGCCGGTTGGGGTGTAGGCGATCTCGGGGCCGAACACAACCTTGAGGCGGCCGTCGGGCAGGGGATGCGCGTAGCAACCGATGATGGCCGCGCCCGACCGAAGCGCGAGCGCGGCGACGGCAACGTTGTTGAAGACGGGAAGCCCGAAGAACTCAAGCCACATGCCACCTGTTTCTTCCGGGGCATTCAAATCAATCAACATGGCCACGATCTCGCCACGTTTCAATGCCTTGTAGATTTTCAGCGCGGCCGCGCGCTGCTGCACGATGTTGTTGCCCGTCACGGTGCGCAGACGGACGAAAACGCGTTCCAACGCCGTATTCCGCATCGTCTCGGTGACGACGTTCATCGGCATACCGTACACTGCGGTGGCCAGACCGAGCAGTTCCCAGTCACCAAAATGAAGCGTGACGAACAACACACCTTTGCCGCGGCGTTGAAGTTCGTGAATGCAGAGCAGGCGATCCACATTGGGTTCGACATGCTTGCCTAGCCGTTCGCGGTTGAGGCGCGGCGCCCAGAACAACTTGAAAAGCGTTGCGCCGAAATTCCGGAAGGAGAGACGCGCAATCCGTTCCTTCTCAGCGGGCGATTTGGTGTCGCCGAACGCAACATCAAGGTTGGCGCGGGCAATCCGTCGCTCGTTCGCCAACAGATAATAACCCAGACAGCCAAGAGCGGCCCCCAGCCGGCGCACGACGCCGTAGGGCAGCCGTGGCATCAGCCAGGCCAAGACACCGACCGCGACCGCTTCCAGTTGGTAACGGAAACGTTTCCAGCGTGACACGTTGTTGGTGTTGGAATTCACAGGCCGCGCCAGTATAATGCGGGCGAGATGAAACGCAACGCAAGGATTGGCCTGCTCGGCGGCACGTTCAACCCGATCCACGTCGGCCACCTCTTGATCGCGCAGGACGCGATGGAGGCGCTCGATCTGGACCGTGTGAAGTTCATCCCCGCCGCCACGCCACCGCATAAACCGCTCGACCGGAACATTTCCGGAACACATCGCCTCCGCATGGTCCGCCTCGCCATCCGCGGCTGCCCGCGGTTCGAGGCCGACAACATCGAAGTGCGCCGCGGCGGCGCGTCGTACTCGGTGGAAACGGTGACGGAATTGAAGCGGTGCAATCCCGGCACGGAGTTCGTCTTCATCATCGGAGCCGATTCGCTGGAGGAACTGCCGTGCTGGCGCGACATCAAGCGGCTGGCCAAGCTCTGCGCGTTTGCCGTCGTCGCGCGGCCGGGGTTTGCGCCGAGGGTGCCGAAGGGACTCGGTCTGCGATGCCGGTTTGTGGAGGGCCACCTCTGCGAGATCGCCTCCCGCGACATCCGCGCCCGGCTGGCGCGTGGCGAGTCTGTGCGCTGGCTTGTGCCGGAGGCGGTGCTCCGCTATATTCGCCGCCAACGGTTGTATCAACGAAAGGACATGCATCATCGAAGCACGTAAGTTAGCCAAGCTGTGCCGCGAAGCGGCATTGGACAAGAAAGCGGACGACGTCCTCATCCTCGACGTCAGCAAAATCTCCTCGGTGACCGATTACCTGGTCATCTGCTCGGGCCACTCCGAGCCGCAGTTGAAAGCCATCGCGGAAGAAGTGACGCGACAGGCGCGCGAGGCGGGCCTGCGCCCCCGCCATCACAGCGGCCAGCCGTCCAGCCGCTGGGTGCTGCTGGATTTCGGTGATGTGATGCTCCACATCTTTCACCCCGAACTGCGCGAACGCTATGCCCTCGAACAACTCTGGGGCGACGGCAAACGCGTGAGGTAGCGCCGCCGTCGCCGCCGCTAACACTGAAAACCCAGCCGTGCGTCAGGGTTGTGTGACGCGAACGCGGAGGAACCGGCTCGTGAAGTTGACGGTCGGTTGAGTGTCATAGGCGCGGATGTGAATGCGGCTGGCTGTGTCAGGTGTTTCGAGTACCGGAGCGCCCGCCCAGCCGATGCCGGCAAGGTTGGAGGAGATGCACGACCACGTGTTGGCCTGCAGATCAGTGGTCGCTTCGACAAAGAACGAAATGTCGTGGGCGTTAGTGTTCCGCAGGAAATCCACGAATAACCGGTCGGCTGTGTCGTACGGACCGTGGTTCACCGTCAGCCACGCGCGGGCTGCGGCGTTGGTGGGGATGAGGCCGGCCGCGTACTCGATCAGGTTTGGCACGCCATCTCCGTCGGGATCGGCCAAGTTGGCCGCGTTGCCGGCATTGGCGGTCGTACCGAAATAGACAGCGCGCCATTCCGCGATGGTCGCCGGTTCGAGGGCGCTGAGTTCGACGAACGCGAGGCAGTTACTCATGGCCCCGGCACCGGTGCTGATCGTGAGACGGCCATCGGTGACGATCACGGTGCCCAGCCCTTCCAGCCAACGGTTGCTCGACGTGGGCGAGCCGTCCACGAGCGTTGCGCCTTCAGCCAAAAGCCGATTAGGTACTGTTGCTGGCCACCGCAGCATCGCCGGCGGCGACGAGAACGGAATACGGGCCGTTCGGGACGGCGATCTCCCACGTGGCATTGCCGCCGGACTGCATCTGGGTGCTCGTGTCGTACCGCAAGTCTTGAGAGCGGCCGGCCCAGCGCACGGTGGTCTGCGCGGCGCGTGACGTATCCCAACCGTAGCTGAAGCCACCGCTGCGGACGCCGAACACGGCGCCGGTATCGGCGAGATAGTTCTGGGGCACCGGGACCGCGGACGGCTGGAAACTGATCTTGGCGGCGAACCGGGAGCTGACCGGCTGTAGTGCGACATCGAGCCGAGTAGCAGGGCCACCGGCAACGACGACCCCCGTGATGCGTTGCGGGATGTAACCAGGCGCATAAAACCAGAGCGTGTACGTGCCCGGTAACAACAGCCGGTGATAGTCGTCCACGGCCGGGTCGGAGAACACGAGGTGATGGAAACCCTCGACCCGCACCGCGCCGGCTACAGGCAGGCCGGACTCCGCGTCGCGCAGGATGCCGCGCACGCCGCAGTGGACCCGTTCGAGGTACTGCAGCATCGCTTCCCGGTTGTCGGACCAAAGCGCGGGCAGCTTGCTGGCCGGTGGCTTGTAGATGTCGGATAACTCGATCGTAACCTCGTTGTTGCCGGCGCACCGGTAGTTCCAATCCTGCATGCCGCCACTGATCGCGTACCATGCGGCGCCGTTCACGATGCCGTCGGAAAAGCTTTTGCTCTCCCACATCGGGATGTTGTTGGACGAGTAGGTCCGCGACAGATCCTGGAACAGCAATTCGTCCGGCGACGGCGAGGACACACTACCGAGGTTGTCATTGTCGTACGGATAATTCACGACGAGCGAGCCGGTGTGGAAGTTGGCGGCGAGTGAGAGACTGTGAGCGGCGGTCCAAGTCATGATATGACGGACCTCGGGTTGCAGGCCGTTGGTCGCGAGGGTGGGGCCGTAGCAGAAGTTGCCAAGGTTGGTCGCTGAGCCTTCCGGGAAACTCCGGTTCAAGTCGTAGCCGTTGGCGTTGTCCCGCGCGTTGTTTTCCAAGCCGTCCGGGTTCATTACCGGCACGACCCAGATTTCGGTGGTGTTGATCAGGTTGGCGATTCGCGTGTCGTTGGTCCGGTAACGGCCCAGCAGATCGTCAATGAAGTACAGGCACATCTCCATGCCGACCGATTCGTCGCCGTGGATTGCGCCGATGTACGCGAACTCCGGCTTGTCTGCCGCAGTGTCCGGGTTACTGGTGATCTTCATGGCCCACAAATCCCGGTTCTGGACCGACTTGCCGAGCGACACCAACCGGCAGACGGCGGCATTCGACACCGCATAGCCATTCAACATGGCGGTCACGTTGGAATAATTGTTGTACGAACCGAGTCCTGCGACGGCGGACGGCACCAGCGCCGGAGCTGCCGAGACCGCAACCCGATAGCCATCGGCCCGCAGTGCCGCCAGTTCATCCGAGTCGGCGTGGATACGGACCCGGTCGCCGCGCACGCCATCAATGTCATACCCGGCCCGGACCAGATCATCCAATGCGGCGCGATCCGGTATGACGATCTCGACGACGGTGATCGGTCCCAGCCGTGGCCCGGCCCCTTTACCCTTGCCCGCGGCAGCCGGTGCGAACGCCGTCAGTACCGCTCCAAGGACAATCAGCCCGAGCCAATTCGCGGATTTGTTCGAGGGCGTCTGCTTTCGCACACGGCGAGTATAGCCGCGCAGATTCTCCTTTGCATCCTGAAAGATATCGGAATCGCACCGATGAATCGTATTGCGCCGATGTCGCCTGCGATTATAATCCGCGGTGTGCCCAACGACACGCCGACCTTGAATAGCTCGCTCTCCGACAAGATTGACCAGCATCTTGCCAAGGCGGAGACGCTCACCGAGTTCGCCAACTACGAAATCCTCGGCGAGGTCGCGCGCGGTGGCGTCGGCATCATTTACAGGGCACGCCAGCACGGCCTCGAACGCGTCGTCGCGTTGAAGGTCCTCCAGAGCGGCTCCTCCTCCTCGGAGCACGTGCAGCGGTTCCTTCACGAGGCCAAGTCCGCCGCCAAGCTCCAGCATCAGAACATCGTCCCGATCCACGATTTCGGCACGCAGGACGGCCTGTATTTCTTTACGATGGACTTCGTCGAGGGCGAGGCGCTCTCCGACCGCAACGGCGCATTGCTCTGGAGCTACGAAGTCGGCGGCCAGATCCGGCACACCACGCCGCAGGTTCTGGCCAACAAGCTTGTCTTCATCGCCACCGGCCCGCCGGAAAATGGCTTATATTGTCTGCGCGGCGATTGCGTCCGCGAAAACGCCCGCGCCTGGTTCGGCCCGTGGCGTTCGCTGTCGTTAACGAAATGAAATTATGAAAACAACATTCATCATCTACTTGCTCGGCGTCGCGCTGGCGCTGGGAGACAAACCAGTCACGCGGGCGCGCACTGAGATCAACATCCCGAATGTTCCGGGCTATGTGACGCTCAAGTGCGATCTTCACATGCACACCGTCTTCTCTGATGGCTTGGTGTGGCCGACGGTGCGCGTCGAGGAAGCTTGGCGCCAAGGACTGGATGCCATTGCCATTACCGACCACATCGAGTATCTGCCGCACGCCAAGGACATGGTCTGCACCAATTACAATCGTTCTGCGGAAATCGCGCGTTCCACGGGCACCGACCTCGACATCATCGTCATCCGCGGCTCGGAAATCACCCGCAAGATGCCACCGGGACATTTGAACGCCATCTTCCTGACCAACGCCGCGGAACTGGTCACGACTGAGTGGCGCGACGCCGCCAAGGCCGCACACGGACAGGGCGCGTTCATCTTCTGGAACCATCCCGGCTGGGAGAGCCAACTAGCCGAGGACGGAATCGTGCGGTGGTATCCCGAACACACCGAGCTGCTCGAACAAGGCGTGCTGGGCGGCATTGAGGTCGTCAACGGCCGCGACTACTACCCCGAAGCGCATCGCTGGGCGCGGGAGAAGAAACTCACGATGCTGAGCGACTCCGACATCCACGCCCCGTTGAACCTCGACTACCACGTCCACGCCGGCGACCACCGGCCCGTGACGCTGGTCTTCGCCAAGGAGCGCACCGCCGACGCGATCAAGGACGCCTTGCTCAACCGGCGCACGGCGGTGTACTCCGGCGAGCGGTTGATCGGCGAAGAACAGTTCCTGAAACCGATCTTCGAGAAGTCCATCCAGATCAAGACGACACAGATCACCCTCAAGGGCAAACAGCGCGTGTACGTCCAGATTGCCAACAACTCCGACATCAACTACAAGCTCGAACGCGAACGCGACCTCGACGAGGTCAAGATCCCCAAGGAACTGACGCTGGCCGCCCGCAAGACCGTGTTGCTGGACCT
>Ga0163200_1000634_pt1 | contig 14503 bp, 16 predicted proteins | sample PL_2010_200m_FD_113535 | JGI IMG/M metagenome (GOLD analysis project Ga0163200, IMG submission 113535) | Freshwater microbial communities from Powell Lake, British Columbia, Canada to study Microbial Dark Matter (Phase II) - PL_2010_200m | ecosystem: Environmental > Aquatic > Freshwater > Lake ... | reverse complement strand
GGTGTGCGGGCGGCGGAGCCGCCCGCACACCCCCCAACTTTCCCCTTCTTTTTGAGAAGTTACTGTTCATCTGTGTTTACACCTACACTTGCCGAATGCCCTTGAGAGGAGAAAGCCATGTCTGACATTCACACGGAAGAATTTCACGTCAACGGCGAGCAACTGCTCGCCAAGATCAAGGAGTTGATCCACGCCGGCAACATCCGCCGCATCATCATCAAGAACAAAGAAGGCAAGACGATCATGGAAATTCCATTGACCATCGGCGTGGTCGGCGCGGTGCTGGCGCCCACGCTGGCTGCGGTGGGGGCGATTGCCGCCCTGGTCAGCGAAGCGACGGTGGTCGTCGAGAAGATCGAAGAGTAGGCGAAGCTCCATCTTGAAGAAAATCAACCTCCGCCGCGTCTTTGTCGTCGCAGCCCTGGCGTCGCTGCTGCTTTCCTACGCGCTGCTGTGGCTGCGGATGATTACCACGCCGGTTGATCAGACCGGCCCGGACTTCATCGCCTTCTACGCGGCTGGACGCATCGCGCAGGCCGAGGCTCCAGCGCGCGTCTACGATCTGGCTTTGCAGCAGCATTACGAGGAAGAGGTAATCGGCTTCGATGTCGCGCCGGAACACATCAGCCCTTTCCTTCATCCGCCTTATATCGTGCCGTTGGCGCAGGCGCTTGCTCTCGACAATTTCATCCTATCCTTTGTGCTGTGGGATGTGGTGATGCTGGTCTTCTTGGCCCTCGGCGCAGCGCCGCTCTACTACTTGTTGAAAGAGGGACTCTCGCGGCGGCAGCGCCTGGTGCTTCTGGCCGGCATCTTGCTCTTCTTCCCCTGTTATGCCAGCCTGATGATCGGCCAGGACAGCGCCATCGTTTACCTTGGCGTCTGCCTTTGGCTGTTTGGGTTGCTGACGGAAAAGGATTGGCTGGCCGGACTGGGACTGGCCGCCATGACGCTCCGTCCGCACCTGGTCTTGCCGCTGGCGCTGCCGTTCCTCTTCACTTGTACCTGCGCAAGTGCAGGCAAGCGGCGCGGCGTCTGGTGGTGGTTCCTGATCGGCGCGGCCGCGCTGGCCCTGGTCAGCCTGGCTTACGTTGGCGTGGACGGCGTCGAGGGATTCTTCCGCATCCTGCTGGTCAGCGGGCAAGGGGAAAATTATCATACAGGCGAAGAGCACATGTTCAATACGATCGGCGTGTTGTGGCGCGCTTTCCCCGATATGCCCTCGCTTTACGTGCATGGGATCGGCTGGGGAGTGTACCTGGCTGCGACCGCTGGCCTGTGCGTGTTATGGGCGAAAATGCCCTTGTTGAGTGAACGCCACCTCAGTCTGGCGGTCATCCTGGCTTTGTTCACCTCTCCCCATTCCCACATTCAGGACCTCGTTCTGCTGATCGTACCTCTCGCCTGCCTTATGCTGGTCTGGCTGCGTAAGAAATATCTGCCGCCGCGCGACGCCGTTCTCCTGCCGCTGGCGGCCTCTTTGGTTCTCTTGTTCAGCTTCTTCACTGAGTTCCTGAAATACGGCGTTTATTATCTCGTTATCCTCTTCTTGCTGCTCGCACTATGGTTCCCTGATCGGCTTTTCCGTAAGAGACAGACAGCCCCAGGATGAAACGCCGCGTTCTCGATCTTCGCAACACCTTGTTTCTGGTTGGGATCGTTTTCCTGGCTGCCTGGTATGCTGTCCTTCTTGTGTTTATGTTCGCCCACCTCGAAAGGCTCAAGATCATAGATTATCGAGCGATGTATATGGGAGGGTACATTGTCCGGTATGAGTCGCCGGCCAGGCTTTACGATCTCGACCTCCAGCGCCGCGTTCAAGCGTTGGTTTTATCCCCCGACCAGGCGACGAGCTTTTACCCATTTAATCATCCACCCTTCCTTGCCAAAATTCTGGGGTGGGTCACGAACAAGGATTTTACCGCCTCCTATTTCCGCTGGCTCCTCGTCCTGCTTGCCTTTCATTTGACCGGCTTGGGCGTGTTGGTTTACTTGTTCCGCAGTTTTCGATGGCGCGTTGGCGAGTTATGGATAATTGGGATCTCTGGACTCTTCTTCTACCCTGTTTTTGTTTCTTACCTGAAAGGGCAGGATTCTGCCTTTTTGCTGCTCGGCGTTTCTCTCTGGACCTTTGGCCTGCTGACCGCTAGGGACAGGTTCGCTGGCCTGGGCCTGGCGCTGGCCGCCATCCGTCCGCAGGTCGCGTTGATGCTGGCGATTCCCTTTATCTTCAAACGGCGAAAAGTCTGGTGGTGGTTCGTTGCCTGGAGTTTGATCCTGATCGCTTACAGTTACCTGCTAGTAGGCGTGCAGGGGCTGGAGGGATTCGTCCAGGTGCTGCTGGTCAGCGGTCAGGGAACTGGCTTCGACGTGGAGTATATGATCACGCTGATGGGCGCGCTCTTACGCCTCTTCCCAAACATTGATCCAGTGCTGTTCGACATTATCGGGTATGGCGTCTATGCTTTGGCCATCCTGTCGCTGTGCGTATTGTGGGCGAAAAGCCGCGCCCTCCGGTTCGAGCACATTGGCCTGGCGGTCTTGTTCAGCATGGTATTTTCGCCGCACATGCACAGCCACGACTTGAGCCTGCTGCTGATCCCAGCCCTCGGCGCGGCGGCGACGCTTGCAGCCTCGAAGGTTTTATCCCAAAAGTACGCAGCCTTGCTGCCGTTGTGCGTCTCTGTGTTGTTAGCGCTGAACGATATCCCGTCGTCTAAGATCGTGGTTTACCTGGTCATGCTCGCCCTGGCGCTTCTATTATGGTTTCCGGCCTGGTTCAAGCCGAACAGGAAGGAACCGCAAGCGTGCTGAAGAACATCTCGTCGCGCCTATTTGGATTGTTATTCGTCCTCGCCCTGGCCTTCCAGTTGACCTGGTACGCTTTGCTGTGGGTCTCCTACGTCCGCGATCCGCAGGTGCTGGCCGAAGCCGACTTTCGCGCTTTCTACGCCGCTGGCCGGATCGCCCTTCGGGAAGGTTTTGGACAGGTTTACGATCTGACGTTGGAACGCCGCTTCCAGGCGGAAGTCGCCGGCCGGCCGTTGACAGACGAGGAATTGCTCACCTACAATCATCCGCCGTTCTTGCTGCCGGTGCTTTGGCTGTTGGCGCGCCTGGATTATCCAGTCGCGTATGTCGGTTATTGCCTGGTACAAATCCTCCTGGCTGCGGCGGGACTGCCGTTCATCTTTCGTCTGCTGCGGGCGAAAAACTGGTCGAGATCGCAAATTTGGGTGTTCCTGGTTGGCTTCCTGCTCTTTCAACCCTTGTTCATCAGCCTCCTGAAGGGACAGGACACTGCTTTCTACTTGTTCGGCGAAATCCTGTGGCTGTACGGTCTGCTGCGAGACGACGACCGCATTGCCGGCCTTGGCCTCTCGCTGACGCTGATCCGCCCGCAGATTGCCATCTTGCTGGCGATCCCGTTCCTCTTCAACCGCCGCAAGGTATTCGGATGGTTCTGCGCGGGCGCGGCCGCGCTGGGACTGTTTAGCCTGGCCATGGTCGGGCTGACAGGTGTAAAGGATTACCTGCGCATCCTGCTGGTCAGCGCCGGTGGACAGGCATACGGCCTGAACCAGAGCGCCATGTTCAACTTCACCGGCCTGGCCTTGCGGCTGTTCCCGCAACTCGTTCCCGGCCCGATCCATTGGCTGGCGTGGGGGCTGTTCGCGGCGGGGATCGTGGGGCTTTCCGTCTTGTGGAAGCTCTCCCCAGCCATCCGCATCCGTCATCTCGGCCTGGCGGTGGTAACCAGTCTCTTCGTCGCGCCGCACCTGCATTATCACGAATTGACCTTGCTGCTGTTGCCCATCCTTGGGCTTGCCATTATACTGGTGGAAGCGGGCCGCCTGCGCCCGGAGAAAAGTATGTACCTGCCGCTTGCATTTTCCCTTCTGTTGCTGTTGGGTGACATCTCTCCTGTAAGATTTATCATTCCCTACCTGGTAATGGCTTCCCTTGTTGTTGGGTTGTGGTTTTTCCTCACCCCCAACCCCTCTCCCACCGGGAGAGGGGCAAGGGTGAGGGCCAAAACAGGAAAATAGCATGAAATCCTATCGCAAAGAACTCTGGTTCAATATTCCATCCAGGCGCGGGTTTGTCAACATCACGCCTCAGGTCGAGGATTGCCTGCGCGAAAGCGGTATCCGCGAGGGGTTGTGCCTGGTAAATGCCATGCACATCACCGCCTCGGTCTTCATCAACGACGACGAGAGCGGCCTGCACCACGATTACGAAGATTGGCTGGAAGGACTCGCCCCGCACGAGCCAGTCGGTCAATACTGGCACAACCGCACCGGCGAAGACAACGCTGACGCTCATCTCAAGCGCCAAGTGATGGGACGCGAAGTTGTCGTGGCGATCACCGAAGGCCGCCTGGACTTCGGTCCGTGGGAGCAGATTTTCTATGGCGAGTTCGATGGCCGCCGCCGAAAGCGGGTGCTCGTCAAGATTATCGGAGAATAAAGCAACAGCCGGTACTCACAAGTGTTCCTCTATCAGAAACCTGACTTTCGCCATAAGGAGGAGTCCTCATGAAGAAACTGCACTGGTACGATCACCTGTCCATCAACTTGTTCTGGCTCGGCCTGAACATCCGCAACACGGTCGTTGGGAATGTTTTCACGCCGTACCTGGTGGCACTTTTCGTGCCCGAAAGTAAGTATGGCACCGCGACGGGCGTCATCAGCACGGCTGGACTGGTCATTGCCATGCTGGTGCAGCCGGCCGCCGGTCTGCTCAGCGACCGCTCCACCTCGCGCTTTGGCAGGCGCCGGCCTTACATTTTCTTCGGCACCCTGTTCGATTTGGTTTTCCTGGCGGCGATTGCCCTTTCCGGGAATTTTTGGATGCTGCTGGTCGCCACGCTCCTGATCCAGTTCTCGGCCAACGTATCCCACGGCCCATTGCAAGGATTGATCCCGGACCGGGTACCAGAAGAGCAACGCGGACGGGCTTCGGCCGTCAAGACAATTATGGAGCTGATTGGTATTATGTTCGCCACTCTCGTAATCGCCCAACTGGTTGGCAAGGGACATCTGGGTTGGGCAACTGTGATTACCGGTATCGTGTTGCTGGTCACGATGCTGCTGACGATGGTGCTGGTTAAGGAGGAGCCGCTCAAGGAGAAACCGGCCACATCGTTCAAAATTCCCATGCTGCGCGTGCTCGGCATGTTGGCCGGGATCGGCCTGGGGGCGGCGGCCGGTCTGCTGGGAGGCGGCGCGGTCGGTGGTCTGGTCGGGTTGATTGCTTGGCCGTTCGTTGGAAAGGCGACCGCCCTGGCGGTGATGGTCGGCCTGGGCGGGGTGGTGGCGATGGTCGTGGCAGTGGTAGCAGGCGTCTGGTCCGGAGCGTACGCCACGCTGGGCCAGGACGCCCGCCGCCAGTCCTCGTTCACCTGGTGGGTGGTCAACCGCCTGCTGTTCCTGGCGGCTGCCGCCTCCTTCCAGGGCTTCCTGCCTTTCTTCCTGATGTACGCTTTCAAAGTGGACGCCAAGAAGGCTGCTTCGATGAATGGTACGTTGGTGGCAGTCATTGTCCTGTTTATCATACTGTTTGCCTTCGCCGGTGGCTGGGTCTCCGACCGGTTCGGGAAGCGGCGTGTGGTGGCTCTGAGCGGGCCGGTGGCCGCCGTTGGCGCGTGCATGGTGCTGGGGGCGATCTGGGTGCCCAATATGGCGGTCATCTACGCCGCAGGCATAATCATCGGGCTGGGGATAGGGCTGTTCATGACTGCCAACTGGGCGCTCGGCACGGACCTCGTGCCTGCCGAAGAAGCCGGACGCTACCTTGGCATCTCGAACCTGGCCGGCGCAGGCGCGGGAATGATCGGGAAGGGCATCGGCGGGCTGGTCATGGATTACCTGAACATCTACCGCCCCGGCTGGGGATACTTCGCCATCTTTGCCAGTTTTGCGGTGCTGTTCGCCCTGAGCGCGGTCAGCCTGCGCTGGGTGCGAAAAACGACGCGATGATCTTCGCTCTCTGGCTGCTTGCCCCGGTTGGGCTGGTGCTGGCGGTGGGGCTGGGCTTGTCCTTTTACATGACCCGCCGCCACCATCTGACCGAGATCCACAACCCGGCGGAATACGGCCTCGACTTCGAGGATATCGCCTTCCAGGCCACGGATGGCCTGGCGCTGCGCGGCTGGTTCATCCCTGCTATCGGTTCCGAACGGGCTGTGCTGATCTTACACGGTCACGGCGGCAGCATGGATTTTGACGTTTTCCGCGCCCGTTATCTGCACGCGGCCGGGTTCAATGTAATGATGTTCGATTTCCGCGCCCATGGACGCAGCGAAGGCAGGAAAGCCACTTTCGGCTATCTGGAAAGGCGGGATGTGCTCGGGGCTGTGGCTTTCCTGAACAGCCAGGGCATGAAGCGGATCGGCGCGTTGGGTTTTTCCTATGGCGGGATCGCAGCCGCGCTCAGCGCGCCAATCTGCCCGGATATTGCCGCAGTCATCACGGATGGCGTACCGGCGCGGATAAGAACAGCCATTGCTGCTTATTGCGTCGAGATAGGCCTCCCGCGTTGGCTCTCTCCTTTTGTTGCCTGGCTGGCCTTGATCGCCGCCTCGCTGCGCCTGGGCGTGAACCTGTTCCATTACGAGCCGATCCGCTGGGTGGGGAAGATCGCCCCCCGCCCGATCCTGTTCATCCATGGCGGCCAGGATCAATACTGTCCCGAATTCGACGACCTCTACGCTCAGGCGCAGCCGCCGAAGGAACTCTGGCGCGTGCCCGAGGCCGGTCACACGAAAGTGGACGCACTGTTCCCCGATGAACACCAGCGGCGCATCGTCGAATTCTTCGAGCGCACCCTGTGATATGACCCTGCGCCTGCATTTTTCCGAAAACGACTGGGAACGTATCGCACGCGACTGGTCTGCCTGGTGGAGCGACGAATTGGAACGCCCGCTGGTCGTGCTGGAGTGCCTCGAAATCCTGGATCGTTACGATCCCCACTACGCCGGCGTCTTTCTCGGCAACTTCCCGCTCGACACGCCCGCCGCCGACATCCTGAATGAATTTGCGCCGCGCCTGGAGAACACCCATTACCTGGGCGACTCCTTCCCGCGCTTCTGGCCGAACTTTGGACCGGGGGTTGTGGCTGCCTTCGCCGGGGCGCAGGTGCATCCTGCCTGGGATACCACCTGGTTCTCGCCGGGAAAAACCGGTTCGGTTTCAGATCTGAGCGTGACTTGCGACTGGCAGAATCTATGGTGGTGGCGTGCCTACGAGATCACGCAAGCGGCTGTCGCCCGTTGGGGCAGCCAGTTGGCTGTCGGATTCACCGATTTGGGCGGCAACCTCGACATCCTCGCTCACCTGCGCGGTGCGCAGCAATTGCTGCTCGACCTCTACGACGCCCCCGAAGAGATTGATCGGCTGGTGGGCGAGACAACGCGAGCCTGGCTGGCTTACTATGACAGGTTATACGATCTGATCGCTCCGGCCGGGCGCGGCGTCACCTGCTGGGGGCCGCTCTGGTCGCCGGGCAGCGGCTACATGCTGCAAAGCGACGTTTCGTACATGATCTCTCCAAAGATGTTCGAGCGCTTCGTCCTGCCGGACCTGGCGGCCTGCTGCGAGAAGCTGGATTACGCTTTCTATCATTTGGATGGGAAGGGACAGGTCCGCCACCTGGATATGCTGCTCTCCCTGCCGCGCCTGCGCGGCATCCAATGGGTGCCCGGCGACGGCAACCCGCCGCCGGAGCAATGGCTTCCGCTGCTCAAGCGCATCCGCGACGGCGGTAAGCTCTGCCAGGTGACGGTCTCGCCCGAGGGCGCGCGCACCATCCTCCGCGAGTTGGGTGGAAAGGGCTTTTGCTTCGTCATCAGCGAACCGCAGTTGACCCCTGAAGAAGGGATTGAATTTCTGAAACAGTTGAAGTCTTGAAACGGAGTCCAACGTCTCCGACGTTGGAGCGAGGAGGTAGTAGTGCCAAAATCAGAGATTTTGGACTCCGATATCCAACAGAGTCCAACGTCGCTGACGTTGGAGCGAAGGGGCAGTAATGCCAAAATCAGAGATTTTGGACTCCAACAAGCCCAACGGAGCCAAATCCTGTATAATTAGCCCCAACTATGGAAACCCCGCGCGTATCCAGACAGATCCTCGTTGTCGAAGACTCGACAGAAGTCCGCCGCGCCATCGTCCAGGTGCTGGAAATGGAGCATTATACCGTCCAGCAAGCCGAGCATGGCAGGGCTGCAATGAAGAAGCTGGAGGCGATGACGGCGGAGCATTCGTTGTCACCCGATCTCATCCTCTCCGACATCAACATGCCGCTCATGAACGGCATCGAATTCTATAAGGAACTCCGCAAGCATCCGAGCTGGACGCCCATCCCCTTTATTTTCCTGACCGCCAACGATGACCCAGAAGATATCCAGGCCGGGCGCGAGTTGGGCGTCGAGGATTACCTGCTCAAGCCGATTGACTACGACAAACTGCTGAAGATCGTCGCCGCGCGCCTGGCTCGCACCGAAAATGTCGAAGTTGCCCACATTGGCAAGGCATATTTGGAGACGGTCACGGTGCTGGCAAACACAATCGAAGGCCGCGACCCTTACACACACGGGCACGTTTCGCGTGTGGTGCACTATGCTCGTTCCCTGGCATTGGCAATCGGTTGGGAGGCAGAGAATCTGCGCATTTTGGAGATCGGCGCCCTTCTGCACGACATTGGAAAGATCGTCGTGCCGGATCAGATCCTGAACAAAGCCGGCCCCTTGTCAGATGAAGAATGGATTTTGATGAAGCAGCACCCGGCGGCCGGCGCCAAGATCCTGCAAGGGGTTAGCCACCTGAGAGATGCTCTTCCCTATATTTACTCCCACCACGAGCATTGGGATGGGAGCGGTTATCCTCAGCGGCTATCCGGCAAGAACATCCCGGTCGAGGGCCGCCTGCTGGCCCTGGCGGACGTGTACGATGCGCTGACCACGCAGCGGCCCTATCACCCGGCGCGCCCCAGGGAAGAAGTCATCTCGTTTTTGCAATATTACGCTGGCAAATATTTCGACCCTGAGATTGTCCCGATCTTCATCCAGGTACTGAGACGGCAGGCGGCCTAGGGTCAACAGGAACCCGTTTTCTCCAAGAAAACGGGTTCCTTATGTCCTCTAAGCCGCGTCCTGATCCGGGAAAAGCAGATCGAACTCATCTCCCGCCCCTTTCCGGGCGAACATTTCCTGGCCGATAACCGCCTCTTTGAATTTCAGGAAGCAGGGCTGCTGTAAGTGGAATTCACGCGCCGCCGCATCCCGGTACATTTCGAGCAGGCTGAAATGCGCCGGGTCTTTTTTATCCTGGAAAACGTCGAAGCGCAATACGCCTTCTTCCAAGATGGTCGAGCGGGCGTCCTCCAGGATGGCGGCTTTATAGGCTTCGATGAATTCCGGCTTGATGTAGTGGTGGAATTGAAAAATGACCATTCCTGCCTCCGTCGCTATTCGCGTTCCTCTTCGGATAGAACCATCACCTTGTAGGCCTCTGCGTATTCCATGCCGTGACCTTTCGCTTCCTCCGCAGCCCACTTGCGGATCATCTTCCCCGGGTCCCAGTCGCCGAGCTGGCTGACGTGTTTCTTCAACGCCTCGATTTTGACGCCAATCGTGTCGCCGATGTCCATCCACGCATCGGACTTCTCCGCGCCGTGGACGTACAGCCGGCGCACGTTGTGCGGCTCGTACCCCGCTTCGAGCAGGTCGGTGAAGATGAGCCGCGTCCCGGCTGACGGGAAGACCGCGTACAGAGCGGCCTGGGCTGCGGCGCGGTGGTCAGGGTGGTTGATGTAGCCGTTGCCGTAGAACACGCCCTGTGGGTCGCCGATGACGACCGCCTCGGGCTTGTACTGGCGGATGAGACGCGTCAGGTCGCGGCGCAGGTTCAGGTTTGGCTCCAGTTCGCCGTCCGGGTAGTGCAGGAAGATGGTCTCCTGGATGCCCAGCAGTGCATTGGCGGCGCGCTGCTCGTCTTCACGCAGCTTGGTCAGCGTTGGCTTGTAGGATGCGTCGTGGGCGCGGTCATTGTCGCCTGCCTCGCCGCTGGTCACGATGACCGAGACGATCTCGCAGCCCGCCCGCGCCCATTTCGCCAGCGTCCCCGCGACGGTGAATTCCTGGTCGTCCGGGTGGGCGTGGATGGAAAGAGCAATTTTGGGGATGAATTCTTTTTCGCTCATGGGGGTGATTGTAACCGATTTAGACCTCCGAGGTCTTAAAGACCTCGGAGGTCTGGTATTCGGAGTAAAATATACCCATGCCACCTCCCGAACGCGCGTATGCCGAAATTGACCGCCGCGTATATGAGTTGTACGGGCTGACGGAAGAGGAGATAAAGATTGTGGAGGGTAGAATTTAGACCGCCGAAGCCCAGACCCCCAGACCTCCGAGTTCTGGGAGAACTCGGAGGTCTACGAGGAACATTATGCCTCGCAGAGAAACGCCTTTTGTCTCCGACCACTATTACCACCTCTATAATCGCGGCAACAACCGGCAAGCGATCTTCCTCCAACCGGAGAATTACCTGTATTTCCTGCGCGGCGTGAAGAAATACCTCATTCCCACCGCCAGCATGATCGTCTATTGCCTGATGCCGACGCATTATCACATACTGGCGCGCGTCAAGACTTCCTCGTCTCCGACCTCCGAGTTTTTAAAAAACTCGGAGGTCTCGCTGCCTCCTCAGACCTCGGAGTTCTTAGAGAACTCCGAGGTCTCCAGCGCGGTTTCGCAGGCCATGATGCGCCTGTCGGTCTCATATACCAAGGCCATCAACAAACGCTTCGCGCGCGTCGGCGCGTTGTTCCAGGGCCAATTCCAGGCCAAGCCGGTCATGCAGTATAGTCACCTGCTCAACCTGTGCGTTTACATTCACGCCAACCCGGTCAAGGATGGCCTGGTCGCCGATCCTGCGGATTGGATTTACTCGAACTACCTCGAATGGCTTGGTCAGCGCGATGGTACGCTGGTAGACCGCGAGTTCATCCAGGAGCATTTTGGCTCGCCTGCGGAATATCAGGCGTTGGTGATGGATTACATCAAGACCCGCGCGTTGCCTGACGAAGTGAAAGCATATCTTCAATCGTTGGAAAATTAACTCAGACCGACCAGACCTCCGAGTTCTGTAAGAACTCGGAGGTCTATCCCACCTCAAGGAGTTTTCCCATGCCCATCACCCTCGACGGCTCTTCCCTCACCATCGAAAAACTCGTCGCCATTGCCCGCCATGGCGAAAAAGTGGAACTGGCCCCCGCCGCGCTGGAGCGCATCAAGGTCTGCCGCGCCATGCTGGAGCAGAAACTGGCTGCCAGGGAGATCATGTACGGCACCAACACCGGCATCGGCGAGTTCTCGGAGAAAATCCTTTCCGATGAGGAGGTGAAGGAATTTCAGAAGTACCTGATCTACAACCACGCGGCCGGGATCGGCGACCCGGCGCCAATCGAGTACGTGCGCGGCGCGCTGGCGGGACGCATCAACGTCCACGCGCACGGCAACTCCGGCAACCGGCCCGAGATCACGCTGACCTATGTCGAGATGCTCAACAAGGGCGTGACGCCGGTCGTCTGCCAGAAGGGATCGGTGGGGGCGTGCGGCGATCTGGCGCCCATGGCGCAGATGGCGTTGCTGCTGATGGGGGAGGGAGAGGCCTTTCTTAATGGCGAACGGCTGCCAGGTCACGAGGCGATGCGGCGGGCCGGGATTCCGGTCCCAGGTCTGCAAGCACGCGATGGGCTGGCGGCCATCAACGGCTCGAACCTGCTGACGGCCATGTCCGCCATCCACATCTACGAAATGGAGCGCTTCCTGAAACAGGCCGAGATTGCGGCGGCGATGTCCATCGAAGCGCTGCTTGGCAACCTCAAGCCGTACACGGCCAAGCTGCACGAGCTGCGCGGCTTCAAAGGCGCGGTTACATCGGCGCAGAACATTATGAAGGTCGTTGCCGGTTCCGACCTGACCAGCGGCAAGGTGAAGACCAAGGTGCAGGACGCCTACTCGATGCGCTCCACGCCGCAGGTCATCGGCGCGGCACGCGATGCGATTGCCTACGCCCGCTCGCAGGTCGAGATCGAATTGAACGGCGTGGGCGACAACCCCATCTTCGTCCCGGAGCTGAAACTGACCCTGACCGGGGCCAACTTCCAGGGTTCGCCGGTCTCGCTGCCGATGGACATGGCCGGCGTGGCCGTGACGATGGTCTGCGTGCTCTCCGAGCGGCGGCTCAATCGCCTGACCAATCCGGCGTTGAGCGTGGGCCTGCCCGATTTCCTGACGCCTAACCCCGGCTTCTATTCGGGCATGATGCTCAGCCAGTACACCGCCGACATGCTGATCGTCGAGAACCGCATCCTTTCGGCGCCGGCCAGCATCCAGTCCATCCCGGCGGCCGCCGACCAGGAGGACTTCGTCTCGATGGGCATGAACACGGCCATCAAGAACGGGCAAATCCTGGACAACGCTTACGGCGTCCTCGGCATCGAATTCATGGCCGCGGCCCAGGCGCTGGATTTCCGCCAGTTCACGCCTGGCAAGGGTACGCAGAAAGCGCGTGAGGTGATCCGCAAGCACGTGGCGCACCTCGACGTGGACCGTCCGCTGTATCCCGACCATAACGCAATGAAGGCGCTGGTCAAATCGGGCGAGATTCTGGATGCGGTGGAGAACGAGATCGGTGGTTTGGAATAACCAAATGCCAAAGTCCGACGCGTACGGAGATGAAAAGATAGTGCTATAATCCTCCCAGAGTTCATCTCGCGAGGGTACCCCAATGAAATTTACGATCGAATATGAACAAGAGGCAGATGGGCGTTGGTTGGCTGAAGTGCTCGAACTGCCGGGTGTTTTGGCTTACGGTAAAGATGTTGAAGATGCTATTGCCCGTGCTCAAGCGCTGGCTTTACGTGTGGTTGCTGACCGGCTGGAGCATAGCGAGAGTGTTTCCCCTCTGATGATCTCCTTTGCGGCCGCATGAGCCAGTGGCGTTCGATCAAAGCGAAACGGCTGCTGGCTGCCCTGTTGCGTATTGGCTGGAGTATCAAACGCCAGACAGGTTCTCATAAAGTGCTGACACGGCCAGGGTGGGCGGATGTTACCTTTGCTTTTCACGATAATGAGGAAATCGGCCCGCGGATGCTGGCCCGTCTCGCGAAAGCAACAGGGCTGAGGCCGGAGGATTCATAATAACAAAAATCGGGATGCGAAATCCCGATTTTCGATTCACGGGCTGCCTCAGCAAAGGGAATCTGCGTAACTCTTCCCTGTGCAAGCTGTTTACATGGTAGACTATCCCAATCAAACCCCCAAGGAGAAACCATTCATGAAGAACCTGAAAAACATTCTTGGGCCGATGCGCCCGCCGTTCCTCGTTTTAGCCCCGGCCTGCGCGCTGGTCGGACTTGGCACCGCGCTGTGGACGAAGGGCAGCGTCAACTGGCTGCACGTGCTGCTCGTCTTTATCGGCGCGCTGGCGGCGCACATCAGCGTCAACGCCTTCAATGAATATTTCGATTTCAAGACCGGCCTGGATGCGCGCACGCAGCGCACACCCTTCAGCGGCGGCAGCGGAACCTTGCAGGCCAAACCCGGAATGGCGCGCACGGCTTTCACTACCGCAGCAGTGGCGTTTGCGATCACCGGGCTGATCGGGCTGTACTTCGTCTGGGTCTGGGGCTGGACTTTGATTCCGCTGGGCGTGGCCGGTCTGTTCCTGCTGTATGGCTACACCGTCTGGCTGGCGTACAATCCCGTTCTGTGCCTGATCGCGCCCGGACTCGGCTTCGGCACGCTGCTGGTGGTCGGCGCGCACTTCGCTCTGACCGGCGAGTACTCGTGGATCGCCTTCGTCGCCTCGTTCGTCCCCTTCTTCCTGGTCAGCGATTTGCTGCTGCTCAACCAGTTCCCGGACGTGGAAGCGGATAAGAGCGTCGGGCGGCGTCATTACCCCATCCTCGCCGGTCGTAAGGTCAGCGGCTATATTTACATTGCCTTCTTGCTGGGGGCTTACCTGGCGATCCTGCTCGGCGTGGCCTTTGGCCTCCTGCCGAAGTTCGCCCTGCTCGGCCTGCTGACGTTGGTGCTGGCCGTGCCGGTCATTCGCAATGTACTGAAGAATTTCGATAATGTTCCGGCGCTCATCCCCTCCATGGGCCAGAACGTGCTCATCAATTTGTTGACTCCGGTGCTGGTAGCCGTAGGATTGTTTATCGGATAATAACGTAGGGCGGGATTCCAATCCCGCCGGATAAGATTGGCGGGTAAGAAACCCGCCCTACGGATTTCGATCATGCGCAAACTCTCGTTCCTCACCCGCACCTCGATCCTGCTCGCCGTTTTCTTCGCGCTGGACAAGATCCTGGCCTTCGTCAAAGCCATGCTCTTCAACAAGATCGTCGGACTGGAAGGCATGGGCATCTTCGGCGCGGCCAACAACATCCCCGATTACCTGTCCGCGCTGCTCTCCGGCGGCGCGCTGGGGATGGC
>Ga0163200_1000632_pt1 | contig 14532 bp, 9 predicted proteins | sample PL_2010_200m_FD_113535 | JGI IMG/M metagenome (GOLD analysis project Ga0163200, IMG submission 113535) | Freshwater microbial communities from Powell Lake, British Columbia, Canada to study Microbial Dark Matter (Phase II) - PL_2010_200m | ecosystem: Environmental > Aquatic > Freshwater > Lake ... | reverse complement strand
CTCTAAAAACCATGCAGAACCAGACTCTACATTGATGTCACTGCATCATTGACGTTACGGTTTTCACTGCACGGGGCAACGCTTAAATTTAATGGTTATTAGGTTTAGGGCCGTTTGGCCACATACTGCGGGACTCTACAATGTTTATTGGCGAAGGTTCCGGTTATCCGGCAAATAAAAATTACCCGGATATTTGGCCTGGATTGTAGAATAAAACAGAGCTATTTCTTGCATATCCTTTTCAATGTCAGCGCCCGGATAAAATACCGGCCCTACCCCAACCACCTTTCTGCGATAATCCATATAGCCCAGAATGATTGGAACTCCCGCTTTTTTTGCGATATGATAGAATCCACGTTTCCAAACCATTACAAGCTTTCTTGAACCTTCTGGTGCTATGGCAAGGTAAAAAGAATCTGAGTTTCTCATTTTCTCACATAGCTTCTCAACCAGGTTATCATGCTTCCCGCGATCGACCGGAATACCTCCGATCCAGTGAAAAAACCATCTGAACGGGAATCTGAAAAGCTCCTTTTTAATCAGAAATTGAATATTCAAACCATAATATAGTTTGTATATCATGCCAAAGAAAAAGTCCCAATAACTCGTATGCGGTGCGCCGATAATCACACATTTGCGAAGGTCAGGGATTTCTCCTTCCGGTTTCCACCCCGAAATGAAGAGGACTATTCTTGCGAACAGCTTTTGAAAACGTGATTTCATGTTCAACATAAGCTGTCGACATCAAAACCCTCTCGCTGTGTCATCGCCCCGCGGGTCAGCACCGCCTTCCATCTTCCCATCCGGCCAAAACAAGATCGCATCAACCCGTCCGATCTTTCCGATTTTTTTTAGATGATGGCCCATTGCGGTAAGCCTTGTTACGGTAAGGGAATCAATAGCTTCAGGTTCATATTGGATAAGATCAGGAAGCCACTGATGATGAAATCGTTTGGCGCTAACGGCTTCCTGCATGGTCATTCCATGGTCGATAACATTTAGAATTGTCTGAAAAACGGATGTAATAATGGTAGATCCTCCCGGACTTCCAACCACCATAAACATTTTGTCATTTTTAGTTACCAGGGTTGGGGTCATGCAACTTAGCATTCGTTTTCCCGGTGCAATGGCATTGGCTTCATTTCCAATCAGTCCGTATATATTTGGGGATCCGGGTTTGGAACTGAAGTCATCCATCTCATTATTGAGGAAGAAGCCCCCACCCTTCACTACGATGCGGCACCCGAATCCTCCATTTAGCGTGGTGGTTGCAGCAACGGCATTTCCCCAACGGTCGGCAATGGAATAGTGAGTGGTTTCAAGGTTTTCCCGCATAGCGGCTGTTCCCGCACGTACAGAATCTGATGGGGTTGCCACGTTCGGCTTTATATCGGCTGCACGTTTGCTGAGGTATTTTGCATTGGTCAATTGCGCGACAGGAACGTTTACAAATGATGGATCACCCAGATATTCAGCACGATCGGCATATACCCTTTTCTCAGCCTCAACCATATAGTGAATCGTTTTAACCGAATTGTAGCCTAAAGATTTTATATCCGTTTTTGATATGATACCCAAGAGTTGTTTGAGTGCAACACCGCCACTTGAAGGGGGTGCCATGGAATAAAAACGATAATCGCGATAGTAGCCGGTAATGGGTTCTCTCCAGACAGACTGGTAGTCCTGAAGATCTTTGTAGGTAATCAGTCCACCTGATTCCTGCATCTGTCCTATAATATAGTCCGCAGTCTGGCCCGAATAAAAACCGTCCCGTTTCGAATCGCGAATCCGTTCAAGCGTATTTGCCAGATCGGGTTGAATAAGAAGATCTCCTTCCTTCCATGCTGAATCCCTGACAAATACGGGGTTCCAGCTATTCCTTTCGAGAAGGATTTTCCGGATGGAATTTAGATCAGCAGCTTGGGCTTTGGTAAGGGGAAAGCCTTTTCTGGCCATATCTACAGCAGGTTGAACAACATCTCTCCAGGGCAGGGATCCGAATTTTTCATGAGCTCTTACCATGCCGTCAACGGTTCCGGGTACGCCGGATGCCAGAATAGTTTGGGTGCTCAATCCCTGGACAACTTCTCCATCAGGTCCGAGGTACATATCTTTTGTTGCAGCCATTGGGGCCTTTTCCCGGTAGTCGAGGGTATATACTCTCTCACCTGATGTCCGTAACACCCAGAATCCCCCGCCTGCAATATTTCCGGCAGCCGGATAGCAGACGGCCAGTGCGAATTCCACTGCCACAGCGGCATCCATTGCATTACCCCCGTGCTGGAGGATAGTCAGGCCGATTCTGGAAGCGTCAGGATGTGCAGTAACAACCATTCCATGTTCCCCAGTCGGGCCCAAACCCTTGTGATTAGGTTGACTGCAAGAATTAATCAGCATCAAACCAACCAGGCACATGGAAACCTGTTTCAAAGCAAATCCCTTCATAGCTTTATGATTTGCACTAAAAGTACAAATTTACTTAGGCTTTCCAACCAGATTGATCTCAACTCCCGCTTTATACCAGGCACCCGGCTGAGGAACACTGCCGAAATCAAAGTACTCCTGATTGAAGATATTGGTGCACTCGGCTATCAGATTAATCCATCTGAACTTATACGACACCTTAACGTCCACAACCATAAATGGTTTATAATCAACTTCAACCATCTGTTGATCAGCATTGAATGAAGTGTACGATCCGTTTCTTTCCTGCCAAACCAAATTGGCCGTGAGGCGGAAAGGGGCTCCAATTCTCAGAGTCAGGCCGGTAGTCACTTTCCATTTCAGATAATCCAGAACGTATTGGGAATTGTACGATTCCACAGTATGATGCTGAAAATAACGTCGGTACCCCAAATCAAAACGATCTATAACTTTCATTAAACCGTACGGGTGCACAGGCAACCAGGAAATGCCGGACTCAATTCCGTAGGTACGGATTTGTCCAAGGTTTTCGGTATGCCAGATGGTTTCATTATCCGCTCTCACCCAATCGATGGATTGGGATGCGAAACGGTAGAATCCAATTAATTTAGCAGAGAAACCGCCCAGGCGGTATTCGGCACCGGTTTCCGCATGCCAGGCCGTCTCGGGTAATAATCCTGCATTACCTTGATTGGTTGGGGACTTGTAATAAAGTTCGGTGAAGGTGGGCAGCCTGAAAGCCCGGTTTAGGGACAAGTATGTTCTTAATGAGTTGGTTGCCGAATAGCTGATATCCAGACCGGGATAAACCTGAAAATAGTTTTTTACCGACTGCACTTTATGCAGCACCACTCCCCCATTCCACTTAAAACGACCCGCTACTACCTGTTGCTCAGCAGATAAACTAAAATGGTTTCGTGATCCAAAATTTGTGTATTCAACTCCGGCGATTCCAGTTATTGGTTTAGGGGTTTCGGAAATTTCTCCCAGAACGGTACTCCAGACCGATTCATGCCTGAATTCAAATCCGAAAGCTGTTTTACCCAAAGCGGTGGTAAACCAAGCATCGGATTTACTGCCCGCGGTTTGTGTAAGATGGTAGTTTGGCGAAAGATACCATGCCGGTGGGTCAGTCCGGAAGAGAGAAAATTCATCAGTATGTAATCTATAATAAATTGATTGCCTGATATTTACTTTCCCTGTAAAATCTACTTGTAATGCAGTAAAACCGGACCCGGTTTTTTCAAATTGGTTGGGGTATTTTGCTGTATAAAAGCTATTGGCCCCGAAAGCTTTTTTCATTCCTCCGGCCATCAGCGAAAGGTTTAGCAGGTTGTGGCTATATCCGGTTTGAAAAAAACCGGTAAGGTTATCAAAATCAGTATTTTCGCGGTAGCCATCCGATTTCATCAAGTGAACTCCCGATTGCTGCCACCAGTTCCCCGAGCGGTTCCGGGCATCGATTCCTGCCTGTAAGAAGCCATTTTGTCCACCAGATAGTCCTACATGTATATTATTGCCGGAAGGTGCATCGGTAACTATATTGATAGCTCCGGTAAAGGCATTGGATCCCAGGGATTTGACATCCGATCCCGATAAAACCTCTATACGCCTGATCATGCTTAAAGGAATCGGAATATCCATCTGAAAATGACCGGTTTGGGGGTCACTGAAATTGATTCCGTTGATCAGTACCGCGAATTGGTCGAATGTTCCTCCGCGAAGGCTGATATCGGATTGAACTCCAATCGGACCTCTTTGCCGGACATCGATATCGGGTATATATTCAAGAAGATCAGCCAGATCACGGGCTGTTGATGATTCGATTTCCTTACGTGTAATGATTCTGGTAATTCGGGTAAACTGCCGTGCATTTTCCGGGATCCGGGCAGCGGTAATGGTAACCTCATCCAGCGAAATCAAGGCCGTATCGCCTTGAACAACCTGACTGAATACAGGTATGGCCATGAGGCTAAAAACCCCAAACAGATATAAAAATCTATTGTTTTTTATCACCGGCAGCCTTTAGCGTATTCTGTAACAGTACAATACGGGTCATTGGCCCTACTCCGCCGGGAACCGGAGTAATGTAGGAGCATTTTGGAGACACCTCATTAAAATCAACATCTCCGGATAGTTTCCAGCCGGATTTGGTTGCCGCTGAGGGTATTCTGGTTGTACCAACATCAATAACCACCGCACCCGTTTTTACCATATCACCGGTTAGAAAGCCCGGCTTTCCTAATGCAGCTACGATGATATCGGCCTGAAGACACAACTCCTTTAATCCATGTGTGCTGCTATGGCATAGCGTTACAGTGCAGTTTCCGGGTATAGATTTCCGGGATAACAGGATGGATAAGGGAGTCCCCACGATATTACTGCGACCAATAATAACGCAGTGACGGCCTGAGGTTTCAATATGGTAATAATCAATCAGCTGCTGGATTCCGGATGGTGTAGCAGGCAGGAAAGATGGCAATCCAAGGGCCATTCTCCCGATATTAACCGGATGAAAGCCATCAACATCTTTCGATGGGTCAATGGCTTCAATGATTTTATTTTCGTTGATATGGCGGGGTAAAGGCAATTGAACGATAAAACCGTCAACAGAAGGATCCTGGTTAAGCTGGTTAACAGCACCCAGAAGGTCCGATTCACTAACATTATCGGTAAAACGGATCAGGGTTGACTGAAATCCGACTTCATGGCAATCTTTTACCTTGGCGGCTACATAAGTTTCGCTGCCACCATCATTTCCAACCAAAATAGCTGCCAAATGAGGTTGTTTCAAACCCAGCGAGGTTCTTCGGATTACCTCATCCCGAATGTCCGACTTAAGTTCGGCAGCAACCTTTTTACCGTCAATAATTATCATGATTGTTTGATTATCTCCTTCCTAAAGGACTATTTCCCATCATTCGGCCCATATTTTTACCGGTTGCAACCATTTTCATCATTTTGCGGGTTTCATCAAATTGTTTAAGCAATTGATTTACCGCCTGAACGGTTGTTCCGCTTCCTGTGGCAACCCGTTTTTTTCGGCTCCCGTTCAAAAGGGATGGATCTTGCCGTTCGCCCGGGGTCATAGAATGAATAATAGCCTCGATGTTTTTGAATGAATCATCGTCCATATCAAGGTCTTTAATGGCTTTACCCATTCCCGGGATCATGCTGGCCAGTTCCTTGATATTGCCCATTTTCTTGACCTGCTGGATCTGCTTGAGGAAATCATCAAAATTAAACGTGTCCTTCGCCAGTTTGCGCTGCATTCTGACTGCCTCTTCCGAGTCAAATTGTTCCTGAGCTTTTTCAACCAGGGTTACGATATCGCCCATCCCCAGAATCCTGTCAGCCATTCGTTCAGGATAGAAAATATCCAGGGCATCCAGCTTTTCACCGGTTCCCACAAACTTGATCGGCTTATTAACCACGGAGCGAATGGATAAGGCTGCACCACCACGAGTATCACCATCAAGCTTGGTCAGCACCACTCCGTCAAAATTCAGGCGGTCGTTGAATTCCTTGGCCGTATTTACGGCATCCTGACCGGTCATTGAGTCAACCACAAACAGGATCTCTTCCGGATCCACCGAGGCTTTTATCGCGGTGATTTCCTGCATCATCATTTCATCGATAGCCAAACGGCCTGCCGTATCGATGATCACGAGATCAAATCCATGCAACCGGGCATGTCGGATACCATTTTTAGCCAGGGTAACAGGATCAAGGATCCCATCTTCGGTATAAACCGGGATTCCGGCCTGCTCGCCGATAATTTTCAATTGTTCAATAGCGGCGGGACGATATACGTCGCCGGCAACAAGCAATGGCTGCCTGCCCCGTTTGGTCTTCAGAAAGTTACCGAGTTTTCCGCTGAAGGTTGTTTTACCGGAGCCTTGAAGTCCGGCAACCAGGATAACCGTTGGATTACCTTTTAAGTTAAGATCAGTTTTCTGACCGCCCATTAGCTGAATCAACTCGTCATGGACAATCTTAACCATCATTTCCGATGGTTTCACTGCCGACAGAACATTCTGGCCGAGTGCTTTATCCTTGATAGTGGTTGTAAAATCCTTCGCAATTTTGAAGTTCACGTCGGCATCCAACAATGCTCTGCGGACCTCCTTCAGAGTTTCCGCCACATTGATTTCGGTAATTCTACCCTGGCCTTTGAGTAATTTAAAAGACCGTTCTAAACGCTCACTAAGATTTTCAAACATAATTAATTACAAATATTTTACATCCTTTCCGGTATCTCGATTCCCATTAATCCCATACCATCCTGAATATGATTGGCGATAAACTTCGACAGTGCCAATCTGAAATCACGTTTTTCGGTATCGGGTTCTTTTAAAATCGGGCAAACCTGATAGAAATGGTTATACTCCTTCACCAATTCGTAAAAATAGTTGGCTACGAGCGCCGGCGAAAGCGATCGTCCTGCTTCTTCCAATATATCGGGATATTGATAGATTCTCTTCAACAGGGTACTTTCCCTGGGATCCAGTTCCAGATCGGAAGTCAGCCCAAAACCTGACTTAACACTCATTTCAATGGCTTTTCGCTCAACCGAGCGGATCCTGACACAGGTATATTGGATGAAAGGGCCTGTATTTCCGTTAAAATCAATTGATTCCTCAGGATTGAACATCATGGTTTTTTGCGGATCAACTTTAAGGATGTAATATTTGAGCGCTCCTAATGCAATCCGGTAATTAACCAGTTCCTTCTCTTCAACCGGAAAATCTTCCAGCTTACCTAATTCGGCCGAAACTTTCCGGGCTGTATCAATCATCTCAAGGATCAGATCATCGGCATCCACAACGGCTCCTTCACGGGATTTCATCCGGCCGTGAGGCAATTCAACCATTCCATAGGATAAATGATATAGCTTATCGGCCCAATCAAAGCCCAGTTTTTTAAGAACCAACTTTAGTACCTTAAAATGATAATCTTGCTCATTACCAACGACATAGATATGCCTATCAAATTGAAACTCTTCAAATCTCTGGTGCGCAGTTCCCAGATCCTGAGTCATGTACACGCTGGTTCCGTCAGATCTCAATAAAAGCTTTTGATCTAGTCCGTCGGAGGTCAGATCTGCCCAAACTGAGCCATCCTTTTTACGGAACAAGGCCCCGTTGTCAAGACCGGCTGTGACCAAATCCTTACCGAGCTTATAGGTTTCTGATTCATGATAAAATTTATCGAACGAAACGCCCAGCTGCTGGTAGGTTTTGTCGAAGCCCTCATAAACCCAGCTGTTCATCCTCGACCATAATTCAATGGTTTCAGGATCACTGTTCTCCCATTTGAGCAACATATCCTGGGCCTCTTTCATAATCGGGGCCTCTACCTTTGCCTGCTCTTCGCTTAATCCTTTGGATATCAGTTCCTTTATCTCAATTTTATATTCTTTATCGAAACGGATATAGAATTCCCCAACCAGCTTATCTCCTTTTATTCCGGATGATTCCGGAGTAATCCCGTAACCCCATTTTTGCCAGGCCAGCATCGATTTGCAGATATGGATTCCCCTGTCGTTGACCAGGTTGACCATTATCACATGATTACCTGCGGCGGAGATGATCTTTGAAACGGCAAATCCGAGAAGGTTATTCCGGATGTGCCCGAGATGCAGCGGTTTGTTTGTATTGGGTGATGAATATTCCACCACTACCACTGGTGAATCAAAGTGTACCGGTTTATGGCCATATTCAAGATCACCGGCTATCCCATTAAAGAAGTCGACCCAGAATTTATCTGCCAGAATCAGGTTTAAAAAACCTTTAACCACCTCAAAATCTGAAATTTCAGGAAGATGGGTTTTCAGGTAATTGCCAATTTCGGTTCCGGTTTCCTCTGGTTTTTTCCGGGAAATCCTGGTCAAAGGAAATGTAACAACCGTGTAATCCCCTTTCTGGTCCTTACGGGTGCTTTTTACCTGGATATTTTCCGGATTCTCCCCGCTATTATACAATTCCCGGATTGCCAAAGATGTTATTCGGGCAATACGATTTTCAATACGCTCCATCTTTTGAAATTAAGAGCCGCAAAGATAATAAAGATCAGCCAATGTGACTTATTGCGCCAAGTTTGTATAAATCAAGGAGTACCAGGGATGGATCCGGACCGCACAATCTCTTCTCGATGCTTTTTCTGCGATATCTGAACCAGGCTGCCACCAGCCAGGCGATCTTAAGTTTTTTTAACCGCTTCCATGAAGCCAGCAGGCTGAAATCACCAATATATTTGGAAGGAAACCTCATTCTTGAATCCAGAAGGCAAAGATTGGCCCCCGATTCCCTGATTTTCTCGAGATAAATTGATGATGGTTCCAGTCCAAGATGGATCAAACCGTTATTCAGGTGTATAATTTTCACCCCGGATTGATGCAGGTTTATTCCGAAAATGGTGTCTTCATGACCGTATCCCTTAATGGACTCATCAAACCGAATGCCTTTGAAAACCTTGGCCGGAATCAGAAAATTGAAAGTTGAGAATGATTTCCAAGGGCGTTTCTGCCTGTTTTTGGCATCAGATTGTTCCCTGGATCTGCCATATTTCCATCTCAGCAGAAAATCGGAATTTTCCGGTGGCTCTTCATTATATAGTGTTCCACCGCACAATACAGTATCAGAACTTAACCGGTCCAGATAATTCTGTATATAATTCCCCTCCGCCATACCGGCGTCACCATCCATAAACAGGAGAAATTCGTGCTTCGCCTGATCGCCAAGAAAGTTCCGGTTGGCACTTCGCCCTAAAGGATTTTCGCGGCAAAAGTATATTACACCCGGTATCTGACCAACCAGCTGTGAAATCTTGGATGATTCCGTGAAATCGCTATCGTCGCTGACCAATATCTCATAGGATTGTCCGCATTGAATTAATTGAGCAGCCAGCGATGCAACCAGGCTGTAAGGATTCCAATCTATTACGGGGATCAATACGGATAGCATAAACTAATCGTTTCGTCAAATGTAGTCAATGTCTATTTATCTTTGCGGGAAAAAATGAGCATGAAGCCAATTCGATTTTCATTCCTTATAACGTTAATAATCTGCTTTTCGTCGAGTGGACTGGCCGGCCAGGGATTCAGGATTTCCCTGTTTGTGCCTGATCTGCCGAACAAGGAAGTAATTCTCTCTCATCGGATGGGATTAAAATTTTATACTGATGATACCATTAAAACCGACATTAACGGCAGTGCAGTGTTTGAAGGGATTAATCCTATGCCTGAAGGAATGTATCAAATGGTTTTCCCGGATAAAAAATTTGCGGAATTTTTTCTGGATAAGAATCAGATTTTCAGCATATCCACCCGAGCTAAGGCTCCCGCGGATAGTTTATCTTTCTCAGGTTCTCCTGAAAACAGCCGATTCCAGGAGTGGCAGCAGAAATACGCAGCCAACAGGATCCGTAACAGTCTGATCCAGAACCGATTGAAAAATGGAAATCTGGCTCCGGATAGTACACAATTGCTTAACAAGGAATTACAGCAAATACAAAAATCGAACAACCATTTGTGGGATTCGGCTATTCATGATCTTGCAGGGACATTACCCGGAAATTTTATCAAAGGAATGAAGCCGGTAAGAATCCCGGAATCATTAGGAAAACCTGATACTCAGGACAATCAGATGAAGCAATACCAATTCGTCAGGGCACACTTTTTCGATGGTGTGGATTTGACCGATGAAAAGCTTCTAAGAACTCCCTTGATTGAGACGAAGCTGGACCAATACTTTAAGCAGGTTGTGCCCCCGATACCGGATACCATTATCCAGGAAGCCAGACAGATCATTGAGCGATCAAAGCCTGCAAAGAATATGTATCAATTTGTAGTTCAGTATCTTTTTAATCTATATACTGATCCCGAGATCATGGGAACTGATGCTGTGTACGTGTATATAGCTGAGAACTATTACCTTACCGGTCAAACCCCCTGGATAGATTCGGCCAATTTGCGGGGAATCCGCTACAGGGTAAAAGAGCTTAAGCCATTGTTGCTTGGCACTGTTGCTCCCGTTTTGGAAGGTCTGGTCAATACAGATGAACAACCAGTTGAAATCAAAGATATTAAGTCGAAATACCTGATTCTTTACTTTTGGAGCCCGGATTGCGGATTTTGCAAAGAAGCAACCCCCAAATTGCATAGCCAGTATGCCGATCTGAAGCAAATGGGAATTGAAATAGTGGCTTTGAATACCCGGATAGATAAGAATTTATGGATTAATTTCATCACTGATAAACAGTTAAGCTGGATTAACGTCTATTCCCCTCAAAAGGTCAGGGATATGATCGAAAAATACCAGGCCTTCACCACACCAATACTGTACATTCTTGATGCTGAGCGCCGGATAATTGCCAAGAATATTTCGGTTGATCAGGTAAAGCCATTTTTCATACAGTATCTGGCCGGTCATTAATCCCTCAGCTAATGCCGGATGATCATCAATTTAGTGGCAAACTGAAAGTTGTCGATAATTAACCGGACCACATAAACTCCGGGAACCGGTGGTAAAATCTGGAAGGTGATCTGGTTATCGCTTTTAGATACATCCGCAATAACCTTCTGACCCTTAATATTATAGATTGATAAATCCACTTTATTAAACACCAGGGTACCCAGGTTGATTGTAAAATTTCCATCATTATAATTAGGAAGAATTCTGATTTCCTGATTATAGGAATTCATGAGAACCGAAGTTTCCAGGGAAAAATCAAAGGAGGTATGGATACCGGCAACATCGGTAATGGGCTGCCATTGAGTACCCTTAACCACAAAAGCGGTATTGTTTCCAATCTCGCCTCGGTCAGTGGCCATTTTTGACACAAAGGTTCCCTGATCCCAGGGCCGCACTTCAAACCCGACATAAACCAGGGTATCAAAATTCACAGGACTCCTGAGCCACTTCGTTAAGCGGCTTTCAGGCTGGTAGTTGGATACCAAAACCGAATCTCTCACAACCACCTGTTTATTAGCGTTCCACACAACCAAAGGCAGGTAATAATTCGCCGACCATTTAGATCTTACTTCAATGGGAATAGTAATTCCATTAATGATGAAGGTGGTATCAGACGGATTACGAAAGGCTTCAGCAAATGCAAGAATTCCCAGGCTATTGGATCCCGGGAGGTATCCCTGACTCCCCATTGTTGAATAGCCGGTATGTTCATCTGTTTGAACATTCCGGAAGGTATATGACCGGTATGCAAGCACATCAGGAATGACCCTAATCTGGTTATAATGGTTCAGCGTATCAGTAAAGTCCGGAAATTCAACGATTTCGGATACAGAATATTCACCCGGATTCAGGAACCTCAATTCCACTGTTGGTCCTGCATACACCGGTGTTGATGCACCTGTTACAGACCAGGAAACGGAAACCGGATGTCCGGTACTTTGATCTGTTAATTCGATTTGACGCTCCGGCACAATCCGGGTTTCGCTAATTGCATAGGAAGGGTAATCGGAAACCGTTATCGTTTGCTGCAGCGAGTCGATTCCCTGTTCATTCTTTACAAGTAAAGTAATATGGTAGGTTCCCGGGAGTGAGAACTTAACCGGTTCTGGTACCTGAAGTTTTGAAACAGCCGGCTTACCATTCTCGAATGACCATGACCATGAATACGGCAGGCCTGTGGACCGGTCGGTAAAATAAACTTTTCTTCCAACCTGTATCTGTTCCGGACGGATGGTGAAGTTGGCTATTGGTTTACCTCCTGAAAAAGGATCATAACCATTGAGAACGAACAGTCCTGTTTGTGCCGGATCAAGCCAGTGCTTCAATTGGTTGGATGAATCCGGGTATTTATCCCAGCTAACCGAAAACTTCTGAAAATAGTCGTTGAAATTGGATGCACAGCTGGCATCCCCTCCTGTGAGGTCTCCTACAATCCGATGGTCATTATTAAACAATGGTGAGCCTGATGAACCGGGTTCGGTAGTACCTATATCCCATGCACTTATGTTCCAGTGAGCAAGTGAATCATATCCTCCCCCAAAATTCCGGGTAAACACTTTTCGATATGATTTCGATATTTTTTTTACGTCGCCGTTGGGATGGTGAATACAGGTTACGGTATCCAGATAAGTAACAACTCTCCGATCCCAGCCTGCATAAAAAGGCTCATAATTCTGCGGGGGAGCAGAACTAAGCTCTACCAGGCTGAAATCCAATCTACTGGTTGTTGCAAGCAGTTTCGAACCCGACAAAGTATATTGCAGTGTTCCGTTCCCGTTTCCGCAGGAGGGACGTTCATACCGGAAAAAGAAAACCGTTTGCTCAGCATGTGTTTCATTACCAATGGTATGGTTGGCTGTTAACAGCAATGGCCGGCCATCATTCCGGACATTGTTGATCAGGGCGCCGGAGCAAAGCCAAACTCCTCCGCGAATAAATTTAACCACAGATCTCTTCTCTGTCTGCCAATTGGCCCCCGCAGGACAGTTTATATCAACGTTGCAGTCTCCGGAATGCTCACTTAATGATGAGCTGAAAAAACCTTTAAAATCATGTGAAACTTTCGAAATTTCCAGGATCGGCATAAACTCTGCGTTTGCAGGAAGGTTAAGTTCAACGGTCACCCTGTCGCCAGGCAGGGGAACTGTAGCCAAAACGCCTGATGCTGTCTGGTTTTTTGATGTAAAAGCTCCGCGAATAGTTTGATAATCCGGTGTATAGAGGTATACATCAGCTCCGGCAGGTAATTTAAACCGGCTGAAAATCAAATTTATTGAAAGTGCTTTGGGGGAGTAAATTGAAAGGCGCCAGATCCTGGATCCGTCGTGAAGTGTTTCCCAGGTCCCCTGACGATCTGCAGTTAGCAATGTATCAAACGGATAAGCAAAAACCATCGCCTTCAGTTCGGGATTAAAAAATGATGAAAGATAGGCAATGGCAGCTTTGGGAGATAATCCGGAAAAAGTGGCGATTGCCGGAGAAGATTTCAGTTTCAGCTCCTGACTCCAGGGCTTTCCCGGATATTCAATCTGGGCATTCAGCACAAATGGCAAAAGGAATGTAACAAAAATCAATACCGGCTTTTTCATGAACTCCCCTGTGTCTGAAATATCCGTCAAAAGTAGAAATTTTTTAGCAGAAGGCAGTGGGCACTAGGCAGTGGGCAGTGGGCTTCCAGGTACACTTGTCATCCCGGCGAAGGCCGGGATCTCGTCACGCTACTCCGGGTCCACCTTTGTCCGCCTAATTAAAAACTATTTGGCTGGGTCCGATGCCTACCTCTAATGAATCCAGCCGAAGTCCATCGGGTTTATACCTGAACATCCAACCTGAAGTGGTAAACGATGGAGCATAAAGTGCATAAATCAGGTCAGTTTCTGGATCGATCCCAAAACCATACAGGTTTTTGGAAATCACTGGCTGACTGCCACTGCTGCTGCCACTGCTGCTTATTGAATAGATTCCTCCTGCCTCCAGGTAATAAATCCGGTCTTTGTTCTTATTGATTCCGATCCGTAGCGGCCAATAAAAGTCGCCCACTGAACCAATATTTACGGTTTGTTTCAATTTCCCCGATACCGGGTCCAAAACGACCAAAGATGATGAGGTTTCTTCTCCGATGGTCCAATCCGGGTTCCAAACAACCTTTCCTACACACAGAATCCAAAGTTGGTTGTCCTTGTCCAGCACCAAATCTGCCGGATTCATCCCAACGACCCAGGTATCGGAAACCTTATCAGTTCCCGTATCAATAACCGTAAGGGTACTGTCATTACCCCACCCCCCTGAATTGGCAACCAGGACGGTTTGTTCATAGGGGATCATTTTTTCCGGACCTGAACCGCAAGGAATCGTATCTGTAATTTTAAGTGATTCCAAATCTATTACATAAACACGTCCATTGAAATTGCCATCGGTGAGATACCCTTTTTGATCATTAATAGCCAGGAAAGATCTGGGGTATTCAAGGCCATCTATAACACCAATAGATTCAAAGGTTTTCAGATCAACAACTTCCACTTTTTGCGAATTATTTACCACGATAAACGCTTTATCACCGGCAATTGAAACCGATTGCACCACATCACCCAACGGACGCCCATTAACCGATTCAAAAACATGGTTGATCATGTAG
>Ga0163200_1000631_pt1 | contig 14543 bp, 9 predicted proteins | sample PL_2010_200m_FD_113535 | JGI IMG/M metagenome (GOLD analysis project Ga0163200, IMG submission 113535) | Freshwater microbial communities from Powell Lake, British Columbia, Canada to study Microbial Dark Matter (Phase II) - PL_2010_200m | ecosystem: Environmental > Aquatic > Freshwater > Lake ... | reverse complement strand
TTGAGCGTTTTGGCCGGGTTCGCCGTCATCCTGTTTGCACTGGCCGTGCGCATCCTGGGGCGGCGATTGGAATGAGAGGCGTCGCCTTATGTTGATCGAGCATTACGACCTGGAAGTCTTCACCCCGCCCTGTGACCCCGGCGCGGAGCGGTACGCGGCGCGGGCGCGGTTGACTGCCGACATCTCCGAAATCCTGCCCTATCTCAACGCGACCTTGCGCGGCGCGGTCTACCTGCCCGAAGCCCAGGCCATGACCTGGAAGAAGGGCGGGCACAACATCGCCTTTCATGCTTACGAGATCGCTACCAGCAATGTGGAAGACCGCGAAGGCGCAGAGAAGGAGCTCAAAGGGCTGATTGACCTGGTCAACCGCACCTGGGAACGCCGCGCCGAGATCACCCCCGATGCCGAGACTCACCAGCGCCCGACGCCGATGGCAGTTTACAAACTTCTGCCGCAGACCAACTGCAAACAGTGCGGCGAACCAACCTGCTACACCTTTGCCTTCAAACTGACCGCCGCGCAAAAGAAACTGGCCGATTGCCCGCCGCTGTTTGAAGCGCAGTATGCTAAAAAATTAGCCGCGCTGGAGGAAATCATCATCGAGATGCCGGCAATTTAACCAATTCCACCACACAACCAGAAAGGAGTTTACGATGTCTTGCGAAGATAAATGCGATTGCGAAGGTTCCTGCGAATGCGGGAAGGATGGCTGCTCGTGCGGCTGTAAATGCGAGTGCTGCGGAGGCGGCCGCCGCTTCCACCGCCGCTACCAGACCAAGGCCGAGCAAATTGCCGAATTGGAAGCTTACCTGGCAGAACTGAAGACCGAGGTACAGGCCGTCGAAGAACGGCTGGCAGACTTACGAAAAGCGTAACGCAGCCAACTATACTGAGAGCGGGAACAAATTGCGCTTTTGCCTCGACGGGATTCGGCGGTGAAGTCCTGCCTCAGTTCGTGAAAGTCGGTTAAAACCGACTCGCTACCGCTAGTCCGAAGGGACTTCCAAGTACTGAGCAGGTGGCTTTAGCCCCGCGAATCAGGTGATAGAAAACCGCGATTTTTGATCGTGCCAAGTATACATTCAAAGAAAAACTCATGAAGCCAAGGCGGATTATCCTCTGGCTCGTTATTCTATTTCTGATCGTTGCCGCGGCAGTTGCAGCGTGCCTCATCCTCATACCGCGCGGGAGTGCTCCTGGCCTGAGCGACCTGCATCCGCTCCCGCTGGATGGTCACCAGCGCATCTTGATCCTGGCCCCGCACTGTGACGATGAAAGCCTGGGGGCAGCCGGCCTGATCCAGGAGGCTTTGCGCAAAAACATCCAGGTGCGCGTGGTGATCGCCACCAACGGCGACGGCTTCCTGTTCGCCACAATGGGGGATTCCCGCCGCCTCTATCCGCGCCACGCGGATTTCATCCGCATGGGCAACCTGCGCCAGCAGGAATCCCTGGAGGCGATGCAAATCCTGGGTCTGCGACCCGACCAGGTGATTTTCCTCAGTTATCCTGATCGAGGCACGCCTTCATTGTGGAACACTAACTGGTCAGCGAATGATCCTTACCGTTCACCCTATATCGGCGACAACCAAAGCCCGTATCCCATCACATACAATCCGAAATCCGTTTACGCGGGCGAGGATTACCTGGCCGACCTCCAGGCCATTCTCGCCTCCTACCGCCCAGACCTGATCATTTATCCCCATCCAAACGACATGCACCCTGACCATTGGGGCCTGAGCGCTTTCACCCGGCTGGCCGTTGCACTGCTGGAAAAGGCGGACCCAAGCTATCATCCCGACATGTACGCCTATCTGGTGCACCGGCCCGATTTCCCGGAAATAAGTGGATTGCTGCCAAATGAGAGCCTGCTTCCTCCTGCTCTCTTGTATGCGATCTACCCGAACTGGTGGCGAGTGGATCTGAGCCTAAGCGATACAGCGATCAAAGGTCAAGCCGTATTGCAATACAAGAGCCAATTGCCTTTGTTGCACAAGTTGTTGGTCAGTTTCATCCGCAAGAACGAACTCTTTGCCCAGCCGCAACCTGCCACGCTGGTGGACTTGAGTTCAGGAGACATCCATGACCCGGCTGCATGGCAGGATGCCAGCGGCCAGGCCATCCCTCCAATTCAAAAGGATCCAACGCGGGACTTCTTCACGCGCAACGCCGTCACAGCCGCGGACCTGGTCGCTGCTTACGCGGCCCGGACGCCTGAGAACAGCCTGGTCATTTGTGGCCAGGTGCGCGACAGCGCCGATTCCCCATTGAGATATACCCTGCGCGTCCTGGCAGTCGGTCCACAGGGCGTCGTTCACCGGACTTATAAAAATCATACTGATAAAAGCGGGTATCACGCCACTCTGTCTGGCCCCTATTTCTGCAGCTCAGAGGCCCTTTCTGACCTGGGTGATCCCTGGCTGATCTTCGTCGGGGCGGATGTGGCCGAGGCGGGGGTCGGTATCCTGGATCAGATTGCCTGGCAGCAGGTTGACCTCGAACCAGGCCCCGGGTCCGGAAAGTGACGGGCGTCATGCCTGAGACCGGCATCCGGCCTTACGCGTCTGCCGACCGCGCCGCAGTCTTCCGCATCGCCGCGGATACGGCCTTTTTCGGCCAGCCGGTGGAGGCCTTCCTGGAAGACCGGAACCTGTTCTGTGACCTCTTCTACCGTTACTACACTGACCTGGAACCTGAACACGCCTGGGCGGCTTATGCGGACGATCAGGTGGTTGGCTTTTTGATGGGTTGTGTGAATACCCCCGCCCAGCGCCGGTTGTGGGCCAGGAAGATCCTGCCAGTTGCAACCGGACGGGTGCTGCGTGGAAAGTACCGCCTGGGGGCGCGCGCCTGGCGCTATGCCTGGGGGATGGCAAAGGGGGCGCTGCGCGGCGAACTCCTGCGCGTGGACTGGAGACAATACCCGGCCCACCTGCACGTCAACGTGGCGGCGGCCTGGCGCGGGCATGGCCTGGGACGGCGGCTGATCGAGGCGTACTTGAGTCAATTGCGCCAGTTGGGGATTCCAGGCGTCTACCTGGATACGACGGACATGAATCCGGCAGCTTGCCGGTTGTATGAAAAGATGGGATTCCAGGTCGTGGACTCGCGCCCGGCGCGAGGATGGGGGCAGCTTGTTCCCAGGCCGGTTGTCAATCTTTGTTATGCACAGCACTGTGTGCAATGAAATTGTAACTGGCCCTTAGTTGCCTGGCGACTGGAAGTCGCGCCAACGAAATGCACGAAGCCTGCCTGCGCAGGCTGAAATGGCGGATGATAGTCGGCGCAGAGCCTGCCCTGAACATAGTGAAGGGCCGACTTCGCGAACTTGTGGGTGCAGTTTTAACTGCTTTGGGTATCTAACGGCTGATGGCGATGCGGTTGCGGCCTTTGTGCTTGGCCACGTACATTGCCTGGTCGGCGCGGGCGATCATCGTTTCCAGATCGAGGGTGTTTTCATCATACATGGCCACCCCCAAGCTGACCGTCACACTTAACTCACCCTTATCGGTTGGGATGGACAAGTTGGCAATCGTTCTGCGCAGCCGTTCTGCAATTTCCTTGGTCACTTCGAGATTCGTCTCGGGCAGGAGGAAGATAAATTCTTCGCCGCCGTAGCGTCCTACCAGGTCAATCTCACGCACGCTGCTTTGGCAGTGCTTGGCCAACGCTTGCAGCACCTGGTCGCCTATGGGGTGGCCATACGTATCGTTGACCCGTTTGAAATGATCTATATCCAGCATCATGCTGGCGAAAGGCCGCCCGAAGCGGCGCGTGCGGGCAAATTCGATCCGCCCCAATTCAATCAGGCCGCGCCGGTTGTATAGACCGGTGAGGGGATCGGTTATTGCCAGATTCTGCACCTCGGCAAATAGACGCGCGTTCTCGATGGCAACCGCAACCTGGTTGGCAAAGATGGACATTACCTCCAGGTCCGTCTCCTTCAAATATTCGCCCCATAACCAAAGGAGGCCTAGTACCCGTTCTTCAACCACCAAGGGGAAGTGGCCTATGGGGGTATCGTTGGTCATTCCCGTAGGTTCCAGAATGCGTTCGATCACCGATCTAGGGAATCCTTCCATTACATCGGTCACAAGGGTGATTGGATCCCGGAGGATCATTGGGTGCAGGTGCTGGGTCGGATCGGCATACGGCGCAAGCCTTTTCGCCGGGAAGTGGAATTCGTCTATTTTGTGGCCGCCGGCGCGCTCCAGGATCCTGAGGCGCTGTTTATCGAGAGTCGTGTAACGGACCACCAAATCTGTGGTTCCCGGAACGAACAGTGCTATCAGGCAGGTCAGGCCGAGTTTCTTGACCTCCTCGCCTAAGGTGAGGAGAACTCCGTCCGGATCGGATTCCGTTTCTATGCGCGCCGCAACCTGCGCCAGGGCGCTGATGAGCGCATTCGACCGTGCCAGCGTGGCAGCCTGTTGGTAGATCTTGTCTACAGCCTGCAATCGCTCGATCCCAATTGCCAACTGACTGGCCAGGGTAGTCAACAGGCGCTCGTCAGCGGGTGTGAAGGCATTTCGCTTTGCACTCTCCGCATTGATCACGCCAATCACTTGTCCGCCGATCTTGAGAGGCACACAAATCTCGGATCGTATGTTCGAATCCACGCTTATATAATCCGGATCTTTGGACACGTCGGCCACACGCCGCGTATTCCCCGTTTTGGCGACCACGCCGGTAATTCCTTGCCCCATTGGAACCGCGAACTGATCCTTTTGAATGTCCACGTGATAAGTCGAATGTAGTCGAAGCACGCCGGCCGTCTCATCCAGCAATAAGAGACCAAAATTATCCGGGAACAGTTTTTCGCCGATCAATTGTGTGGTACGTTCGAGCAATTCATCAACATCCTTGGCCTCAGTCATTGCCATGGCAATGGCATGCAGCACAGCCAGTTCTTCGAATTGCCTGTGCTCGCTCGCAAAAAGCCCTGCCCTGGTAAGCGCCAGGCCGATGAGGTTGGCCGCCGTGTTGATCACGTCGCAGTCGTGCTGGCTGAAGGCATTCACTCGAGCACTTTCAGCGATAAGGACACCCTTCACCTCTTCCCCGATTCGGATGGGTACGTCCACCTCGGAACCGTTATTACCAGGGATATAGTTTGATTCCTGGGTTACATCCGGCGTGTAATGTAATTGCCCATCTAACAAGGGACGCTCACTCAAGCCTCGACCGGGTGGTATGCGCTCTGGAATAAATTGGTCAGGCAAGCCTATACCGACCTGATGCACGCGATCACCGCTATCATCATCCACCAGATACACACTCACATAATCGAAGCCTAACACATCATGTAAATTATGCACGGCGCGCTTACAAATATCTTGTTCATCCAGCGCCACGGCGAGGTCAGTGCTAAGCTGCAACAGTACTGCCTGTCGTTTGGATTGCTTTTGTGTGGAACCGAACAAGTGCGCATTTTCGAGCGCAATCGCCACCTGGTCGGCGAAGGCGGCCGCCATTTGGACGTGGCTCGCGTTGAAATGATGGGGGTCGCGGCTGTCAATCGCCAGCAATCCGGTCACTTGATTGTGGACGATGAGCGGCACACCCAGAAAGGAGTGGATGTGGCTGTGCGGCGGCTTGTGGAACTCGGGATAGAACTTATCGGCTTCGTTCAGGAGGTAGGGTTTCTGGGTCTGGATCACGATCGTATTGGGATTATCGCCGGGGACGGGAAAGCGAATGCCGATCACGCTGGCCGGGTCCGGCCAGCCGCGCCCGCCGACGATTTCCAATTCGCCGTCGCGCAGCAATTGCACCGATGCGCTGTCATAAGGAACGACTTGCTCCAATTGTTCCAAAATACGGCTGACGGCCTCCTCGGGATCCAACGTGGCCGCGACGACCGACCCGGCCTTGCGCAGCGTTTCGGATTCCTCGGCGCGCTGATAAGCCTGTTCCACTGCCCGGAACTTAGCCAGCGTCAGGGCGATTAGACCGGCAGCCTGTTCGACGAGAGCAATTTCATCCTCACCAAAATGATGCTGGATATTAAAGCTCAACAGGATTGCGCCTAATTTGCTCTCGCCAGCAATCAGAGGCAGAGCCAGCATGGAGCGCGCCGGAAAGAGCGCCGCGATGCGCGAGCTGACATAAGGAGAGTGAAACGCATCCTGTACCACCAGGGTATGACCGGCCTCGAGGACAGAGGCCGTAAATGTTTTTTCCCCAGGTTCAGGAACCTGAGAACGATACGTGTCGCGAAAAGGCCCATAAGCCGCGGCAGGAATCACCTTTTGAGTGGTTTCATCCCACAGGGTGAGAAAGCAGCCATCCGCGCCGATCAATTTGCCCACGCGATCCACCAGAGTCTGGGCCATGGAATACAGGTCAGGCGTTTGCAGGGCTTCGTGGATGATCTCGTGCAGCAGGTTCAGGGAATGCTGGCGATCACTCAAATTCGTTTCGGCGTGGTTGCGGGCCAGGGCGGCGCCAAAGATGCCCGCGGCAGTGCGCAGGGCCTCCAATTCGCTGGCTGTCCATATCCGCTCGTAGCGACACTCGTCGAAACCGATAAAACCCCACAGCTTTTCCTCGACGAAGATCGGCATCACAGTGATGGAAAGGACATCCTGAAACGAGACCAGGTTTTTCTCTGATGCTGGGAGATCGCGCACCAAGCTGAAGATGGGCTGACGCTGCACGAAAGCTTCTTCCCACCGCTCGAAGTCGGCTGACTGGTAGGGCAGGTTTTGTAAGTTCGGGTTATCTATCTGCGCTGGGATGCCGGATGCAACCCATTCGTAACGCTGGCTGACGAGGGGAACATCCTCTCCTCTGAAATGACGCTCGAAAATGTAAACGCGGCTGACGTCGGCGGCTGTCCCCAATTGCGCCAATACCTCTGGCACGCTCTGCTCCCAGTCTTCCATGCGCAGGAATTTCTCGGCCGCCAGGCTGACGGTTTGAAGGATGGCATCCCGGTGTTGCAGCACAATCTCGGCTTGTTTTCTCTGCTGTATATCGTAAAAGAGAACGAGATGGCTGGGTTTCTGCGCAGCACCCTTCGATGAACTCAGGGCAGCGCCTACGCGGCCGGGCTTGCGCCGCCGCGCCGAGGTATAGACCGGCGAGATATGCACATCGAAGAAACGGCTTTTGCCCTCCACAGCCAGTGGTAGTTCGACACGCCTTTCTTCTTCGTCAGGTTGTCCTGTTATCAGTTCTGGATAGGAGGGGAAGAACTCCTGCACCGGCTGGCCGATGGTCTTATCGGCGGTGAGATTGAAGATCTGCTCAACTACCGGGTTCAGGTAAAGCACACGGCCGAGAGAGTCTGCTACCAGCACCCCATCGTGGAGATTCTGCAGGATGACATCCTGCGCCAGGGGGACGATTTCCAACAGGCGGTAGCGGCTGATACCCCACAGCAGCGCCAAGCCGGTCGGGATGAAGGCAAAGGGGGTCCAATCCAGCCCAGGCACAGGGTTGAAACCTGAAAGAGCGACGATGTTCGCCAGCCAGGGAAAGAGGCTTCCCATGAGAATAATCTCGGCCTGCTTACGATAGAGCGCAGGGGCGCGGATCATTTCCCAGGCTACGAGCAGCGTACCGCCTAACAGCAGCAAGTAAGAATAGGTAACAAAGATCCAGAACCATGTACCGTAAACAATTCTCATAATGTGAAGAGCGTCTGTGGATTCTATCCACATACGCTGCCAGATCAGTTTGTGCCACTCATTTGACCAGACCAACACTATTGTGATAAGTGATATCAACCAGAGGGCAGCCTGATTGCGCCGCGTCAACAAATTACGCCGCCCCGTATATGTCAGCGTAAAAGCCAGCCAGAAGACAGGCAGGCTAACGACACCGAAATATTCCGTTTTAGTCCAGAAGGTTTTGGTTGCCAAATCCGGAGCTAACCATTCCATTGCATAGGCCAGGGACCATTCGGCCATGAGCAGCATCAGCCAGGCAAAAGGGGTCATAGCCAGGGCTGGGCGGCGACGCCAAGCGACCAATCCCAGGCTGGCGTATAGGACAGCAACGAGAAGGAGGCTTACCGGTATCAGGTAGTGAATAAAAGTGGATGACATTTCAAGTGTAATTCGGATCCATTACGTATTGCCACCAATTGTTGGCAATGCCGCTGGTACGACCGGCCACCTTGGGCAGGTGCTTCAGCCACCAGGTGTGGTGGGCGCGAATGTCGCCGCTGCCCCATTCGTCCGCGCCGACCTGGCGGACATCATTCTCGAATACAGGGAATTTATCCCAATCGTAGCAGTTGCTGGGCACCTGGCGCGGGTTGTTCCAGTCGTAATCCTGTTCGCTGTTGGGAGCATAATGGATCGTTCCAATGGCGGCCTGGCCTGGCGCGATCTGGTCGAAGCAGAGATAGCGCTGGAATAGATTCAGGCTGGAATAGGAGGCGACAACGGGCGGCGTTCGATTTTGATTATAAGCCCAGGCGACGAAATCCTGGCAGTTGAATTTTTTGGCCAGGAGGCTTTCAGCCCGGTGGCCGAAGGATTCGAGCATCTCGCCCACGCCGCGCTCGTACGAAAAGCCCATCAGCACGAATTTGCGGCTGCACGCGGCCGTGCCCGTCATCGGGGGCGCATTGCACCAGAATGCGCCTGCCCCGCCCATGGTCGATTCGTAGAACCCGGCGTATGGAAAGCCGAACACCCACACTTCGTCAATCTCGCGGCTGGCCACGCGCGGCAGGATGTTGAAACCGGTCAGGATGGCCTGGTAATCCACCGTCTCTGGTTTGTGCGCATCGGCCGGCTTGTGGATCACGGCCATGTACGTGGCCGGGTTGTAGCGATAACCGTCTGCCAGGGCCGGGAACTCGTTCATGTCAATGCGCTGGACGATCTGGTAGCGCGCCAGGCCGCCGCTGGTCTGCTCGATATCGGCCATGAAGCCGCTGATCAGGTCTTCCACCCGCTTCCAGTTCATCACCTGGGACAGTTTCTGCCCGCTGTCTGGATCCATGATCGGATCGTAGACGATCAGCAAAACGCGCTCGGTGACGATGCTCGTCGGCTCGGTGGTGTTATCGGCTGGCGCCGTCGGAGTCGTAACAGGCGGCTGCGGCGCGATCTCCTCCGGCGCCGTCGGCGTGGTGACCGGCGGCTGGGGCGCGGCCTCCTCCGGCGCGGTCGGCGTGGTGACCGGCGGCTGGGGCTCCAGCGCGCCGCCCGTGGCTGGCTTCGAGATGCCGAAGAGGGCGCGCAGGAGTTCGATGAGGAAGTTGAGAAATTTGCCGAGACCGCTGGATGAGTTACTCATGATGCCTCCGTTATGGTACATCCGTTGCATAGTAAACCTGGTTGTCAACGCTCAGGAAGATATAGCGATTCGGGCTGACTGCCATGGCCGTAACCGGTGAAGTAAATTGCAACTTGCGCTGGTCAACGGTCGGCTGGAACTGGCCCAGCAGGTTGAGCGCATCCGAGTGGGCGCTGAAACGATAGACCGCCTTTGTCATTGATTCTAGCATGTAAAGGGCAGGATCGGACGGCCCGGCGAAGAGCATCTGGGTGAAGACCGCGTCGCTGATCGTCGCGCCGGACAGGTGGTCGGGCCGGGGATCGGTGAACGGATCCGGGTCCACGCAGCGGCCGCCGCCGACGCACGCGGCCACGTGTCCATCCTGGAAGAGCAGGTACAGGTCCTCGCCCCGCACCGCCAGGTCAATGGCCGTGTTCATACCCTGCGGCACCTGGTCGCCGAAGAACAAGGTCGGGGCTTCGAACTTGTCCTTCACCCAGAAATAGCTCCAGACCGCGTTGCCGGTCGGGTCGAGCACGTAGAGGGTGTTGCTATCGGCGTCCAGCGTGAAGGCCGAGACGCTCTTCCAGCCCAGGCCCGGTCCTGGGAGCGGGACGGCGCGCGGCTCGAGGCCATTGGCGCAGTAGAGCAGCGTGCCCTTGGCGTCTATCCCCAGCAGGGTTGCATTGTTATAGAGATTGCTGTTCGGCAATGCGAGCAGGTCAACCAGCCGGCCGACCGTGGCCTCGCCGTAGGCGCCCGGCGCGCACTGGAATTCGGTGTCAATCTCGTAGCCCTGGTTGGTGTGCACGGCGCGCATAACGTTCCCGCTCGCCGCGTCGAGCAGGTACAGGTCGGACTCGGTGGCCGCCATGCGGCTGACGTGGATCGTCGTGTCCAACCCGCTGATGATCGCCGGGTGGAATTCCAGGCGGACGATCCGATCCAGGTTATCCAGCTCGGCCTGGGCCTGCCAGCGCAGGGCTTGCGAGTCCTGCGTCACCTGGTACTCCTCGGCCTTGTCGAGGTAGTAGAGCGTGCTCTCCCAGGCGTGGCGGACGACGGACGGGTCGGTCTGGCCGATCGCGCCCACCGCCGCCGCGACCGCTTGCTGGTAATTCTCATCGTACTGAGACATCCGTCCATAGCGCATGTAGACCATGACGGCCACTGTCACGATCAGCAGCGGCACAGCGATGGCGATGAAGGCCATCGTGGAGCCGGACATAACCTCCGTCTCGCCCTCTTGCGGGCCGGGGAGCAGGCGCGGCAGAACCTTGCGAAAGCCATTCGAGATGGATTGGAAGAAGCCGCGCCCGGCTTGCAGTCCCTTTGCCAGCCAGCGAAAGATGCCCGTGACACCGTTCGTGCCGCGAACACCGGCGGCACGCCGGTGCGAGACGGCAACGAATGCTCCGCTGCGGCGGCGCGAAGAGGGGCGGGAAATTTCGGGGATATTCGACGTATCGCGCGGGGCGACGAAGCGGCTTGAAGGTGCGCCCTCGTCTGACGGGGGCGGCGCGCTTATCCCCTCGGCCGTCGCGGACGGAGGCCGGCTGCTGCCCATCGGCCGCACGAAACGCCCCGGCCGGATCACGTGCGGGCGCGGCGGCGCAGCCTGTACAGGCGGCTCTTGCGCTTGTAGGTTGGACGATCCTCCCGACCTACTGACAGGCGGCGCGGCCGGTTCAGGGGAAGGAACGGCTGCGGGCGCGGCAGCAGGCTCACGCTCCGCGGGCGGCGGCGGAACTGCCTGGGCAGGTTGAGCGGCCGGAGGCGTGGAAACAGGCGCAGGCGCACGAGTCGGCATTTGCGGGGCGGGTTTGACCTTTACAATGTTGACTTTCCCGCTGCCAGCCTGCGCCTGGATCAAGACCGCGTTCAGGTCTTCGTCGTTCAGGGTGAGCAATTTACGGCGCAGCGCCTCCAGTGGGGGGACTCCGCGCTCGTTCTGCAAAGCTTCATCCCAGCCGGAGGGGGGCGCAGCGCACAGCGCGAGCAGGTCGCCGGGGTGCAAGTCCACCTGGGAAAAATAGAGCGGCGTGGTCTGGCTGAAACCGAGGCCGCGGCCAGAAATTTGCGGGTCGTGGATGTGTTCCGCTTTTTCGCTGCTCAGGTGATAGACGTGCGTCGGGCCGCATTGGACGAAGATGAATTGCGCCCCGCGCAGCACTCCCACGATCAGCCGGGCGAGAACGTACTGGCCGTGGCCGGTGCTGCCCATGTTGCGCTCCACCAGCGCCTGGTTGAGGGTCTCGGCGGTGGCGCGCAGCGCGGAGGTCAGCGCGCCGGCATTTTGGTAGAAACGCTCCGCCATCTGGGAGGTGATCTGGTTGTATTCGCTGGAGGAGAACGGCGTGTTGCCGGAAAGGGTCAGGTAGATGACCAGGTTGTCGCCGCGGCGGCTGCGCGCCGCGCGGCGCGGCGGCGCGGCGGCCAGGAGTCCCGGCAGGGCCGGCCACTCCTGTCCTTTGATGCGGTAAACGGAAAACAGATTCAGGTCGAATTCGGCAGCCACGTATTCATTATACGGTAAAATTCATCTCAATAGCAACCCACCAAATTAACCTTCGGATAAAATCAGACAATTCCAGAGAAAGAATTATTTTGAGATTAGGTTGCGCTCTCTTGCGCAACCGGCGACGTTAGAGAACGTCGCCTAATCACGAAAAATGGATGTTGTCCGAATACCAGATCAAACGAAACCTATGAACTTTACCCTCATCCAAACCCGCTCTGACTTCGACGCGCTGGCCTCCGAGTGGAACGCCCTGCTGGCCGAAAGCGTCACCAACGTCCCTTTCCTGCGCCATGAATACCTGCGCGCCTGGTGGAGCACGCTGGGCGGCGGCGAGTGGCCGCGCGGCGAGCTGGCAATCGTCCGCGCGAGCGAGAGCGGACGTCTGGCCGGAATCGCGCCCCTGTTCCTGACGGAGGATCGCGACGGCCAGCCGGCGCTCATGCTTTTGGGCAGCCTGGAGATTTCGGATTACCTGGACCTGATCGCCCGTCCGGACGACCTGCCTGCCTTCGTCAGCGGCCTGCTGGATTTTCTCGTTCATGCCGGACCCTCAAACTGGCGCGCCCTCGATTTGTATAACCTGCCCGAAACCTCTCCCACGCTGCCCCTGCTGCGAGCCGAGGCCGGGAAGCGCGGCTGGGCCTTTTCGCAGGAGAATTTCCGCCCGGCGATCTGCGCGCCGCTGCCGGGTGATTTCGAGGTTTATCTGAGCAGCATAGACAAGAAGCAGCGCCACGAGATCCGCCGCAAGATGCGCCGCATCCACGAATTCGGCCTGGCCGTGCGCTGGTACATCGTGGAAGACGAAACCGCGCTGGAGGCCGAGATTGACAGCTTCCTGGCGCTGATGGCCAACGACCCGGCCAAGGCCGCCTTCCTGACCGAGGCCATGCGCGCGCAGATGCACGCCAGCGTCCAGGCGGCATTCCGCGCCGGCTGGCTGCAACTGGCCTTCCTGACCGTGAACGGCGAGAAAGCGGCCGGTTACCTGAACTTCGATTACGCCAACCGCATCTGGGTCTACAACTCCGGGATTGACTACAAATACCTCGAGCTTTCCCCCGGCTGGGTGCTGCTGGGCTATTTGCTGGAATGGGCCAACGAGAACAAGCGCGCTGAATTTGATTTCATGCGCGGGGATGAGGATTATAAATATCGCTTTGGAGGGGTGGGAAGATGGGTGGTCAGGGCGAAGGTAACTGCTCAACCATGATGCCATAAGCAGTTAAAACTGCACCAACAAGAGCGCAAAGTCGGCCCTTCACTATGTTCAGGGCAGGCTCTGCGCCGACTGTCATCCGCCATTTTAGCCTGCGAAGGCAGGCTTCGTGCGTTTCGTTGCCGCGACTTCCAGTCGCCAGACAACTTGGCTGGGCAGTGATGGGTGAAGATGGGGAGGTTAGCGTGTTAACGTAACCTTGTGTAATCCTCGCGGCTGGTCAGGGTCAATGCCTTTGGCCAGGGCCAGCCCCAGGGCGAATAATTGCCCAGGCAGGATGGCTACAAGCGGGGAGAGCCACTCAGGGATTTCACCAGGGATGGATATAGCTGTAGTTGCCAGATCCAATGCCGGTTGAAACGGCGAGATGACCACCAGTCGCGGGGCGCGCGGCTTTAATTCCTGCAAGAAACCGGTCAATTCGATGGCCGTCTCTCCCTCCGGCACAATCGCCAGGACGAGGAATCCGTTTTCCACCAATGCCACCGGCCCGTGCTGGAAATCTGCCGAGGAATACGGCTCGGCCAGCACGTAGGTTAATTCCTTGAGCTTGAGGGCGGTCTCGAAGGCAGTGGCGTAATTGTAGCCGCGCCCGATCACCACGCAGGCTTCGGCTTCGCGATAAGAGGCCGCGGCAGCGATCACCGTATCGGCCCGTTCCAGAGTCTGGGAGAGGAGAGCCGGCGCCAGGTCCAGGGCGCGCCGCTGGTCTTCATCCTGGGAAAGCGCGGCGCTCAACATTGCCAGCGCCAGCAGGGAGGATGTGTACGTTTTGGTGGCGGCTATGGAGCGTTCCAGCCCGGCGCGCAAATTGATGCGCTGCTCCGCGAATGCCGCCAGCGGCGAGTAAATGTCGTTGGTGATGGCGACGGTCAACGCGCCCTGCCGCCGCCCTTCCTGGACGACAGCCAGGATGTCCGGCGAGCGTCCCGACTGCGAGACGGCCAGCACCAGCGCGTCGCTCAAGTTGGGCGGCGATTTGTAGACGGTGAATAGTGATGGCGTCGCCAGCGCGACCGGCAAGCGGTTGTGCATGCCGAATAGATACTGCCCATAGCGGGCGGCGTTGTCGGAGCTGCCGCGCGCCGCGATGACCACGAAGCGGGGAGCGCGCCGACGGATGGCCGCGGCGACTTTTTCGATGTTGGCGGCCTCGTCAGTCAGCAGGCGGCGAAGGGCTTCCGGCTGTTCGCGGATTTCGTGTTCGAGGAGGGATTGGGGCATATTCATCGCCTTATAGGTATTCGAGAAACTTCTGGCTCTCCTCAGATTTGTGGGAGACAGCAGTTGAAACTGCACCAACAAGTTCGCGAAGTCGGCCTGCGCCGACTGGTTTCCAGCCTACGAAGGTAGGCTTCGCACTCTCGTTGCAGCGATTTCCCTGGCCTAGCCTGCCAGGGCAGGCAATCGCCGGGGACCCACAAATCTGGAGAGAACCAAACTTCTTGCACCTTACGCCAGGGGATAGAATCAGAATCCCCTGGCTGAGATCCAGGAAGCCGTCTGAAGGCGGCTAAACGTCGGTAGAGTTTCCCTTCCAAAGAACGGTCAATACATCGTG
>Ga0163200_1000630_pt1 | contig 14546 bp, 18 predicted proteins | sample PL_2010_200m_FD_113535 | JGI IMG/M metagenome (GOLD analysis project Ga0163200, IMG submission 113535) | Freshwater microbial communities from Powell Lake, British Columbia, Canada to study Microbial Dark Matter (Phase II) - PL_2010_200m | ecosystem: Environmental > Aquatic > Freshwater > Lake ... | reverse complement strand
GCACTTGACCACGTTGCCGATCCAGACCTCGGGGCGTTCCAGTCCGGCCTGGGTCAACAGCTCATCCAGGAACTTTCCGGCCGCGCCGACGAAGGGACGCCCCTGCTCGTTTTCGTAGAAGCCCGGCCCCTCGCCGATGAACATGATCTCGGACTTTGCCGGGCCTTCGCCAGGCACCGCGTTCTTGCGCGAGTGGTACAGGGCGCATGCCTGGCATTTCGAAACTTCAGCGGCGATCTGGGCTAACGTTTCAGAAGAATCCACGGTGTACCTCCGTCTGCACGTTTGCAGGTTCACAAGTTAGCAAGTTTACAGGTTCACGCGATGGAGGTTGACATCTTAACCTTCCAACCTTCAAACTTGCCAACCTTCAAACCTTCTAAACCTTCTAACGTCATCAGGATCGCGTCTTCGCCCGTATCGCGATAATAGCTCGAACGGCGGCCGGTGATCTCGAAGCCAAACTTCTTGTACATCTCTTGCGCAGCGAGGTTCCTTTCGCGGACTTCCAGGAAGGCGCGCCGCGCCCCTTCCGCGCGCGCAGCTTCGAGCGCTTCCACGACTATCCGGCTGCCGATGCTATGCCGCCGAAAATCGGGGTGGACGGCCACCGTAGCGATGTGCGCCTCGTCTACCAGGAGCCACAAGACCAGCATCGCGATGATCCTGGATTCGCCATTTACCGCCGCTTCGGCCACCCAGCCGCGCGAAACGGCATTTTCGCTCACCTCGAAGCGGAACGACCGCTCCGGCCAGGGCAGGCTGAAAGAGAGCGTATCAATCTGGTGGACGGCCGGCACATCCTCCAGCCTCATGCGCCGGAAAACCAGTTGAAGGTTGTCAGGTTTGCACGTTGGCAAGTTTTGGTTCACGCGGGCAGGCCTCCCGCGACGTGCAAATAGATTGGCGCGAGAGAGGCGGCCGGATCCACTTTGCCAGCCTGCCATTTTTGCCATGAAATTTCGGCCAGGAAACCCGGATGGCGAACGCACCTGGCTGGCGAAGGCAGGATGACGTTCTTGTGCTTGCGCGCTAAACGCTGACGTTCTTCGGCGGACAACTCTCCGCAGACGATGGTCGGCGCGCTGATGCTTTGGGCCAGCGCCTCGGCCGTCGTCACGGCGGCCGGACCTTGAGCCTGCCACCCGTCTTCGGAGGCGCGGTACCAGCCGACGGCCAAACGTCCGCGCCCGGCCTGTAGTATGGCCGCCAGCGGCAGGTCCCGGACGGGCTGCGCCGCAGCCAGGATGTCCAGGGTGGGTATCCCGATCATTGCCAAATGCCGCGCCAATGCCAGTCCCTTTGCCAGCGCCAGTCCCACCCGCAGACTGGTGAACGAGCCGGGGCCGAGCGCCACGCCCAGCGCCTTGATCTCGTCCATCTTTACCCCTGTGCGCGCCAGGAGACCAGCTAACGCCGGGGCGAGTTCGGCGGTGTGGTGGGCGCGGCTGTGCCAGAAGAGTTCCGCGACAACCTGCGTCCCGTCGTAGAGCGCCAAGCCAACCTGCGTAGTGGAAGTATCCAGCGCCAGCAGCATCACGCCACTCCATAGACTGCCTGGCGGAGAGTCGCCAGCAGGCTCTCGTAATGCTCGCCGCGCGTCGTAAAACGCATTTCACGGTGCTCTTCTGCCAGATAATCCAACGTTACCCACAGGCGCTCATCGGGCAGGACAGGCTCGATCCGCTCCGGCCATTCGATCACCAGCGGCCCCTGGGCCAACAGCGCATCAATATCCAATTCCTCGGCCTCAGCGGCGGATTCCAGCCGGTAGGCATCCAGGTGGAAGAGCTGGGCCGCGTCCGGTCGCCGGTAAACGTTGACCAGCACGAAGGTCGGGCTGGTGACGGCATCCAGCGAACCCCAGCCCTGCGCCACGCCCTGGACGAGAGTGGTCTTGCCCGCGCCCAATTCACCCTGCAGGCAGATCACGTCGCCGGTTTGAAGCAAACCGCCCAGGCGCATCCCGACGCGGCGGGTCTGCTCCGGGCTGCGGCTGAAGAACTCCAGGGTGTTGGGGGCCAGGATAGGCATGGCAGGGATTATATCAGACCAACCCGACCTGTTCGCCCAGTATCCGTGCGATCTGCCGCGCGGCCTGGGGGCAGGCGGCGCGGCGGCAGTTTTCTACCACCTTCTCGCGCTCTTGCGGACGGCAGGCCCAGCGCGTCAGCGTCCGCACCACCTTGAGCGGTTCCGGTGCCCACACCCCCGCGCCGACGTGTTCCACAAAGCTGACGTTCCCATCTTCCTGGCCTGGCAGTTTGGCAAATAAAATGATGGGCAATTCAGCGGCCAACGCCTCGGCAATCGTGCCAGGCCCGGCCTTGCTGACCAGCACGTCGGCGGCGCGCATGAAATCGGCCATATCATGCGTAAAGCCGTAGACGAAAGTCGGATTCTCCCACGACTGTTTTTCGAGGGAGGTTTTCAGCCGGGCATTGCGTCCGGTCACGATGACCAGGCCCACGTCCAGTCCAGATTCGTCAATGGCACGCGCCGTCTTCGCCAGCGGCCCCATTCCTTCCCCGCCTCCAGCCAGCAGAACGATCAGCTTGTCCTGCGGCCAACTGAGTTTGGCGCGCAGGCTTTGTCTATCACAGGGAGGGGCGCAGTGGCGCGCGGTAATGGGCTGCCCCACGACGCGGACTTTTTCGGGCGGCATGGTGTATTCGATGGCGCGCTGGCGGGCCAGCTCAGTCGGGACAAGGATCAGGTCGGCGCGCCTGTCGAACCACAGGGCGTGCGTGCTGACCATGTCGGTCACCACGGTGATGAACGGCGGGCGGTTCTTGCCGAGGGCCTTCAGGAAGAAAGAAGTGGCGAGCGGGTGCACGCTGACCAGCATATCGCTGGGATGCTCGCGCACCAATCGGCGCGCCGCACGGCGCACAATCGGCCAGAGGGTCGAAGTCATGATGCGGGCTTGCCGGCGGCCATCACTGATATGAAAACCTACCCCCCACAATTCTGGCACGCGCACCAGGTCGGGATAGATATGCGGCAGGCGGTTGTAGGGCGGCGGGGCGTAATCCTGGAGGAAGTCCACTATCTCGGTAACGACGGCGTCGCCAAACTCCAGGTGCAATGCCTCGATGATGGCCTCGCTGGCCGCCCGGTGTCCGCCGCCAGCATCGGAGAAGAGGAAGAGAATATGTGGTTTTCTAATCAGTGGATTGCTCATGGGCTTCTTTGGGTAAGATTGCTTTCATCCGCCGCGCCAGTTCGCGGCGCGTCAGCAGGACGCGGTGATGGCAGTCTTTACATTCCAGGCCGATGTCCGCCCCCAGGCGGACGACGACCCACTCGTATGAGCCGCAGGGATGCGGCTTGCGCAGGCGGACGAGGTCGTTGAGCTGCAGGTCGGGGAGCATGAGAAGATTATACCGCCGAGTTATTTTATGATAAACTAAATCAGCACCAAATTCCCCAGGAGAGAGAACTATGCCCACCCACGAAACCTACGATGTCGAAATCGCTGGCCTCAAACGCAGCCTGACGCTGTTCGAGGTCAAGCCTGGCTTGAAGATCGCCATCCTCAACATCCTCGGCGATACCGAATTGGTGCAGGCCTGCGCCAAGGCCCTGGGAAAGGGACTCAAGGCCATCAAGTTCGATGTTTTGGTGACGGCGGAGGCCAAGTCCATCCCGCTGGCATACGCACTCTCAGTGGAAACGAAGAAGCCGTACATCGTCCTGCGCAAGGCATATAAGCCTTACATGGGTGCAGCCCTGATTGCCGAGACGCTCTCCATCACCACTGGCGAGCCGCAAACCCTGATCATGGACGAAAAGGACCAGGGACTGGTCAAGGGCAGGCGCGCCGTGATCGTGGACGATGTGATCAGCACCGGCTCGACGCTGCAGGGCATGAGGATGATCATGGAAAAGGCGGGCGCGGAAGTCGTCTGCGAGGCGGCCATCATGACCGAGGGCGAGCGCGCCCAGTGGGAACACGTCATTGCCCTGGGACATTTGCCGTTGTTTACAGAGTAGGTTCTTTCGTAAAATTCTAGACCCTAAAGGTCTCCAAGACCTTTAGGGTCTTTTACTTTTCAAAATCAGCGCTTCTTTCTTCGCCCGCGTCATCTCCTTGATTTGCCTCTCCCGCCTCAGCGCGCTGACTTTATCCGCCTGCTCCTCCAAGAAAACCAATTTCACCGGCCGGCGTGTACGCGTGTAGCGCGCCCCGCGCCCGGCATTGTGCTGGCGTTCGCGGCGGATTGGATCGGTGCTCCAGCCAGTGTAATAAGTCCCATCGGCGCATTCGAGGACGTAGCAGAAGTATGCCATAGCGCAGCTTTCAGCCGCAACCAAATGGGCTGTCATTGCGAGGCGTTCTTCCCTGGCACCGACCGCCAGGACGGCGTGCCGCCTGCCCTGGCGGGCTAGGCCAGGGAAGCAATCCCCTCATCGGCCGGGAGATTGCTTCGCACACCGTCCTGCGTTCGGTGCAGGGAAGTGCGCTCGCAATGACACCTATCGAAGCTATTTCTTCTTCTCTTCACCTTTGCGTTTCGGCTCGAATAGTTTGCTCAAGCCGCCAATCTGCTGTTTCCACATATCTCCGGCCTTGGGCATCTCAGGTCTGCCGCGCTCGACCGAGAGCCAGTCACCTGCGCTGCGCTCCTGCCACCACTTCAGTTGCCCTTCCCGGGCAGCTTCAAGATGGCTTCTTAGATCATCGGCATCTTCCTGGGCAATGTCAGTACGTAGGGCGATGAGGTTGGCGATCAGCTCGTCGAGCAGGCGGACAGTGTTTTCGCGGTTGTTCAAGGCTGCCTCTCCCAACGCGGCGGCGATATCCTGGAAGATGGCCTCGTCTGTCGCGCCTGCAAAGGGACGCCCGGTCACCTTGCGGATGTCTGGCCAGCCGGGTTGACCCGTGATCGTGTTGATCAACGCCGCCGCGCTCAACTGCGGCAGGATGTGCGCCGCGGACATCATGCCATCCACCTCGGCCAAATCTACGAAGAAGGGCTGCGCTCCCAGCAAGGTCGCAAGGTCGGCGGCTAATTTGACCGCCTCGCCTGCCGTCCCAGGCGGCGCGGCGATAGCCATCAGGCCTTTCTGGAAGAGATCGGCGCGCGCCGCTTCGATCCCCTGCGCCTGCTCGTGGAGATACAATGGGTTGAACACCGGCGTCAGGCCGACGTAATGCCGTTTCTCCGGCAGCAATTCCCTGGCCCAGGCAGCCACGGCTCTCTTGGCCGGCGCGGTATCCATGACCACCGTGTCCGTTTTCACATCTTGGGCGATGATTTGGAGCGTTTCACGGATTTGGTCCAGCGGCAGCGCCAGGAAGACGATGTCGGCTTCGGCCACGGCTGAAGGCAGGTTGTTGTGCACTTTGTCAATAGCGCCCAGCTTCAGCGCTTTCTGGGCAATGCCAGGCTGGATATCGTTGCCGAGGCGCGTCACCTGGTCGGTGTGCGCAGCCAGCGCCAGCCCGACCGAAGTCCCAACTTGTCCCAGGCCGATGATGGTAATTTGAACAGTCATGATTCCTCTCAATTCGAATCATCCGCGCTTTGCAGGGCGCGCAGCAAGTGATCTTCCAAAGAACGGGGCTTATCCTGCGGCGCATCCTGGTGACGGCGGATCAGGTTGACGGTCATGGCGGATGCGCCGGCGCGGGCGGCCAGGTCCGCGCCCCACTCGGCGTGGCGTTCCGCGACGACGAACGGGCGACGAAAATCCCGCAGCGTTCCCTTCCCCCAGCGGGAAGCCAGGCGCGGGAAGAACTTCTTGCCCAGCACGATCACGGCGCGCTCCAGCGGTGAAAGCGGATACAGGATCTTGCCCACATCGTGCAGCAGGGCAGCCGTGAGCAAGGCCGGGTGATCCTGGCCTGCTTCTTTCAGCCGCTGCACGACCAGGGATGCGTGCCACTGCTCTGAAGGCTGCATCTGGCGGAATAACGCCATCTGTGAGGGGGAAAGGCAAGGGGAGATTTGCCCTGTATCCACATCGCGGGCGGATGTCCGCAGGGCACGCCAGAACTGGTTTACGCGGTAAGTGATAAAGGAGGTCTGGGTCACGGCGTTATCGGTGTCATTGCGAGCGCACTGTGCGAAGCAATCCCCTGTTCGCGAGGAGATTGCTTCGGGGCACACCGTCCTGCGTTCGGTGCAGGGAAGAACGCCCCTCGCAATGACAGGTTTTCGAGATTATGGTTGCCGAAATCGCAACCATTATAACATGTGATAGAATCTGGAGAGCCGGGGACGCCGACCCCGGCCCTCTGTTGAAAGGAGGAGAAGAGAAATCGCCTTACACCCCAATATTACCATTATGGTCTTTAATGTACTTGACGCTTAGCCTACGCTTACCCTACGCTTGTCTGACAATTCTGTAATGGAAAATAAGCCTGGCACGGAGAAATTATGGCATCCTTTGCAATCGAAACGGAAGATCTGGGGCGGATTTACAAGATTCGCGGCAGCAAAAAAGAGAAGAAAATCCGCAAAGAATTGATCGCTTTGCAGGAGGTCAACCTGCAGATCGAACAAGGCGAGCTTTTTGGCTTGCTCGGCCCGAACGGCGCGGGCAAGACCACGCTCATCAAGGTGCTGGTCACGCTGCTCGCCCCGACCTCGGGCCGGGCGCGCGTCTCTGGCTTCGACGTGGTCGCTGAACCGCAACTCATCCGCCCGCGCATCAACATGGTCTCTGGAGGCGAGTCTTCGGGTTACGGCCTGCTGACCGTGCGCGAGAACCTGTGGATGTTCGCCCAGTTCTACGGTCTCTCCTCGAAGGAGGCCAACCGGCGCATCGAAGAACTGCTGACGATGGTCGGCATCGCCGACCGCATCCACACAAAGTCCTCAGACCTCTCGACCGGCCTGCGCCAGAAGATGAACATCGTGCGCGGCTTCCTGACCGACCCGGAAGTACTGTTCCTCGACGAGCCAACTCTCGGCCTGGACGTGGGCGCATCGCGCGACGTGCGCCGCTTCATCCGCCAGTGGCTGGAAGAGGACAAGTCCCGCACGCTGCTGCTGACCACGCATTACATGGTCGAGGCGGACGAACTGTGCGACCGCGTCGCCATCATCAACCAGGGACGCGTGCTGGCCTGCGACAAGCCATCCGCGCTCAAGCAGCGTTTGCAACGGGACGCCATCTTCGAGATCGAGACCAGTCCGCTGAACGGGCTGTCGGCCGAGGCTTTGGAGAGCCTGCCCGAGGTCCGCACGGCGACGCTCTCCGAGACAGACAGCGGCGCAAAGCTGGAACTGATCCTGGTCGAGGAAGCCGCGCTGGCAGGCGTCATCAACATCTTGACCCAGAAAAATATTCGCATCCTGAAGTTCAGCAAGCGCGAGCCGACCCTGGAAGATGTTTTCGTTGACCTGGTCGGGCGCAGCATGGAAGAAGTGGAAACGGTAGGGGAAGATGAGTAGCAGTTCATCCCTCACCGAACACCCACACAAGGTGGTCGGCTGGCGGCTGTTCCTGAAAACGGTAATCGCCCGCGCCTATCCGCGCGTCATCGGGCAGCAGCGGGATACCTCGTGGATGCTGTTCGACATGCTGATGCCGATGGGCGGAGTCATTGCTTACGTGCTGGTCTACCGCGCCATCGGCGCGCCGGAGGAATACGTCGGCTTCGTGGTGATGGGCGGGGCGATGACTGCCTTTTGGCTGAACATCCTGTGGAGCATGTCCAGCCAGTTGTACTGGGAGAAGGAGACCGGCAACCTGGCGCTTTACATCATGTCGCCCAACTCGATGATGGCTGTCCTGCTCGGCATGGCGCTGGGCGGGATGCTCGCCACCACCCTGCGCGCCCTGGTTGTGACGATACTCGGCTCGTTGATATTCCACGTCCAGTACGAGGTGGTCAGTTTCATACAATTGTTCACCGTCTTTCTGCTGGCGATGATTGCCCTGTACGGGATGGGCATGATGCTGGCCTCGCTGTTTCTTCTGCTCGGACGCGAAGCCTGGCACATGGCGAACCTGGCGCAGGAACCCATCTACCTGGTTTCGGGTTTCTACTTCCCGATCAAGTCCTTCCCCTTCTGGGTGGCGGCGGCCGCCTCGATCATCCCGCTGACCCTGGGCATGGACGCCATGCGCCAGTTGGTTTTCCCCTCCAGTTTCAGTCTTGGCTTCCTGACCGTCAGCACCGAAACTGGAATCCTGCTGGGACTGGCGGCGGTGTTCATCATAGCGGCAAAATTGCTGCTGGCATATATGGAAAAACTGGCGATCCGCGAGGGAAGGCTGACGGAGAGTAGAAGGTAGTTTTGTAGTTCCATAGTTTGATAGTCTCATAGTCTCATGGTCTGATAGTCTCATGGTCAGGTAAAATGGAAAGTAAAGTGGTGAAGCATGGCTGTCGCAGCGCATAACTCGCAACCCGCAACCCGTCAACGGTCGCCCGTCACGTGGTACGCTGAGGGTTGGAGATCGTTCCGCATGGCGACCTGGCTGGGCTGGCAGATTGAGTCGAACTGGACTGACCCATTTCTCTTTGCAGTCTATTCGATTGTCAAACCGCTGGCGGGCGCGTCCATTTTGGTGGTGATGTATGGCCTCATCACGAACGGCAACTTCACTAATCCGATGTTCCCGTACATCTACCTCGGCAACGCTTTTTACATCTACGTTGGAGCGGTGATGACCGGCGTCTCGTGGGCGGTGGTGGACGACCGCGAGCATTACAAGACGCTCAAATACATGTACATCGCCCCCATCCGCATTCCGCTCTATCTGCTCGGACGCGGGGTGGCGCGCTTCATCACCGGCTCGATTGCGGTCTTCATCACGGTCACGGCGGGGGTGCTGTTCCTGCACGTACCGCTCGACCCGCTGCAGGCGGATTGGCCGCTCTTCTTCCTGACGCTCTTCCTGGGCGTGGTCATGCTGGCGTTGATGGGACTGCTGCTTGCAGGCGTGACCCTGCTCATCGTCCGGCACGAGGGCTTCATCGGCGAGGCGACCGCCGGAGCGCTGTACATTTTCAGCGGCGCGGTCTTTCCGCTGGACGTTCTTCCGGCCTGGCTGAGACCGGTCGGCTTTGCCATGCCGACAACGTACTGGCTGGAACTGCTGCGCCGTTCGCTGGTGGGCGGGGTGGCGCAGGCTTTCCCGACCCTGTCCGGCTTCAGCAACCTGCAACTGCTCGGAATCCTGCTTGGACTGAGCATCCTCTTCGGCATTTTGGGAGTTTTCACCTTCCGCCGTTGCGATTGGATTGCACGTGAGCGCGGCCTGATTGACCGGACGACGAACTACTAGAGAGTCGAGAGTAGTGAGTAGAGAGTAGTCAGCAAGGAGGCTGATATGAGCAAGCAGTTGCCACTTTACATCGGCGAGGTTGGCGCGACACCGCTCGGTAAGCTCTGGCTGGCGGCCTCGGAGCTTGGCCTTGTTGCCATCGAATGGAGCAACTCGCAGGCTGAATTCGAGGCCTATCTCGCCAGGCGTTTCAAGCGGCCTGTGGCGTACAATCCCGCCAAAGTGAGAGATGCCGCCAGAGAGCTGGGCGAATACCTGACCGGCAAGCGCCGCCAGTTTACCCTCCCGATTGACTGGTCGCTGATGCGCCCCTTCCAGCAGGCCGCTCTGCAGGCGACCTATGCCATCCCCTACGGCGAGACGCGCACCTATGGCGAACTGGCTGCCCACATCGGACGCCCGCGCGCCGCACGCGCCGTCGGCCGCGCTGAAGCCACCAATCCCATGCCGCTGGTCATCCCCTGTCACCGCGTCATCGGCGCGGACGGCAAGCTGCACGGCTACGGCGGCGGCGAGGGCCTGCCAACCAAGGAATGGCTGCTGAAGATGGAGGGGGCGGTAATCGCATAAAGTGAAACCCAAAGATTGGTTCATCTTCATCCTGCTCGGCGTCATCTGGAGCGCATCCTTCCTGTGGATCAAGATCGCGGTCAGCGAGATCGGCCCGTTCGCGCTGGTGGCTTTTCGTGTGACCTTCGGCGCGCTGACCGGCATCCTGATCACCCTCTTCGCCCGTACGCAATGGCCGCGCGAGCGCGCCACCTGGCTGACCTTCGGCCTGCTCGGCGTGACCAGCGTTGCCATTCCCTTTGTGCTGATTTCGTGGGGCGAGAAGACGATCGATTCGGCGGTGGCTTCGATCTTGAATGCCACCACGCCTCTTTTTACGATTTTTATCGCCCATCTGTACCTGCACGATGACCGCATTACCCTCCCTAAAATCCTCGGTTTGATCCTCGGCTTTGCGGGCGTGGTGGTCTTGATGCTCCAGGACCTCGACCCCAATTCGCGCAACTCGGTGATCGGCCAGGCCGCTGTGCTGGTGGCCTCGTTCTTCTACGCGGCCAGCTCGGTCTACGCTCGCCTCAAGACCGAGCACGTCCCCGGCCTGGTGCGCGGGGCTGCGCCGCTGGTGACCGCCTCGCTGGCGATGTGGATCATCACGCCCATCGCGGAACAGCCTGTCAAAATTCCCACCTTGCCGCTCACCTGGATCGCCTTGCTTTGGCTGGGCATCCTCGGCTCCGGGCTGGCGCTGATGCTGTGGTACTACCTGCTCCACGCCATCGGCCCGACGCGCACCACGGTGGTTAGCTACATCTTTCCGCTGGGCGGCGTGATCCTGGGCGTGATTTTCCTGAAAGAGCCGCTGACCTGGAACCTGGCCCTGGGCGCGGCGCTGATCATCAGCAGCATCACAGTGGTCAACTGGACGCCGAAAAATGCCTATGCCTGATTTTCGTTCCGGTTTCGTCGCCGTCATCGGCAAGCCCAACGTGGGCAAGTCCACGCTGATCAATGCCCTGCTGGGACAAAAGATCGCGGCCGTCTCGCCGCGCCCGCAGACCACCCGCCGCCGCCAGCTTGGCATCCTGACCCGGCCGGAGGCCCAGATCGCCTTCGTGGATACGCCCGGCCTGCACACGCCGCGTCACAAGCTGGGCGAATACTTCAACCAGGAAGCCGAGGCCGCCCTCGAAGGCGTCAGCGCCATCCTGTTCATGGTGGACGCCAATTCAGAGCCGGATGACGAGGACCGGCGCATCGCCTCGCTGCTGAAGAAATTGCGCCATGCGCCGGACCTGGTGCTGGCGCTCAACAAAATTGACCTGCTCCCGGCCTCAGCCTGGGAGGCGCGTCGAGCCGCGTACCAGGCTTTGGTCCCGCGCGCCGCGCTGCATCTCATCTCAGCCGCGCGCGGCGACGGGCGCGCGGAGCTGCTGCGGGCGCTGATTGACCGTCTGCCAGTCCGCCCGCCGGAATTCCCGGAAGAACAGATCACTGACCTGTATGAACGTGAGATCGCAGCCGACCTGATCCGCGAAGCCGCCCTGGTCTACCTGCGCGAGGAAGTGCCGCACGCCCTGGCTGTCCGCATGGACGAGTTCACCGAGCGCGGCGACAAAGGTGCTTACATCGCCGCCACCTTGTTCGTGGAGCATAATTCGCAGAAGGGCATTGTCATCGGCGAGGGCGGGGGGATGCTCAAGAAGATCGGCGCGGCGGCGCGCAAGGAGATCGAGGCGATGAGTGGACGCAAGGTGTTCCTGCAGTTGCGCGTCAAGGTGGCGAAGGATTGGCGGGATGACGAGGCCGCGCTGCGCCGGTTTGGGTATAAAATCAAGAAGAAGTGACTCGCTTGGGCAGGGGCTTAGCCCCAACACTATTTAGAAAAGGTTGTAGGGACGGCTCCCACGCCGTCGGGCATGGGAGCCCGACCCGCTGACTCAAAAATATTGAGCTTAGTCCCTGCCTGAACAGATAAGATTGAGACAAGGAGGAAGAAATGATTTTCGGATTGATTCTTGTGTTGGCTGTCGCTGTGGTGGACTGGATCGCGGTCGCCAAGGGCTGGAAGAAGGTCGAGTACATTGCCAAACCGTGGACGATGGCGGCGCTGTTCCTCGTCCTGGCGCTGGTGGGAAGATTTAGCTCGCTCCCCCTGATTCTCTTTGGGCTGGGCATTCTCTTCTCGCTGGCCGGGGATGTGTTCCTGATGTTCTCCGACCGCTGGTTCATACCGGGGCTGGTATCTTTCCTGCTGGCGCACGTGGCCTATATTATCGGATTCAACCTGCCCCTGCCGGTTGTCTCGCCGACCTGGGCGCTGATCGTGGCGCTCGTGCTGGCGTTCAGCGCGGCGCGGCTGCTGCGTCCGATCGTCGCTGGGCTGGCGGCCAAGGGCCAGAGGAAACTTATCGGCCCGGTGGTTGTCTATGGCGTGGTCATCACGCTGATGCTGCTCTCGGCCATGCTGACCCTCTTCCGCGCGGACTGGCCCAGCCCGGTTGCCGCCGCGCTGGCCGCAATCGGCGCTATGCTGTTCTTCTACTCGGATGCGATCCTGGCCTGGATCAAGTTCGTCGCCCCGATCAAGAATGGCCGGATGATGAACATGATCACCTACCATCTAGGGCAGATCGCGCTGATCGCGGGGGTGTTGATCCAGTTTACGAAGTAGCAGAGGAACCATAAGTGGGGTAAAACCCCGTCTTACCACACCGTTCGTGCCGCGAACACTGGCGGCACGCCGGTGCGAGACGGCAGAGCGCACACCGTTCGTGCCGCGAACACCGTCGGCACGCCGGTGCGAGACGGCAGAGCGCACAGAGCGCACAGAGAACACAGAGATTTTTACGGATTTTTCTCTGCCTGCACTGGGCCGCAGGCACACGTGTGAACTCCGTGATCTCTGTGGTGAGAATGTGGGCGACCCCACAAAACCCCAAAGAGCCAAAAAACCTTAGTGCTCCTTCGCCTGCCCTGGCGGGCTAGGCCAGGGTGCCCTTCGTGGTTAGCGTCTCTCCCGCCAATTCCTCGATAATCCCAATCACCGCTGAGTTATCCAGTCCACCCATGCCGTTCTGGAGCATGGCATTGTAGAGCTGCGCGTCCACCGCCGCGGAGGGGAGCGGGACGCCGTACTCGCGCGCCGTTTCCAGGATGATGTTCAGGTCTTTGGCCTGCATGGAGGCTTTGAAGCCCGGCGTCCGGTTGCCGGCAAAGAGTCGCGGCGGCTTTACGTCCAGCGTCCAGCACTGCGCCGCGCCGCCCTGGATGGCCTGGAGCACCTTCTGCGGGTCGGCCCCGGCTTTCTGCGCGAAGATGAGCAGCTCGCCCATGGCGACCATCTGCGCTGCGACCATGATCTGGTTGGCGGCCTTGGCGATCTGCCCCGCGCCGGCCTCGCCCACGTGCGTGACCGTCTTGCCCATCGCCATGAAGACCGGCATGACCCTTTCCACGGCCTCGGCCGGCCCGCCGACCATGATGGTCAGCGTGGCATTGCGCGCCCCGATGTCTCCGCCGCTGACGGGAGCATCCAGCGCCAGCACGCCCTTTTCGGCCAAACGCGCCGCAATCATGCGCGCGCTGGCCGGTTTGATGGTCGAGTTATCCACGAAGATCAGGCCGTCGTGCGAACCCTCGATGATGCCGTTTTCGCCCAAGACGACCTTTTCCACGTCGGGCGTATCTGGCAGGTTGGTGAAGACCACGTCCACCTGCGCGGCGACTTGCGCGGGCGTGGATGCAGTCCGTGCGCCCTCCGCAGCCAGCTCGTCCACTGCGGCGCGGCTGCGGTTGTGTACCACGAGCGGGAATCCGGCCTTGAGGATGTTGCGGGCGATGGACTTGCCCATCAGGCCAAGTCCGATATATCCTATGGTCAGCATGTTACCTCCTTGGCGTTTTAGTCAACCGGATTATAAACGTAAACGCCCCCTTCCTTTTCAGGGAAGGGGGCTGGGGATAGGTCTGGAACGGTTACTTCAACTCGTACACGATCGTGACAGTGGTGGTCAACTGGTACTGGCCGGACGAGACTGGCACGCTGCTGGCTGCCAGCATACCACCGCCGCCGCCTTTGCCGTAATCAGCCGATAGAGGCGTGCTGTCGTAATAGGAGATGGTCTGCACGTCACCCAATTTCACGCCCGTGGCATCCACCAGTTCCTGGGCCTGCTTCTGGGCATTCTCGACTGCGGCTTTACGGGCCTGGCTCAACGCCTCGGTCTTATCGGCCACGTCGAATTGGATGCTGTTGATAGTATTGGCGCCGGCGCGGATCGAAGCATCCAGCAGATCGCCAAGCTTGGTCAGGTCGTGCACGGTGATGTAGATCATATTGTCTACCATGTAGATTTTACCGGTCTTAGTGCCCTTGTCGTCGTATTGATCCGAAGACCAGATGCTAAAGTTGGTAGTCTGGATGTCCTTCGCCTCGACGCCGAAGACCTGGATGGCCGTCGCCACAGCCTGGGCTTGGGTGTTGTTCTCGGCTACGGCTTCGGCCGCGCTGGCATTTTCGGTGTGGACGCCGATGTAGATATAGGCCACATCCGGCGTCAGCGTGACCATCCCCGAACCGGTGACGGTCAGCGTGCGCTGCTGCGTGGGCTGGGGTTGAACAGTAACAGTGGACGGCCCACAAGCGGCCAGGGGGATGCCTAGCGCAAGGATAGCAAGCAGGAAGAAAAGTTTGGTTTTCATAGGTTGCTCCTTGCCCCCCTTTCATCCCCCCATTTCTGCCTGCGCCAGTGCCGCAGGCACAGGTGTACTTCGAAATGGGGGGACAG
>Ga0163200_1000629_pt1 | contig 14558 bp, 13 predicted proteins | sample PL_2010_200m_FD_113535 | JGI IMG/M metagenome (GOLD analysis project Ga0163200, IMG submission 113535) | Freshwater microbial communities from Powell Lake, British Columbia, Canada to study Microbial Dark Matter (Phase II) - PL_2010_200m | ecosystem: Environmental > Aquatic > Freshwater > Lake ... | reverse complement strand
ATTTAATCGTTAGTGCCATAATCCTTTTATTCATCTTCGGCTTCCTGGTGGGTATCTTTACCGTATTTTTTGACCAGGCGGTTTTAGTCAGGAAGGGGGCGGTTTACCGCGTCCCGGCAGATGAGAAGTTAGTGGCGCTGACTTTTGACGACGGGCCTTCTCCTGTTTGGACGCTAAGGATATTGGATGAACTTAAGAAGGCGCAGGTCAAGGCTACTTTTTTTATGCTCGGCGAACATGTCGCTAAATACCCCCAGATTGCCAGGAGGGTGGCGCAGGAGGGCCATGAAATCGAAAACCACGGCCTTAGCCACCATGTTTTGCTTTATTATAAACAGGATGAGCTGGAAAAAGAAATAAAAGATACGGAAAAGATCATTAAAGATGTTACGGGCAAGACCACGAAATACTTCCGGCCGCCCAAGGCCTGGTTTACCAATGAAGAAAAGAGGAAGTTGGAGGAGATGGGGTATCGGGTGGTCCTCTGGTCTTTAAATTCCAAAGACTGGGTGACTTTTCACGATAAGCATATCCGCCGCTATATCCTGCGCAATATCCGGCCGGGGGATATAATCCTTTTCCATGATAGCGGAGCGGCTTTCAGCGCCGAGGGCGGAAGCCGCCGGCAGACAGTGCGGACGATTTTCCGGCTGGCGGAACAGTTGAGGGAAAAGGGGTATAGGTTCGTAACGGTCGATGAACTATTGCAAAAATATGCAAAATAAAATTTTAAAGCCGGTACTGATTTTATTTGTTTTAGCTTATTTCTTCCTGATGTTCGGAAACAGTATCTTAAGCCTGACTAACCCGGATGAGGTTTTCTACACCCAGGCCGCCAAAGAGATGAGCCAGAAGAACAGCTGGATGACTCCGTATCTATTCGGGCAGCCGCAGTTTGAGAAACCGATATTGCTTTACTGGCTGATGCGTTTAAGTTTTATGGTCTTTGGTATAACCAGTTTTTCCGCGCGTTTCTTTCCGGCCTTATTTGCTATTTTGGGCGTCATCGCCGTTTACCTGCTGGCGCGCATCGCTTTCAAGAATGAGCAGAAGGCCTTTCTGGCGGGATTAGTCTCGATGTCTTATGGGCTGTATATAGGTCTGGCCCGTTCCGTATTTACCGACATGATTTTTTCGGTATTGATACTTTTTTCGCTGGTTTCATTCTTTTGGGCATACAGCGAAAAAAAATACCGGCGCTTAGGTATATGCTTGTTCTTTATCTTCTCGGGGCTGGCGGTTTTAGCCAAAGGGCCTTTGGGTTTTTTGATACCTTTTGCGGTTATATTCATATTTTTGCTGCTGCGCCGGGATATAAAATATTTTTTCTGCGCAGACTTTTTCTTGGGAGGGGTTGTTTTTCTGGCTATATCCCTGCCCTGGTATATATTGATGGTTAAAAAATACGGCTCTGTGTTTACCTACGAGTTCTTTTACAACGACCACTGGCGCAGGCTCATTGAGGCCGAGCACTCTTCAAATGACACCTGGTATTTTTACCCGGCGTCTATGATCGGATGCATGTTTCCCTGGAGTGTTTATGTTTTGGGAAGCCTGGCATATCTTTTTTTGCGGTTAAAACGGGATGCCTCGATACTGCATCTGTTTCTAGCCGCCTGGATCATCGCGGTGTTATTAATTTTTCAGTTCGCGCACTCAAAGTTGGTCAGCTACATTTTTCCCCTATTTCCAGCTTTAGCTATAATCACCGCGGATTTTCTCTGCGATTTTAGCCAAGCTAAAAATAAGCGGCCTATCCGGACAGCCTCGCTGATTACCTGTTTTATCCTTTTTTGTATCCCGGCCGGCTTATTGGTCAGTTCCCGGATATTTTCCGCCTACATCCCCTCCAAGGCGCCGCTTTACTTTTTGGCGCTTTTGTTGCTGGGCCTGGCCGGTTCATTTTTGATTTTCTCTCTTAAGGATAAGTTTATTAAAAGTACTTATACGCTGATGCTGGTAATTCCCGTGATTATGCTTTTCGTACCTTTTGTAGCCCAGGATGCCGAGCCGTATATTTCCTCTAAAGCCGCCTGCGATTATCTGCTGGAAAATTACGATGTCAAGGGCACGATACTGTGTTCTAAGTTTTTTGCGCGGGGGGTCAAGTATTATACCGGCAGGGAGGTTGCGGTGATTGATATTAACGGCCGAAATTTCTTCAGCCCCCACCCCATACCATTCTTTAGTACTATGGAGGAGGTAAAGGTTTTTCTGCGCGGCCAGGGCCCGGTTTACGGGGTCTTAAAAAAATCTGCGCTGGTCAGAATTAAGGAATTGCCGGAAGAAGAATTTAGCTACAGAGTTTTAAAACTTATAGGCGACGAATATCTCGTCAAGATAGAGGCCAAGAAAAGATGAACCCCGCCCTTCCTTGAATGGAAGAGTGGGGTATAGGAAGGAAGAGCGGGGTGAAAAAGAAAATTTATTATCACGATACCGATTGCGGCAGGGTGGTTTATTATGCCAATTACCTGAAATATTTTGAAGAGGCGCGCACCGAGTATCTGGCAGAGCGCGGCGTATCCATCAAAGACCTGGCTGAAAAAGGGACCTATTTTGTGGTGGCGCATCAGGATGTTGACTACAAAGCCCCGGCTTTTTACGGGGATATCCTTGAGGTAAGCGCAAAAATTACATCTGCTTCTACCGTAAAAGTAGAATACGAGCACGAAGCAAAAAATCAGAAAGGCCAGATTATCTGTGTTGGCAGGGCAATCCTGGTCTGCGTGGATACTCAGATTAAACCTAAATCTATTCCGGAAGATATCCGTCAGAAGTTATCCCCATGAGGTCATTTGTTATTTTTAGCCGGGCCGGATGTTTCCTGCCGCTCTTGATCATCTTAAATTTATTTTTTGGCTGGATGGTCTTTCGACCGCTAGAATGGCTGGCGGCAGGGGCGGTGCTGCTTTTGCTTTTTCTGCTTAACTCCATCATCGCTACCAGAAAAATATTATCTGAAGCACCCAAAGGCAACCGCAACATAATAGATGTAGAAGGGGAAGTTTTAGAAGACAAAATTAAGGATGAATAAGGCAAAAAAAAGGAAAATCGCAGAAAAATTCCGCAGGGTTTTAAAATTCGCCTATATCAAGCTTTTCCGGATCAATGATTCGCCTTTAAAAATTGCCTTAGGGTTCGGGCTGGGAGTTTTTATGGGGGTAATGCCGGGAATCGGTCCGGTGATTGCCCTGCTGTTTGCTTTTCTCTTTCGGGTAAACCGCGCCAGCGCTTTATTAGGGTGCATTCTTTTTAATACTTGGTTAGGCATTATCATACTATTATTTGCGATTAAAACCGGCTCGGTAGTTATGGGCTTAAATTATCAGGATGTCTATGACGGCTGGAACCTGTTTCTAAAAAATTTTAATTGGAAAAGCCTGTTAGAGTTATCGGTCTATAAAGTCCTGATCCCGATCGGAGTGGGATATTTCATTATTTCTTTGTTTCTGGGTATCTTGATGGCTGCGGTCGTCTTTGTAGTCGCGCGCAATATTAAAAATAAAAAGGCAGCGTCTAAGCGCAAAAGGCTCGCATAAAAGTATTGACGAATAAATATTTCAGTGCTATTTTATTCACAATTTTTAACATACGTAAAATAACGCCCGAACATATATGATTGTTCGGCGTGCACTTGCTGTGCAAGGAGGATAAGATGATGGGGTTTGATCTTTTGCTGCTGGCGCCGGTAGGTTCTATTTTAGCTCTTTCTTTTGCGGCGTACCTGGCATTTTCTATCCTGAAAAAAGACCAGGGGACTGAATTGATGCAGGAGATTGCCCAGGCAGTAAGGGTGGGGGCAAGGGCATATCTGAAAAGGCAGTACCTGGGCGTAGCATTATTTTTTGCCGTAGTGTTTTGCATCCTTTTGTTTTTAGCTTTCAATAAATATTTAGTGATCTTTGTCCCTTTTGCCTTTCTCACCGGCGGCTTCTTTTCCGGCTTATCCGGATTTATCGGGATGAACATTGCCACCCAGTCTTCCAACCGTACGGCTGCCGCAGCGATGAAAAGTTTAAATTCAGGGCTACGCGTTGCTTTCTCAAGTGGCGCGGTTATGGGCTTGACAGTAGTAGGCCTCGGGCTTCTTGATTTAAGCATCTGGTATTATTTTCTCAACTGGTATTATTCCGCGCATCCTATTCCTATCGGAACCGATAAAATCACCGCGATTACTTCTACCATGCTTTGTTTTGGTATGGGCGCCAGCTCACAGGCGCTTTTTGCCAGGGTCGGCGGCGGTATCTTTACCAAAGCCGCGGACGTAGGCGCAGATTTAGTAGGTAAAGTAGAAGCCGGGATTCCCGAAGATGACCCGCGTAACCCGGCGGTTATCGCGGATAATGTCGGGGATAATGTCGGCGATGTCGCAGGCATGGGCGCTGACCTTTATGAATCTTATGTCGGCTCGATTGTGGCTACTTCTGCTTTGGGTGTGGCTGCCGGTTTAGGTGTGGCCGGGGTTACTGTGCCTATGGTGATGGCGGCAGTAGGCGTGATTGCTTCGATCATCGGAACATTTTTTGTCAAAAGCAAGGAAGAGGCTACGCAGTCAGCGTTGCTAGCAGCCCTTAGAAAAGGGGTATTTGTCAGTTCTTTACTGGTAGCGGTAATTTCTTATTTTTTAGTCAAATCTACCTTAGGCGCTCAGCATATTGGAGTTTACTGGTCGGTGCTGGCAGGATTAATCGCCGGGGTAATCATCGGCCTGGTGACGGAGTTTTATACCTCCAGCAGTTTTAAGCCCACGCGCTCTATTGCCGACGCTTCTTTAACCGGCCCGGCAACGGTGATTATCGCCGGCATTGCCGTAGGGATGATGTCTACCGCAATACCGGTGATTGTAGTGGGTATTGCTATATTGCTCAGCTTTTTCTTATCCGGCGGAGCAGCAAATGTCAATGCCGGGCTTTACGGTATCGCGATTTCTGCGGTAGGCATGCTTTCTACCTTAGGGATAACTCTGGCTACCGATGCTTACGGGCCGGTAGCGGATAATGCCGGAGGCAATGCCCAGATGGCGAATTTACCCCCTGAGGTCAGAAAGAGGACAGATGCCTTGGATGCTTTAGGCAACACTACCGCTGCCACCGGCAAGGGTTTTGCCATTGGTTCCGCAGCATTAACCGCATTGGCTTTGATTGCCGCTTACCGGGATCAGGTCTCCTTATACGGTAAAGAAATGAACTTAAACCTGATGAATCCCACTGTTCTAGTAGGGTTATTTATCGGAGGGATGCTTCCCTTCTTCTTCTGTTCGCTGACCATGCGCGCAGTGGGCCGGGCAGCGGGAAAAATTGTGGTCGAGGTGCGCCGGCAGTTTAAGGAAATAGCCGGGATTATGGAGGGTACAGCCAAGCCTGATTATGCGCGTTGCGTTACTATTGCTACTAAAGCCGCGCAAAAAGAAATGATCGCGCCATCACTAATGGCAATCATTGCCCCTATCGCGATAGGGCTGTTGATCGGCATTGATGCGGTGGCCGGGCTGCTCACCGGCGCTACGGTCAGCGGTTTTGTTTTAGCGGTAATGATGGCTAATTCCGGCGGCGCCTGGGATAATGCCAAGAAGTATATCGAGGAGGGCCATCACGGCGGCAAGGGTTCTGCGGCGCATAAAGCCGGCGTAGTCGGCGATACGGTAGGAGACCCTTTTAAGGACACCTCAGGACCTAGCCTGAATATCCTGATTAAACTGATGTCCATGGTCTCCATAGTTTTTGCTTCCTTTATCATTTCCAATACCCTCTTCAAATAACCTAGGGACACCCTTTCTGCCAAAGCTAAGGGTGTCCCCACAGAGTAGGATAAAGGGACACCCTCCCGATTAGCACAAAGGGTGTCCCTAATTTTTTTGATTTTTGATTGATTTTGGTGGTATAATTAACTTACCATGGGCGATCTAGAATTTGTCCAGAGATGTGTCAGAGGGGACGCGCACGCCTGGGGCGAATTCATCGAGAAATATTCCCACCTCATCTATAATTATATCTACAGCGTCTTAAAGATAAAAGGCGCAAAAGACCCCAATCAGGATAACGTAAACGACATCTTTCAGGAAATATTCGTAATACTTAGAAAAGATAATTTTAAAAAACTAAGCAGTTTTAAAGCCAGGAACGGATGCTCCCTGGCCAGCTGGCTAAGGCAGGTAGTAGTTAATTTCACCATAGATTACCTGCGCCGGACCAAGCTTACGCTTTCCCTGGACGAAGAGAGCGAGGATGGCTTTAGCCTCAAAAGTACGCTTGCCGCCGATATCCAGCATCCTTCTGGCCAGCTTATCAACGAGGAGAGGCTCTTGCCTCTGGAGGATTGCATCGATGGGCTGGATACGGACGATAAGTATTTTCTGGAGGTGCATTTTAATAGAAACATAGATTTAGGGGCCTTAAAAGATATGTTCGGGATTTCGCGCGCAGCCGTGGATATGCGTAAAAAGAGGCTCATCGAGAGGTTAAGGGATTGCTTCAGAGGTAAAGGTTTTGAGTTAGATTTTTAATGTTTTTACGTCTATTGTATCAGGAAAGGAAGAGTAGCTATGCCGTATAAATTAGAACAATTTATTAAAAGAGTATACCGGGGCTGGAAGGCAAAGCAGCCTGAGGCAGAAGCCCGGCATCCTGATGAGGAAACCCTGGCTTGTTTTCTGGAAGGAAGGCTCGCTGTTGCGGAAGCTCAAAAGCTTAAGCTGCACCTGATCAGTTGCGATTCCTGCGCTGAGGCCGTAGCCTTAGGCATTGGCTTGACCCCCGAGGCAAAAGAGGTGCCTGTAGAGGAGCTGGAGCGGCTAAAAGCCACCCTCAGGCCTAAGGAGCAAATAAACATCTGGGAGGTCGTTTTACAACTTAAAGAAAAGGCCCTGGAAATATTAAGCACTACCGGAGATGTGCTAGTAGGCCGGGAGCTGGTGCCTGTGCCGGTCTTGCGCAGCCGTAAGATCAAAGAGTTTAAAGATGAAGTGACTATCCTAAAAGATTTTCGAAGTATACGCCTGGAGGCCAAGATAGAGAATAAGCGTGGCAAGGCCTTTAGCGTAACCATTATGGCCAAAGAAAGAGAGACCTCCAAAGTTCTTAAAGATTTGAGAATTACGCTGCTTAAAGACGACGTGGAACTTGAATCTTACGTCGCAGATTCCGGTTCGGTTATCTTTGATAACGTCTTATTGGGTAAATATACCTTAGAAGTCTCCAATATAGATGATAAACTGGCGACATTGTTATTAGACGTCAGGGCATAATCATTAATCCTATGCCGCAAGCAAACTCCCTGATTTTAGAGATTTCCCGCAACGAAGAACTGCTTAAGATGAGCGTCTTTGAGCAGCAGGAGGCAGCTTTTACGATCAGGCATTATAGCCAGTGCCGGATAGAAACGCAAGAAATCAACCGGCTTTGCCAGGACCTTCTGCATATCTTAGGCAGGGCAGACAAAATTACTACCCACGGCCAGGCTTTAGACGCCAGCCTGAAAAAGACCGGCCAGCTGCTCTGGGATCATCTTTTTACGCGCGCGGTTAAAGAGAAGCTTAAAGATACAGCGCTTAAGAATTTAGTTTTATTCCTGGATGAAGAATTAATCGATATCCCCTGGGAGCTTTTATATACCGGGGAAGAGTTTTTATGCCTTAAATTTAGCATCGGAAGGGTGGTAGTAACACAGGAGCAGGCGCATCCTGCGCGGTACAGGAGCTTAACCGGCGGCCCCTTAAAGATGCTGGTCCTGGCTAATCCTACCGAGGACCTTAAGTCTGCTTATCAGGAAGGCAGGGAAATCAGGAATCAGTTTGAGCGTAAGAGAGACCAGATAAAAATAGATTTCAAGTCCACGCATATCGACACCTTATACGTCAAGAAGAACCTGCGCGATTATGATATCGTGCATTTTGCCGGGCACTGCGAATACGATTATCAGCACCCCAAGCATACCGGCTGGGTTTTCAGTGATGGAAGGCTTACTACGCAGGATATCATTGCTTTGGGGGAAAGTTTATCTTTGCCAAACCTGGTATTTTCCAATGCCTGTTATTCCGCCAAAGTAGCCGAGGGGCTGATGGAGGCGGATTATCAGAAAAAGACCTATAGCTTGGCCTGTGCCTTTTTATTTTCCGGGGTGCGGCACTATATCGGAGCAATCCGCAATATCGAAGACCCGGTGAGCCTTGCCTTTGCCAAGGAATTTTACCGGCAGCTGATCAGGGGAGAGCCGGTAGGGGAGAGCATCAGGTTAGGGCGCCAGAAACTAATCAAGGAATACGGCAGCGGTTCTCTCTGCTGGACAAGTTATATTCTTTACGGAGACCCGGGCTTTGCTTTTTTTAAAAGCAAGAGTAAGCCTGCGGCAGTAAACCTTAAAATAAGGCGTTTGCATAAAAAGTTGCTGGCCGCCAGCCTTATTACAGCCGCCGTCATTGCCTCGACAGCCTACCTAAGTACCTGGCTGCCTACGCTTGACCCCGGCACCTACGCACTTTTTCTTAAGTCTAAAAGTCTATTCTTTTCCGGCAGAAACCAGGAGGCAATTATTGTTTCCCAGAAGGTGGTCAAGAAGGACCCTTTATTCCTTCCGGTTTATGCGCTGCTGGCGGATACTTATCAAAGATTGGGCAAGAAAGAGGAAGCCTTAAAATATTATTTTGATTATATTCGTTACAGCGAGAAGAAGCAGGATAAGAAGAATTTGGCTTCTGCATATATAGGTTTGGGCTGGTTCTATCAGCAGCAGGGCCAGTATCAGAGGGCCTGGGATTTTTATCAAAAGGCGGTTTCTTTAAGCATAGATAATAAAGATAAGCTCAATGAAGCCTTAGTCCTGCGTAAGTTAGCGGTATGGTATCTGGATAAAGAAGATTACGATAAGGCACTGGAATTACTGACTAAGAGTTCGGAGATTAACCGCGAAAGGCAGGGTAGCTGGGAGCACAGGTATAATCTGGCCTGCGATTATTTTGATATGGGCCTAGTCTTTACTGATAAGGATGACTTAGCCAGCGCCAAGCATTTTTATCAAAAGAGCCAGAGGCTCTTTGAGAAACTAAAACTGAAAAATGAATTAAGCGATTATTATTTTAACCTCGGGGAGATCCATCTCTTTGAAAAACAATACCAGAAGGCCATGGATTGCTATTTTAAGGGTTTAAAGATAGACCTGGCGCAGGGTAATCTGCCGAGTGTCTCCAGCGATTATGATATGATCGCAGAATTGTACGCGGAAATGGGCAATACGCAAGAGGCAGAGAAGTCTTTTCAGGAAGCGATCTCTGTAGCTAAACAGATAAGCGCGCCCTTGGAGCTCGCTTCTGCTTATCGCAATTTAGCCGGCCTCTACAAACTTAAAGGCCAGAGAAGCAAGGCCAGAGAATATTTAAGGCAGGCGCAGGAGATATACGGGGCGATTAATCATCCTGCTTACCAGGAGATTAAAAAGGAATTTTTAGAAGCAGGTAGCTAAAGAGATAACTAAATACATAGCAATAAAAAAGCCCTCGTTTTTACCCGAGGGCTTTTTTATTTTAAAAAAGGAATCTGTTATTTTATTCTTCGTGGATTCGGTGTTGACTGAGGATATTCCGGTACGTCTCCTCTGGGCGTTCCTACTGTTCCTTCCGGTCCGTATCTGTCAAATACGTAGTCCGGTTTAAAGAGCGGCTCATAATACCTGGGAGCTGCTGCGGGGAAGGTTATGACATCCCATGTTCCGGACATCATCCTACCCATAGCAAAGGCCAACCCTTTGAAGAATCCGGCAAAAATCCCGACTCCCATATTCTTGCTGACCTTCCACTCTTCATCGATGGTTTGGGGTATTTCTACCCATCCTGACAGGATATTTGCTATGCCTCTGACCAATTTATCGCCTGGTCCCTTAGCGTACGCCGCCGAGGCAAAGCTTAACAACATTATCCCTACCAATAAGACAGCTACTATCTTGCTCATATACCCACCTCCTTTAGCGTTTAAATTAACATACAATATCAGGGTTGTCAATAATTTTTTTAAAAAAAATCTGTTAGATTTTTCCGCCCTCTGCGTCTATTGTCTATAGGAGGTGGCAAGATGAAAAAATCTATCTTTGTTTTTGCAGGAATGGCCTTATTGGTTGTGATGGCGCAAGTTAAATCAGCGGCGCAGGAACTTGTTTGGGAGGAGGCAGGCAGGGGCAACTCGAATATAAGGACAGTTCTGGTTAATCCGGATAATCCCGATCAGATTTATATCGGCCGCAAAGGTTCTCTCTTAAAGAGTGAAGACGCAGGTAATACCTGGAGGGTTATTTTGTCGCTACAGGGAGAGAATAAAGAGGTTAACTTTCTTTTAAATGCCTCCCAGGATAAAAATTCACTTTTTGCCGCAACAGCAGGCGGCCTTTATTACAGCCCCGATGCCGGCGCAAGATGGCAGCGGATTTTCCGCGGTAAAAGTTATTTAGAAAATGAATGCACGAGCCTGGCGGTTTTAGCCTCTAGCATTTATCTGGGTACCAAGGGCGGATTATTTATCAGCCAAGACAACGGACGCAGTTGGCATAAAGAAACAGGCGTGCTTGGTAAGAGCCGGATACTGGCCGTGGCTGTTCCCGGAGAAAAAACAGGCCGTATTTATGTTGCCTGCGTTGAGGGAGTATTTATGAGTGAAGATGCGGGCAAAAGCTGGCAGAGAATTTTTGTCAGCAATCCTACGGAAGACGGCGAGGCGAGCGAAGAAAATATCGAGGATAATGATAAGGAGGAGAAAACTTCTATCATAAGATATATTGCCCTGGACCCTGGAAATCCGGATTACCTTTATCTGGCTAGTTCGAGAGGGGCGTATCTTAGCACAGATAGGGGCAAAACCTGGAATATGCTCTCCAGCTACGGATTACTTAGCCGCAAGGTAGATTTTCTTTTAGCCTCTCAGGACTCCCGCATTTATGCGATTACAAAATCAGGAATCTTCAGGTATGAAGGAGAAAGGTGGCAGGAGCTATCCTTTAAGCTGGCAGCGCAGAAAATCAATTTTTTGGTTTTGGACAAAGAGGATAACCTTTATGCTGCTGCCGATAAAGGTTTATTCAAGGCAAAAATTGCTCGTACTATAAATAATCAGCCTGTAAGCGGTTTTTCGTTATATTCCCAAGGCGAGCCCGGCATCAAAGAGGTCCAGCAAGCAGCAATCAGGTATGCGGAGGTAGAGCCGGATAAAATAAAAAAATGGAGGCAGCAGGCCGCGCATAAAGCATTACTGCCTACGGTCAATGTGGGCATAGACAGGGATACCGGCGATCTCTGGCATTGGGAAAGCGGATCCAGCACCAAACCGGAAGACGACGTCTTAAGGAGTGGGCGCGATAGCATCGGCTGGGATGTTTCTTTAGCCTGGGATTTAGGAGAATTGATCTGGAACGATGACCAGACTTCCATTGATGTGCGTTCGCGGCTCTTGGTACAGCTGCGCGATGATATTTTGGATGAAGTAACCAAGCTTTATTTTGAGCGCCTGCGGGTGAAGGCGGAGTTGGATGGCCTGGCATTAGAGGATAGAAAGAAAAGATTTGAAAAGGAGTTGAGAATCGCAGAGTTGACTGCCAATCTTGACGCGCTGACCGGCGGCTACTTCTCGGAGCAGATTAAATAAAGTTTGAGCTCTCCGATTTTTTGCCTCTTAAATGAATCTGTCGGCTTTCTCACTCTTACTATAGATTTTGCGGGTCCTGTCTTGGCTATTTTCTCGCGGGGACGTTTGTTTTGCCCCAGCGTGGCAAAACTGCACTCGGCATCAGCCCCTCGCTCTCACCGGGCATCTGATAGCGGGTGAACCGTGCCCGCTCGGGGCTTCTGACGCCCCGCTTTAAAAACAGCCAAGCCACCCGCAAAATCAAGCGAATTCACTCGAAAATCCGCCAGATTCATTTCAAATCACTCGTAAAAATTGCTGTTAGATTTTGCGACCTGCTACGTCTATTGTAGTAGGAAGGTAGAACCTTCAATCGTACCCCCTTGTAGCATAATCGGATAATGCGCCTTTCCGACTAAAAGGACGATGCGGGTTCGAATCCCGCCAAGGGGGTATCGAGAAGGGGCGCGGTTAGGTCGGAAAGGCTAATCGTGCTCCCCTAAATTACTTGACATAGAGTTTTATATCGTATATACTTTTATTAGTCGGAGAGGCGAATTATGCTACGAGGAAAAGGCGCTTGTTATCCCAAGCGCCTTTTTTGTTTATGATGTGGGTTTCTAAAGTAGCTATGGGTAATCGGATTCCATGTGTATAAGCGATAGCGAACATTAACCGTTGTCACTTATCCGATCCCTCATTAGTTTCTTTTAGTTGCTGCTCGGATACGCCAAATAAATAATCTAACTAATACATATGCCGGGTAAACAACCAATGTCAATAGATTACCGACGAGAATCAAAAGGGCAGCCGAAGAAGCACTAGGCTTGCCTTCAGTACCTATTCGATGAACATATAATCCCCCCACCATAACTATTAAAAAAATTAATACCTCTCTTCCTAGCGTCTTTAGAAACTTCATATCGCCCCCTTTTTTAACTACAGGATATCCAGATATGCGTTTAGTGCTTTTTTAAAAAATATCACTCCCTACCTCAAAACATTAGATAATTCGAACCCGCTAGCGGGTGACGAGGCATGTTTTGAGCGCGGCCTCAAAAACCCCGAGCGGCCATGGTGTTCCAGCTATAAGTATCCGTGGACGAGCGAGGGGTTTTTGCGGAGCGAAGTCCCGCCACGGTGGGGCGGGACGAGCGTCCGCGCGAGAAATATGACTCGGCAGGACCCGCTAAGCAGTTCAATTCATACAGATCCCCAAAATTTCTTGCATTTATCTGCCATTTATGCTATCTTACTTTCCTGCCTGCCATTATTTAAACCATTGATAAAAATGGCCTTATTACATTTAAACGATACTAATTTCAAGAAAGAAGTTTTGGAGTCTCCTCTGCCCGTACTGGTTGACTTTTGGGCGACCTGGTGCGGCCCTTGTAAAATGATCGCTCCCATAGTAGAGGAGCTGGCTAAGGAATACCACGGTAAAATCAAGGTCGTCAAGCTTAACGTCGAAGAAGGCCCCCGCACTGCCACGCATTACGGGGTGATGTCCATCCCTACGCTGATGTTCTTTAAAAACGGCAAAGTGGCGGATCAGCTGGCAGGCGCTTTAAATAAACATGAGCTTAAGAAGAAAATAGAAGAAAACCTCCGATGAAAAAAGTATTTATCGCCGCGACCAAGCAAAATGACGGTAAGACTACGGTTTCTCTGGGGTTGATCCGTAATTTCCAGCAAAGGTTTAGAAGGTCGGCTTTATCAAGCCTATCGGCCAACGCTATCTTGAAGAAGAGGGCTTAAAGATAGACGAGGATTCTTGGCTTATCGAGGAGGTCTGCGGCATAAAATGCGGCTTAAAGGATATGAGCCCCATTGCCGTAGAAAAAGGGTTTACCGAGAAATATATCGGCCGGCCGGATAAAAAATCAATTACCTCACAGATCAAGGAAGCCTTCCGCCACGTCGCCCGCAAGCAAAATCTGGTGGTCATCGAAGGGACGGGCCATGCCGGGGTAGGTTCTGTATTTGACCACTCTAATGCGATGGTGGCGAAATTACTGGGTGCCAAGGTAATTATTATTTCCTCCGGAGGCATAGGCCGCCCCATAGACGAAATAGTTTTAAACAAGGCGCTTTTTGAAAAAGAAGGGGTCAAGGTGCTGGGGGCGATTGTCAATAAGGTGCTTCCGGAAAAGTTTGATAAAATAAACCGCTTAGTCCGTCAGGGCTTAAAGAGGAAGGGGATAGACCTCTTAGGCGTAATTCCCTATAATCCCATGCTTTCTTCTCCCACCATGGAGCAGATTCTGGAAGAGACGGATTTTGAAATTTTATGCGGAAAGGATTATCTGGAAAATTTTATCTCTCGAGTGCTGGTGGGCGCAATGGAGCCCCGCGATGCCATAAAATATATCGTTGAGGATAGCCTGATGATTATTCCCGGCGACCGGGAAGACATGATTAAGACCGCCTTAAGTTGTTTCCGCGATAAAGAGAAAACCCAATTGACCGTCTCAGGGATTATTTTAACCGGAGATGTCATGCCGGAGAAAGCTACGCTGGATTTGTTAAGCGTTGCGAAGACCCCGGTTTTATTAGCTAAAAGGGATACCTATAGTGTAGCTTCTACCGTACACGACCTGACGGTGAAAATCAGGCCCAGGGATACCGCCAAAATCGGCACGGTAATAAAAATGATCAGGAATAATGTAGATTTAGAGAGAATATTGAAAGGAATCTAAAATGGAGACGATCAAAAAGATACGCCAGAAGGCAAAGGCTAACCCGAAGAAGATAGTGCTTCCTGAGTATGACGAGAAGCGCACGCAAGAGGCAGTAAAGATAATCCAGGGCGAAGGCATTGCCGATATTACCGTCTTAAGCCCGGATAAGATTAGTCCTCAGGAGAAGGAAAAATATATCGCAGAATATTACGAAATGCATAAGGCTAAAGATATCGATATGGATAGCGTAAGGAAACTCTTCAGCGATACCCTATAT
>Ga0163200_1000625_pt1 | contig 14586 bp, 12 predicted proteins | sample PL_2010_200m_FD_113535 | JGI IMG/M metagenome (GOLD analysis project Ga0163200, IMG submission 113535) | Freshwater microbial communities from Powell Lake, British Columbia, Canada to study Microbial Dark Matter (Phase II) - PL_2010_200m | ecosystem: Environmental > Aquatic > Freshwater > Lake ... | reverse complement strand
GTGTGGTCCTTGAGGTTATTGTTTTTGACAGTCCGCATCGCAGCAGGACAGAGGAGGGTCACAGGTCCGAACTCATAAAGCGAGAAGGCCTCTAGCGTATATTTTTTTCCTCCATCGCTTGTTGCATTCCAGCTCAACTGGTTGAGGTAGTCAGCGGGGTAATCCTCGCTGCTAACCAAGTACTTTCTTACTTGACGATCACTCAAACCCAGAACACTCATAGACCCCACTGATGCGAAACTAAATACAGGGGGAGCAGTGAGAGTAAGTATACCCAAAAAAATCAACACACCGGCTAACGCGGACTTCATCTGCGCCGCTCTATTTTTATTGATCGACATGTAATAACCAACGGCCGGCGCTAAAGAGCCGGCCATTGTTAAAAGACAAAAAAGAAGCGCTTCTGTCAATCCCGACACCCCCGAACGCCCCTCATAAAATCTCATCACATACCAAGCAGGATAGATACCAAGCAGTGCGGTTACACCAACAAGGATAGTCAGCAAGACACACGCCAAAATCCCCTTATGTATTGCCAATGGAGCAGCCAGATACTCCGCTTTGTCCAGATGCCCATTGATGAATGGCCAAGAGAAAACGGCGGGCAATATAAAAACGACTAGCAGCCACCATGGGCTTTCAAGTGTGCGATCTAACTGAGAGGCGATCCCTAAGATAAAAACGATGCCAAGCATCCCCAGCACCGTCACGCCGAATAGCCTGCGAGTAAACGAATCACCATACTCAGGTTTCGGTCGAAGCCACGCAGGCACGAGCGAGAAGAAATACGAGGTGATGAGCATGCTGCCAACTATCGCAACGAAAAATAGAATGAACGCCAAGACAAGAACAATCAAACTCGGACTAAACTGTAATGAGCGTAGAAGCACATCGGGTCGACCGATATAGTTAACATAAACGACTAGACTAAAAATACCAGCAATGGGTGCCATGGCTGCCACTGTTGCCGAAATCCAGGCGAAGTGGTTTTTAATGAGTTCCAAAACCCAAAGGGAGCCACCGCTTTCTTTTTCTGGAGTGCCGATCTGCATACCCCGAGTCCTTTTTTACGCCCACATTCATAATCTACGGATAGTTAGGAATCTACTTCCACTCACCATCGTTCTCAAAAATCGAACGAGCAGCAAGTCTACTTTATATTTATATATTAAATGTAAGAAATGAAACATCATCTCGTTTGCAAGCGTTGCGGGAAACTTAAAGCCATGAACGCAAAGCCATCGAGACGGAATTCCTCGTTAACGTCTCACCGTCCTGCTACTCGAACCTGCGGCTGCCGTTCCACCATCAGAACAGCGTTCGACTCAGCCTGGCTTGGAGAAGCAGTTGACCGTATCTATCAAGCGCGACGTCCTCTTTCCTCAGGCGTCTCCGAGATAGAGCCTTCGTCGCCTATCTTCGCTATCGACTAAAGCCCGAATGGCAGCGCATCGAAATAGCTCTAGATCAACAGAAATAAAGGTTCGTTCGACTACACTCGCTTTCGGTAAGATCCAGCAAGTTGCTGAATCAATCGAGGCAGAGAAATGGACTTCACTCCCGTCATCTCGCAGGTCTGGGGCACGCTGGGTTGGTTTATCCCACTGTTCCTGCTAATCGGCCTGCTCAAGTCGCCTTGGGCCAAGGGCCATATTGGCGAGCTTCTGGTGCAGCTGTTCGCTCATTGGCAGCTGGATAAGCAAACCTATCGCCGCCTGCACAATGTCACGCTGAACACGCCAGACGGCACCACGCAGATCGATCACGTATTCCTCTCGCCTTACGGCATCTTTGTGCTGGAAACGAAAAACATGAGCGGCTGGATCTTCGGCAGCGAGAAGCAGGCGCAGTGGACGCAGAAGCTCTACAAGCGCACCTTCAAATTCCAAAACCCGCTACGGCAAAACTACAAGCACCTCAAAGCCCTGGAAGCCACCCTTGGCGTTGACCCCGAGCACCTGCACTCGGTCATCACTTTTGTCGGTGGCAGCACTTTCAAAACCGAAGTGCCGGCCAACGTGACACAGGGCATCGGTTTTATTCGCTATATCAAATCGTTCCAGCAGCCGGTATTCAGCGAGGCTGAGGTCAACGCCATGCTGCAAGCCCTGCAAACCGGCCGCCGCGCGCCAACCCTCGCCACCCACCGCGAGCATGTGCAAAACCTCAAACGCCGTAGCGATCCGACAGCCGAGCGGCAGTGTCCTAAATGTGGCAGCGCACTGCTGATCCGTACCGTGAAATCAGGGGCGAAAGCGGGGCAGCAGTTATGGGGATGCTCGGCTTTCCCCAAGTGCCGAACCATGCAGAGCCTTTAACCCTCATCCACTGATACGCAGGACGCTCATCATGCACTCAAGCAAAAACTGGCTATTGGCGATTGCCGTTACCACGCTCAGCGCTGGCGCACAGGCAGCGGACGATGGCTACAGCACCACCTATAGCGCCTGCATGGATGAGTCCGGCGGCGTGACGATGAATATGCTCGATTGCATGGGCAGTGAGACAGAACAGCAAGACGCCCTCCTGAACCAAAACTACAAAGCCACCATGCAAGCACTAACACCTGCGCAGCAAACATAACTGCGCGACGCGCAGCGGCTATGGATCAAATTCCGCGATGCCGACTGCGCACTACTCGGCAGCCTCACGGGCGGCAGCATCGACCGCATTAACAGCGCCTCGTGCTTTCTGGATATGACCAAGCAGCGTGCCGATGACCTTGGCCGTTTGGCAGAGCCGAGCCTGTGACTGCAGATCGACCCTAACAACACATTCACCTTGCTCCTGGAACTGTAATGTCCGTCCCTACCTACGACCAGTTTATTGAGCCAATCCTGCGCTATCTGGCCGCCACGCCCGAAGGCGCGACAGCACGTGACGCCCATGAAGCAGCTGCTGATGCGCTGAATCTGACGGAAGCACAGCGCCAAGAGCTGATTGCCAGCGGCCAGGCCACCTACAAAAACCGTGCAGGCTGGGCCCATGACCGCCTCAAACGCGCCGGCCTGTCCAGCAGCGCCAAGCGTGGCTACTGGAAGCTGACTGACGCAGGCATTACCTATTCCGTCCAGCACCCCGCCCCCCTGACTGCGGATAAGGTCGAACAGCTCGCCATTGGCTTTATGAATGTAAGTCTCAAGACCCCGACAGATGCTGTCCCACTCGATGGGCAAGAGCAGCCTACAGCGGCGCTTAGCTCAGCCACTGTTAGCCCTGATGATCGTCTGGAGCAGGCTTTGCGTGAACTGCGCGAAGCAACGGCTGCAGACCTGCTGGATAACCTCCTGCAAGTCAGCCCCAATCGCTTTGAAGTCATCGTGCTGGATGTGCTTCATAGCCTTGGCTATGGCGCTAGTCGCAATGATCTGCAACGTGTCGGTGGCAGCGGTGACGGCGGTATCGACGGAGTGATCTCTCTCGACAAACTCGGCCTGGAAAAAGTCTATGTCCAGGCCAAACGCTGGCAGGGGACAGTTGGCAGGCCAGAGCTGCAGGCTTTCTATGGCGCGCTCGCTGGGCAGAAAGCAAAGCGCGGTGTGTTTATTACCACTTCAGGCTTCACAGCCCAGGCAATCGACTTCTCCCGTTCCGTAGAAGGCATGGTGCTGGTTGATGGTAGTCGGCTGGTCAACCTGATGATGGATCACGAGGTTGGCGTAACGTCGCGTCTACTTAAACTGCCAAAATTGGATAGTGATTACTTCTATGAAACGTAAGACTTTGATTTTTCGGCCAATCTAAAATTGAGTCGCCCCAAATCAAAAAAACAGCAGTCAATACAGAAGCTGTCTCACAGAAAATAGCGAAGGGTAAAAATGAAACTAGACCCCACAGACTTTCCTATCAAAAAAGTCGACACCACAGACCTAATTAATAAGATAGCAAGCGGTAACGTTTTACTATTTATCGGATCAGGGTTTTCTAGCGGTGCAACTAGCTTAGATGGAAGTGTACTGCCAACCGCAGAACTATTAGCCGAATCCATAGGCAAGCTTGGCAAATTCGACTCTGAGAAAGACTTGCGCTACTCCTCAGAAAAATTCTTACGCAACAACGATGCGCAAATATTAATCGATCATCTGACATCACTGTTTACAGTGAGAGAAGTACTGCCACATCAAATTTCAATAAGCAAAGCACCATGGCGCAGAATCTATACAACCAACTACGACCTTTGCCTCGAAAGAGCAGCAGAGTCAGCTAAAAAACTGATAAAAACTGCAGACTTAGCGGACAATCCTAACGACCTTTTAAAATCTGAAAACTTGTGCGTACACTTAAACGGCTCTCTAAAAAACCTCTCTAAAGAAACCATCAATACAACATTCAAGCTTTCACAGTCGTCTTATATATCACCTGAATCATTTACGAATTCGAAATGGAACTTCCCTTTCAGAAAAGATCTTGAAATGTGCTCAGCGGTAGTTTTCATAGGCTACTCACTTTACGACATAGAAATCCAAAAAATACTACATGAAAACAAGGCTTTTTCGGAAAAAACTTATTTTGTAACACGCCCAGAAATAACTGACAGAAGTCGATTCACCCTCGACCCGTTTGGAATAACGCTTGCGATCGGCGCAGAGTCGTTTGCAGAAATCCTCGACAAAAACCTACCTAACCTTATCGCCGAGCAAGTTGACCTAGGTCCCCTCAGCCTTCCTAAGTACGAGAATAGTAAATCCGAGATCGAAATTCGCGACTCGGACGTTGACAGATTTCTGATGTATGGAGACATACAGGACAAGTTAATTGACTCCGCACTAACCACCGTAGCTGGCGCGCCAATACTAATAAAACGATCAGGGCTAAACGAGGCAAAAGAACTTTTACATCAGAACAGCAACCTAGTTATCGCCGGCGAACTAGGAAACGGGAAAACTATTTTCATTCGCAGCCTGTCCGCCTTACTTACACGAGACGGATTCAATGTATATATTGTAGAGCAGTCGAACCCATACAACTACCATGACTTAGAAAAGCTAGCCATCTCGAAAACCACAACTTACCTTGTAATTGACAGCTACGAACAACACCTAGATCTAATCCAGCACTTTGGTGCTATAAACCCATTAAACCTAAAATTGATATTAGCCGCCCGCACCTCCATACACGAAAAAAGCCGGTCTAAGCTAAAAGATTTCGGGATAAGTTTCCATGAGACATACATTGACGAACTTGATCACAACGAAATTTCCGAATTTATTAACATCATAGACAACATCGGGTTCTGGGGGGATCGCGCATCACTTCCAGATCGAGGGAAAGAGTCATTCATTTCAGATGCAAACAGGCATCAAATTTCTCTTTCTTTACTTAGCCTCCTTCAAGCCCCCCAGATGAAACAGCGCGTTTCATCAATCGTAAAAAATTTATTCACTAACGAAGAGTTGAAATCAACGATTTACTCAATTTCCTTGCTGGGCTTCTTGGACATGCCACTAAACTCCACGCTAATAGCTGAAGTCGCCGGCAATGATTCCATATTTTCATCAGATCTAAGAAATAATTCTGACTTCCTACAAATTTTCAGGATCGACGGATCAAGCGTCAAAACAAAGTCAAGCCTTTTTTCACTAACACTAATAAAGGACCATTTCTCCGCAACCTATACCGTCGACAAATTACTGTCAATCGTGGCCAACCTAAACGACACCAGAGGTGATGCAAGAGAGAAAGTCGAGCTTTTCAAGTCTCTATTAAGATTTTCGGTTGTAGAGAGACTACTCCCAGAGAATCAGAGAAAAAACAACCTAGTCCGCTACTACGAGCAATTAAAAAGAGCAGTGCCGTGGCTTAAGAATGATCCTCACTTCTGGCTTCAATATGCAATGGCACTTCTGACTTATGATGACTACCAGAAAACTCAAACTTTGCTAAATCAGGCTTACGCCTTAGCATCAAAAAAGCAGGGTTATCACACAGTACAGATTGACACACAGCAAAGCCGGCTATACATAAAGCTTTGCGTAATTGAAAGCAATGCGACAGAAGCGTTCAAGCTATTCAACAATGCATACTCGTTACTTAGAAAAGTACCTAACGATATTCATAAATTCCGACAAATTGAAAAATTCAAAGATGTATTTGAAAGCAACTATCGGCATTTCACCCCAGGCCATAAAGTAGTATTTGAACAAGCGTGCCGGGCAGCAATATCTGACATTGATGCAGCAATATCAGCTGGAAATATTACATACGGAAGCACTCGCTCAGTTCAAAATATTCGAACAACTCTCGAATCCATAACCAATCAAATTAAATCTGACAGATGATTACCGATCATTAATCGGACACATCTTCGGGAAGACTATCAAATCTACAACACCTCCAAAGGAGTCCAGGCCAGACACATAACTCGAACTTCGCTTATTCTTATTTAGTTTGGAATAGCAGCATTGAATAGGGTATAGACCACGATTTACAGTAAATTAATCGTGGCCTGCCCTGCCACAATTTCATACATGAAATCACACTAGCCGAAGCGCACCAACACAACTTAGGGGTTTGCTCGCAAAGCTCAAACGAGTTGTTGACTACGAAAGCGCATACACTGGAATGTAGGCCATAGTGAATCCTGCCTGTGCTCAGGTGTGCACCACCCATTGATACAGCAATACCTGACCATTTCGCGGTACAAAAACAGTACGCTGGCGGTACAGTGCCCAGCTTTTACGGATTTCGCTCAATTACGCTTAACTCGCTCTACAACACTACTTTCAGCTAACTGTACCTACGCTAAGCTACTCACAGTTTCACTAGGCTTGCAGCGTTTCTAGGCAACTCATAATCCTTTGGTCCACGGTTCGAGTCCGTGTGGGCCCACCAACTCCAAAGCCGCGCATTGCGCGGCTTTTTCGTTTGCCTCCGACCTTTCTTGTTGCAACGCCTCGCGCCAGGCGACTAGAGCCTCTATCAATCCTGCTAATACCCAAAACGCATATAAACTGAAACAAACGTTCCTAGACTCTCTAAGTGCTCGACCCTATCGTTCGCGCGGGGCCGTTCTGCGGCCGGTCGTTACGCCACGTTAAGGACGTTCATGCTCTCCGATTCGCTACCGCTGCTTTTCGTCTGCGCCTTGCTGGTCTGGGTGCTGGTGTCTTTCGTGCGGGAGACCTGGAGCCCGGACATCGTCGTGGCGATTGCGGTGGCGGTGTTGATCGCCAGCCAGTTACTGACCCCCGCGGAAGTGCTTGGGGTGCTGTCCAACTCCGCCCCCGTCACCATCGCCTGCATGTTCGTGATATCCGCGGCGCTGGAGCGCACCGGCTGCATCGATGCGCTGGGTAACTGGCTGGGTGGGCTGGTCGGCACCAGCCCGACCCGCGTGCTCGGCGGACTGACGATCACGGCGCTGGTCATATCGGCCTTTCTCAACAACACGCCGGTGGTGGCGATCCTGACGCCGGTGGCGATTTCGCTGGCCAAGCGGGCCGGCACCACGCCTTCGAAACTGCTGATTCCGCTGTCCTACGCCACGATCCTTGGCGGCACGCTGACGATGATCGGCACCTCGACTAACATCCTGGTCGACGGTGTGGCGCGCAAGGCGGGCCTCGCCCCATTCGGCATGTTCGAAATCACCGGCGCTGCGCTGGTGCTCGCCGCGGCCGGCATGCTGTATATGCTGACCATCGGCAAGCGGCTGTTGCCGGAGCGCGACACTCTCTCCAAGCTTCTCGGGCCTAGGCTCGATCGCACCTTCATGAGTGAATTGCGGGTTCCTCAAGGCTCGCCCGTGGTCGGCAAGAGCATTGCCGAGGCCAACCTCAACGGTGGCAGCGGACTGCAGGTGCTGCAGGTGAACCGCGGTGTTCATTTGCACAGCCGACCGGAACAGGATTTCAGCTTGCTGGCCGGCGATGTGTTGGTGATCCACGGCCAGGTCAAGGATGTAGTTGAGCTACGCGGCAGCGGTCATCTGAGCTTCAACCGCAGCGACGCCTTCGAGACCCTCAGCAGCGAGGATGAAGTGCTCGCTGAAGCCATTGTCGGACGCAACTCGCGTTACAGCCACCGACCGATGCGCGATCTCGATCTCAGCGCCCGCTACGGGATCAATGTGCTGGCCGTGCACCGGCAGGACGAAAACATCCAGGGCAACCTCGACGATTTCCAGCTGCAGTTCGGCGACGTGATGCTGGTCGAGGGCACACCGGCGCAGATCAAGCGTTTCGCTGACAACGGCGAGCTGATCAGCCTCAACGCCGTACAGGAGCGCGCTTTTCGGCGAGACAAGGCGCCCATCGCCATTGGCACGACGCTGATCGTGATGCTGCTGGCAGCGTTCGGTGTGATGCCAATCGAAGGCCTGGCGATTATTGGTGCCGCGGCGGTGCTGGCGACCCGCTGCCTGGATGTCGAAGACGCCTACAAGGCGGTCGACTGGAAGATCCTCAGCCTGATCTTCGGCATGCTCGCCATCAGCGTAGCGATGAACAAGGTCGGGCTGGTCGAGCTGATTGTTTCCAGCGTGGTCGACCTGACGCCTTGGGCCGGCCCGCTATTCATGCTCGGGTTCATCTACCTTTTCACTTCGGTGCTTACCGAGATCCTCTCTAACAATGCCGTCGCCGTGCTGGTCACACCAATCGCTATCGGCCTTGCCCAACAGCTCGGTATCGATCCGCGTGCGTTTGTCGTCGCGGTGATGTTCGCTGCCAGCGCCAGCTTCGCCACGCCGATCGGTTACCAGACCAACACTTTCGTCTACAACGCCGGTGGCTATCGCTTCGCTGATTTCCTCAAGGTTGGTATCCCGCTGAATCTGTTGCTTTGGGTCGTAGCAACGCTGGTCATCCCGTTGTTCTGGCCGCTCACACCGCTCTGATAACGGTGCTTGCCCTGGGTCATTGACCGCACCGGCGTTCAGTTTCATGCTCTCGGGCCTTTGCCCCGATGAACAAGAACAAGGAGCGCGCCATGAAGCTGGAAACCCTCGCCGTCCATGCCGGCTACAGCCCAGACCCAACCACCCGCGCGGTGGCTGTGCCGATCTACCAGACCACCTCCTACGCGTTTGACGATACCCAGCACGGCGCGGACCTGTTCGACCTGAAGGTGCCGGGCAACATCTATACACGCATCATGAATCCCACTACCGACGTGCTCGAGCAGCGCGTCGCGGCACTGGAAGGCGGCGTGGCGGCCTTGGCGGTGGCCTCGGGAATGGCGGCGATCACCTATGCCATTCAAACCATTGCCGAAGTTGGCGACAACATCGTTTCGGTCGCCAAACTCTATGGCGGCACCTTCAATCTGTTTGCCCATACCCTGCCGCGCCAAGGCATCGAGGTGCGCTTCGCTGCCCATGACGATATCGCTGCGCTGGAGTCGCTGATCGACGAGCGCACCAAGGCGGTGTTCTGCGAATCGATCGGCAACCCAGCCGGCAATGTCATCGACCTCGCCGCGCTGGCAGACGCCGCACACCGCCACGGCGTACCGTTGATCGTCGATAACACCGTTGCCACACCGATGCTGTGCCGCCCCTTTGAGCATGGCGCGGACATCGTCGTGCATTCGCTGACCAAGTACATGGGCGGCCATGGCACCAGCATTGGCGGCATCGTCGTCGACTCAGGGAAGTTTCCCTGGGCACAGCACAAGGAGCGCTTCGCGCTGCTCAACACGCCTGACGTGTCCTATCACGGCGTCACCTACACCGAGGCATTCGGCCCCGCGGCTTTCATCGGCCGCTGCCGCGTGGTGCCGCTGCGCAACATGGGCGCGGCGATTTCGCCGTTCAATTCGTTCCTTATTCTGCAAGGACTGGAGACGCTGGCGCTGCGCATGGAGCGGCATTGCGAAAATGCATTGAAGGTTGCCGAATACCTGCAGGCACACCCGCAGGTGGCGTGGGTGAAATACGCCGGCTTGGCCAATCATCCGGAGCATGAATTGGCGCGCCGCTATATGAGCGGCACGCCGGCGTCGATCCTCTGCTTCGGCATCGAAGGTGGCATGGAGGCCGGCGCGCGCTTCATCGATGCGCTCAAGCTGATCGTGCGACTGGTCAACATTGGCGACGCCAAGTCTCTGGCCTGCCATCCCGCCAGCACCACGCATCGCCAGCTGAATGCCGAAGAACTCGCCCGGGCAGGCGTTTCTCAGGATCTGATCCGGCTGTCGATTGGCATCGAGCACATCGATGACATCCTGGCCGACCTGACCCAGGCCCTGGACGCGGCCAAAGGCTGATTTCGCAAGCCGCTATGCCCGCGACGCTTGATATCGCTTGATATCGGCCAGCGAGGCTCCACATTACTGCGACAGACCGCCGTGGAGCCTCGCCATGACCGACTCGCTGATCATCCCCTGCGCACATTGCGCCAGCCTCAACCGCATCCCCGCCGACCGGCTGCACGACGCGCCGCGCTGTGGACGTTGCAAAGAAGAAGCCTTACCGAACACGCCGTTCGAGCTGCAGCAGAATCAGTTCGCCAATCAGATGAAGGGTGATTTGCCGCTGCTGGTGGATGTCTGGGCCAGCTGGTGCGGCCCGTGCCGCAGTTTCGCCCCAACCTTCGCCCAGGCGGCCGCTCAGCTGCAGGGCCGTTGCCGATTGGCCAAACTGGACAGCGAGGCCAGTCCGCAACTGTCTAGCCAGCTCGGCATTCGTTCGATCCCCAGCTTGATCCTCTTCAAGCAAGGCAAGGAAGTGGCGCGCCAGAGCGGTGCGATGCCATTGCCGCAGCTACTGGCCTGGCTCCAACAGCACGGGGTATGACAGGCGCCACGCAGTAGTCTGTTCGGCTTCTGAGGAGGCGGAAGAAGGTCTGGTAGCCAAGCAGCTCGACGCCGGCATCGTCACGGGCACGCGCAGCCTTGGCGATCGGGCTTTTTGGCAAACCTAGAACAGACCACCGACCGACCCCGCAGTTCCGTGCATTAGGCCTGCCTTTTATCTGGATATTTCACGCAACGTTTGCCTAGGCTCGACCGCGATTGGATAATGCCGCCGTTTTCACGGCAGACATTTACCGATAGTCGCTGTACAAGGACGTCGACACGCCAATAACAAAGGCTCGAGGATGAGCCGGTGAGTTCAGCGTGATTCAATTCGAAATCGATCAATGGCAGGCTTGGGCTCCAGGCCTGGCGAGCACTGATGACTGGGCCAATTGGGCCGGGGATCCGTGCGAGCTCGAAAGCAGTGACGCACAACCGGACGTCAGCTTCCTTCCAGCCATGCAGCGCCGCCGCCTGAGTCGCCTGGCGCGCATGGTGTTCGCCGTGGCCACTCCGCTGGCGACCAACCGGGCGCCAATGCCGCTGGTCTATGCCTCCCGCCACGGCGAGACCACGCGCACTTTCGCCATCCTCAATGACCTGGCGAGCGACGAGCCACTATCCCCTACCCAGTTCAGCCTGTCGGTGCACAACGCGATCATCGGTCTCTGGTCCATTCAGCAGCAGAACACCAGCGAGATGACGGCGCTAGCAGCTGAAGGTGACGGACTGGAGCATGCCGTGCTCGAAGCAGCCATGTTGCTCGGCGAAGGCGCTCCCGAAGTCCTGGTGGTGGTTGCGGAAGATCAGCCCCCTGCGGTCTATGCGCCCTGGATCAACGACGTCAGCTTTCCTTATGCCGTGGCGCTGTTGCTGAAGCCGGGTAAGACCTGGCAATTGAGCCTCGAAACAGCCGAGCCAGCCGCTAGGCCGGCATCGCACCCGCATGCGATCAAACTGGTCCACGCACTGCTCAAGGACCAACCGACCTTTCAAAACACGTGGGAGAGCCGCCAATGGAACTGGCAGCAAACCTATTGAACCGCCGATACAGCGCGCCCTGGCTGTGGCGCCTGGTCGCGACCGGGCTATCGTTTGCCCTGTTCGGTCTCGGCGGGCTCTGCCTACGAATGATCGTTTTCCCTGTGCTGGGTCTGTTGCCAGGCGACACGACCGAACGCCGCAGTCGGGCGCGGCAGACCGTGAGCCGGCTGTTCTGGCTGTTCGTCCAGTTCATGTACCGCAGCGGCGTACTGACCTATGAAGTCGAAGGTGCCGAACGGCTCGGCCGACCAGGCCAGCTGGTGATCGCCAACCATCCTTCGCTGATCGACGTGGTGGTGCTGATCGCACTGATCCGTGACGCCAACTGTGTGGTCAAGCAGAGCCTGTGGGACAACCCCTTCACTCGCGGGCCGATACGTGCGGCTCAGTACATCAGTAATAACGGCAGCGCGGAGATGCTCGACGAAGCAGCCGATGCGCTGAGGCAAGGCCAGACACTGATCATCTTTCCCGAAGGCACGCGCACCACGCCGGGCCAGGCGCCGCAGTTTCATAGGGGCGCGGCGGCTATCGCGCTGCGTGGCGCACGCCTGGTTACGCCCGTCGTGATCACCGTAACGCCCACCACCCTAACCAAAGCCGAGCCCTGGTATCGGATTCCGGCAAGACGTTTTCATTTTCATCTGCGCGTCGGTGAGGATATCGACCCGCAGATGTTCGCTTCGCGTGGCGCAGCACCCATTGCCTCTCGGCAACTCAACGATCATCTGCATCGACACTTCATAAAGGAGCTCGCACTCGATGAGCCAACTGCAGCTTGAAATCAAGCAACTGATCATCGACGCCCTGGGTCTGGAAGACCTCGGCCCGGACGACATCGCGGCCGACCAGCCGCTGTTTGGCGAAGGGCTCGGGCTGGATTCGGTCGATGCGCTGGAGCTGGGTCTGGCGATCCAGAAGCGCTTCGGCATCAAGATCGACGCCGATGCGAAGGACACCCGCAAGCATTTCGCCAGTGTCGATAGCCTGACCGCCTACGTCAGCGCCAACCGCGCCGTCACCGAGGAGGCTTGAAATGGAAAGCCGCAACGAAATCTTCCAGACCCTGCGCGATGCGCTGGTCGAGCTATTCGAACTCGAGCCCGAGCGAATCAGCCTGGAAGCCAACCTGTACCAGGATCTGGAAATTGACAGCATCGACGCCGTCGACCTGATCGATCACATCAAGCGCCAGACAGGCAAGAAGATTGCCGCTGAGGAATTCAAGTCGGTACGAACCGTGGGCGATGTCGTCGAGGCGGTGTATCGGCTGGTGAACCCGCAACCGGCCTGACCCACCCGATCAACCAACCAAGCATTGTCCGGTGAGCCCAGAGCTCCCCGGATCAAGCTCCTATGCGCAAACGGACGGCACGATGCAGACACCCGCTCGAACAGGCACTGCGAACGCCAGTCGGCTAACAGGCCTCGCCCTGTTGCTGGTCGGCCTCGCCTACCCGTTCGTTGTGTATGTGGGCCTGGAGCAGCTGTCGCCTCGGCTCTTTGCGCTGCTGCTCGGCGCGCTCTGGCTGGCTCGCCTATGCAGTGGCAAGCAGACACCGCTGAGCAATACGGTGGCAGCGACCGCGCTGCTGTTCTGCCTGTTGCTGGGGCTGGCTGACGAGCCGGCGTTGTTACGTTGGTATCCCGTACTGATCAGCCTGGCGCTGCTTGGCCTGTTTGCCGGCAGCCTCTACTCCGGCATGCCGATCATCGAACGCCTCGCGCGGCTAAGCGAACCCGAGCTCCCACCCGCGGCGGTGCGCTATACCCGGCAGGTGACCTGGGTCTGGGTGGGCTATTTCATCGTCAACGCCGGTATCGCCAGCGCACTCGCGCTCTGGGCGCCGCTGAGCTGGTGGACGCTTTACACCGGCTTGATCGCCTATCTGCTGATGGGACTGTTGTTTGCCGGAGAGTGGTTGATACGCCAGCGCGTCAGGAACGTTACATGAACTGGATTCCCCTCGAACATCTGCTCGCCCAGACGCCAGCGTCGCGGCCGGTCACGCTCGATCCCGCCCTGGAGCATACCGAGCTGCGCCAACGAGCGCTGCGTGTGGCTGCTGGGCTGCGTAACCGCGGCGTCGCCAGGCTCGCAGTGCATCTGGAGGACGCCAGCGAGCTGGCGATTGCCCTGCTCGGCGCCTGGCGAGCCGGCGTAACAGTATTGCTACCAGCCGACCTGCAGCCTGCCAGCCGTGCGCGACTGGCCCACCAGGCCGATCTCTGGCTGACCGATCAGGACGGCGATGCTCATCTCTCGGAGCTGTTCGCCGAGCCGCTCGAAGGGGCGAAGCTGGATCTGGACCAGTGCCGACTGCTGCTCTGCACCTCCGGCTCCAGTGGCGAGCCGAAACTGATCGACAAACGCCTGCGCCAGCTGGCGAACGAAGTGGAAACACTCGAAGCCTGCTGGGGCGCCGACCTCGGCGATGCCTGCGTGATTGCCAGCGTCGCCGCGCAGCATATCTATGGACTGCTGTTCCGCGTGCTCTGGCCGTTGTGCGCGGGCCGTCCCTTTCTGCGCCGCGCGCAACCTTTCTCCGAAGACCTCCAGCTGGCCAGCCGTCAGCATCCGCGCTTCTGCTGGGTGGCCAGCCCGGCGTTGCTAAAGCGGATGGGGGACAACCTCGACTGGCCAGCTTTGCGCAGCGTGCGCCGGGTCTTTTCCTCAGGGGGAGCCCTGGATGTCGAGGCTGGGCAGCGACTGCAGCAGCGCCTGGGTCAGCTACCGACCGAGATCTACGGCAGCTCCGAGACCGGTGGCATCGCCTGGCGCCAAGGCCCCACCCTGTGGCAGCC
>Ga0163200_1000621_pt1 | contig 14705 bp, 15 predicted proteins | sample PL_2010_200m_FD_113535 | JGI IMG/M metagenome (GOLD analysis project Ga0163200, IMG submission 113535) | Freshwater microbial communities from Powell Lake, British Columbia, Canada to study Microbial Dark Matter (Phase II) - PL_2010_200m | ecosystem: Environmental > Aquatic > Freshwater > Lake ... | reverse complement strand
TCTTAATCTTCTGCTGTCTAAGGTTTAATTCTGGCATAATTTTCTCCTATTGCTTTGACCAACCTATTTACCAGGCTGCCTTTATCGGGCAATGGGCCGTAGACTCTGCTTTTGCCGATAATATAGGCCCTGTATTGGCCCTTGCTTATCGTATTAGCAACCGCTAAATCAAGGGCTGAGCGCTTCTTAAGCGCCCTTGCCTTATTTATGAGCCGGTTTTTTTCTGCATCCGGCTCAAATTTAAAACCTACCAAAAATAAAGAGCGGCCTGATTTCCTTATCGAGTCTATAATTTTTGGCGTGGGCACTAAAGTAATCTTTAATTTTTTCCTACCCGATTTTATCTTGCGGGTATGCTTTACCTGCGGCTTATAGTCGGAAACCGCGGCATTATGAATAACGATATCGTAAATTTTCGCCCGCAGCTCTTTCTTTAAGCCGTTTCTTAATTGGTCAAAGAATTTAAAGTTTATTAATCTAACGCGTTTATCGAGACAACAAGGGTTTACCGGGCCTAAAAATAAAGTTACCCGTGCCCCTCTCCTGACTAACTTATTCGCTAACAAAATCCCGGTTTCACCTGTTGCAATATTGCTGATTACCCTGACACTATCTATAGGGACCCAGGTTGGGCCGGCGGTAATCAGAATTCGTTTATTTTTAAGATTCATCTAGGTCTATGGCCTATGGTCAATAGTCTATGGTTTTACTATCGACTATAGACTATGGACTATCGACCCGTTAATAGCCAATCTCTTTCAATATCGCCTTTAGCTCTGCCTTTACTACCTTTGGTTTTTCGATGCTCTTGATTGCCCTGTCCGGGTCCTTAAGGCCGTGGCCGGTTAAGATACAGGTAATTTTTGCCGGCTGCTTAAAATATCCCTGTTTTACTAATTTTAGTAACCCGGCCACTGACGCAGCTGAGGCCGGCTCTACAAAAATGCCCTCTTCAACTGCTAATAACTTATAAGCCTCCAGGATCTCCTCGTCGGAGACCATATCTATTAATCCGCCGGATTCATCGCGGGCGGCTTCTGCCTGTTTCCAGCTGGCCGGGTTTCCGATGCGTATGGCAGTAGCGATAGTCTGGGGTTCTTTAACCGGATGCCCCCGCACAATAGGTGCTGCCCCTTCGGCCTGGAAGCCGAGCATCTTGGGCAAGTTTTTGATTTTGCCCCGGGCTTTATATTCTTTATACCCTTTCCAGTAAGCAGTAATATTTCCGGCGTTACCCACCGGCATGACCTGAAAATCCGGCGCCTCGCTCAAGCAATCGCAGATTTCAAAACTGGCAGTCTTCTGCCCTTCAATACGGTAAGGATTTAAGGAATTGACCAGGGTAATGGAATAATTTTTAGTTATCTCTTTTACTAATTCCAAGGCATCATCGAAATTCCCCTCTATTGCCAAAACCTTTGCGCCGTGAATAAGCGCCTGGCTTAATTTTCCCAGGGCAATCGCGCCGCTGGGTATGAGCACGATACATTTAATGCCGGCCTTGGCAGCATAGGCCGCTGCAGAGGCTGAAGTATTACCGGTTGAGGCGCACATCACCGCTTTTGAGCCTTCTTCGCAGGCCTTTGAAATTGCCAAAGTCATGCCCCGGTCTTTAAAAGAACCGGTAGGATTTAAGCCTTCGTACTTCAGGTAAACCTCAAAACCATTACCCAGTGAGCGGCTTAAGGAAGAAGCAAATATTAAGGGGGTATTTCCTTCTTTCAAACTAATGATAGGGGTTTTATTGCTTACAGGCAGATATTCTTTATACCTATCGATGACCCCCTCGTATTTTTGAATTTCCATTTATACTTCTTCCATTCTTATGGCGACGGATTTTTGCTTAATCACGTCTAAACGGTTAATAATTTTAAGCGCGGCGCGCAAATCCTTCTCTTTGGCCTGGTGTATCAACATCACTATCGGAACCGCGTCTAGCTTGGCGGTTCTCTGTTTTTGGGTGACTGAGGCAATGCTGATACCGAACTTAGCCAGGACTCCGGATATCTTAGCCAAAACACCGGGTTTATCCTGAGCCATAAAGCGGATATAATACCGGCTTTCAGTTTCTTCGATTTTACGTAATTTATTTACGGATTTATCCAGGGTGATATTTAAAGTAGTCCGGAACAAACCGGCGGTAATGCCTTGGGCTAAAGCTACTAAATCCGAAACCACTGCCGAAGCAGCGCAAAGCCTGCCTGCGCCGGGGCCGTAAAACAATAAATCTCCGGCTAAGTCACAAGATACATATATAGCATTAAATACGCCTCCTACCGAAGACAAGAGATGCTCTTCAGGTACCAGGGTAGGATGAACCCTGACCTCTAATTCATCATCCTCCTTTTTAGCTATCGCAAGTAATTTAATTTCGAACCCCAGCTTTTTAGCGTAATTCACATCAGCCAGGGAAATCTGGGATATGCCTTCTATAAATATATCATTTAAGGGAACTAACCTTCCGAAGCAAAGATAGGTAAGTAATATTAATTTATGCGCTGAATCTATGCCTTCAATATCCAAGGAAGGGTCTTTTTCCGCAAAGCCTTTCGCTTTAGCCTGGCGCAGGGCATCGTCAAAGGTGCGGTTATGCGCAGACATCTCGGATAAGATAAAATTAGAAGTTCCGTTGACAATGCCGAAGATGCTATGAAAACTGTTTGCCACCAGGCCTTCGCGCAGCGACTTGATAATCGGGATTCCCGCGCCCACCGAAGCCTCAAAATATATGCTTTTTCCGCGGTCGCCTGCCAGAGTAAACAACTCCTTGCCTTCCTGTGCCAGAAGCGCTTTATTGGCGGTGACCACGTTCTTGCCTTTTTTAAGCGCCTCGGCGATATACTCTTTTGCCGGATGTATGCCCCCAATCAACTCTACAATAATATCTATTTGCGGGTCATTAATAACTTCTCTGGCGTCTTTGGTCAGCAGGCCCTTATCTACGGTAACGCTCCTATTAGAAGAAACATCCTGATCACAAATTTTCTTTAAGGATATCTCCAATCCGGTTTTTTCGGCGAGGAATGCTTTTTTCTCGCGCAGGATGCGGACTACACCGCCCCCCACATTGCCAAATCCGATTAAACCCACATTAACCTTTTTCATATTTTTCCTTTCTTAAAACTATATCTTTTTGCGCCTTTTAAGCATATTTTGCGTTTTTGCGACTATCCTTTCTTCAGATAATAAGTTACCGTATCGGCCATTACCTTTCTGTGATTCTCATCGACTGCCAAAAATTCCAGGCGCGTATCATAAATCAACCCTTTGGTGATTTCTTTTGACTCTATGGCTCTGGCGATCAGCATGATAGGATGCGGATCAAAGGGAAGCCTTATCTCCAGGGCAATTTTTGCGCCGGCGTTGAATTGCTTGTTGGTAGTCAGAAGCATCCCCCCTAAACTCAAATTTTTAGTCTGGGATATATCGACGTTGTTTGCCTCATCCATTAAGCGGTAAGATACAATAAAGCGTGCAGAGATCCGCGGGTGCTTCCTTCTTTCCATTCCCGTATAGGCCATTTTGACCCCCTTTTTATTTCTGGATTGGTCGGGGCGGACAGATCCCGACAAAATTTTAGTAAATCGGGGAGGTGGGACTTGAACCCACGACCTTTTGAACCCCATTCAAACGCGCTAGCCAAACTGCGCTACTCCCCGATAATATCATTGTTATTCCTCTTTTTTCTGCCGCGTCATTAAATCCCGGACTACTTTTTGCGGAGATTTATTTTTATAAAGAACGTTGTATACTTCTCTGGCGATCGGCATCTCCACCTTATATTTTAAACTCAACTTATAAGCTGACTTTGCCGTGGGTACCCCTTCGGCAATCATCTGCATATTTCTTTTAATTTGCGCCAGAGATTTACCTTTGCCGATCCGCTCTCCTACAAATCTGTTACGGCTATACGGGCTGATACAGGTAGTAACTAGATCGCCGAGGCCGCTTAAGCCGTTAAAAGTATTCAGGCGGGCTCCCATAGCTTGCCCTAAGCGGGAAATCTCAGCCAGTCCCCTAGAGAGCAGGCCGGCCTTAGTATTAGTCCCAAATCCCAGCCCATCCGATATCCCACAGGCAATGGCAATGATATTTTTCAGGCTTCCGCCCAGCTCCACCCCTATCACATCATCATTGGTATAAATGCGGAATCTCTCGGTCATAAAAATATCCTGCAAGCGTCTCCTCACTTGTTTATCATGCGAGGCGATTACGGCGGTAGTGGGTAGGCCGCCGGCTACTTCGTGCGCAATAGTAGGCCCGGAAAGCACCGCAAAACTTACGCTGCCTAATTCCTCGTGTATAATTTCGGATATCCTTTTCAAAGAAGTTACCTCTATGCCTTTGGTCACGCTTAGGTATATTGCTTCTTGAGGGTAATCAAGCTGCTTAACCTTTTTTAAAACAGCGCGCACATATTGCGAAGGAGAAGCGATGATGATTAAATTTTTACCGGATATTGCTTTTGTAAGGCTATGGGTAACCTCTATATCGCCTGGGATTTTGACACCCGGTAAAAATTTTGTATTTATCCTTTTTCTGTTTAGGTAAGCTACATAATCGGCAAAAGCCCCCCAGAGGGTTAGCTGAAAACCTTTTCTGCTCAGCAATATCGCCAGGGTAGTCCCCCAACCACCGTCTCCTAAAACTGCTATTTTCATCACTGTTTAAACTTCCTCCCGTTCCTCTGCGCTCTCATCTTCTTGCAGTTCCTGTATTTCCTCTTGGGGCGTTTCCCTCTCTTCCTCCGACCCTTCGCCTGCGCTGGCTTCTTTATTATCTAATTTCAGAAAATGAATCTTAGGGTAAATGTGGGTTAAATTTTTTTCTTCGCGGATAATGAATTGCACTCCTACAGCGTAGCTGTCATCTTCCTTTCTATGCTCGGCCCTGACGACTTTTCCGATAATGCCGTTTTGATAAATCAGGCTGCATCTTTCCAGATCCTCGCAGATAGATAATGTCGCCCGGTCAAAAGCCAGCCATAAAATATCGTCTTTATGCACCTTTTCTTTTATGTTGCAAAGCAGCCCTGCCGCACTCACATCGGAAGTATAGCCCTGCAGGAGCTTAGAGATAGTCTCTCTTTTACATACCTTATAGGCGAGCGGAGTTATGTAATCGAGCCTTACGAATTGACGGCGTTCCGATCCGGCATAGGTTCTTTTTGTCATTTTTTTATCCTATCTTAAGATTGTTCTTATTGGTCCTGATCTTGGCCAGGTCCCAGCTATAATCATAAAGATGCAGTCCTTTGCTTACGGCGACCATCTCGCCGTCCTTGACCCCTATTTCTTCAGCCATATATTGTTTCACTAACTGCAGGCCGCCTAAATTAGAAGGAAAACCTCCCCAGAGGTCCCAGGAACGAAAGTATAAAATAAAATGCAGCTTACCATAACGCACGCGCGTATCGATAAGCCGAAGACAGGGCGGATCAGCTAAGGTGATATCCGTTGGCATGCCGATTTCCATAATCGCCTGATTTGTCCCGAATCCCTTCTCTTTATAAATCTTTAGCACCTCCTCTACCTGATTTACCTCTAAGGGCATTTCCCTTACCATTTCTTTTCCCTCGACATTATGTTTTAATTTTACTTTTGGGTCAACCAGCCTTTCGCCGTAAGTATAGTCTTCGGTCTTAGTCTTGGCACCGGTAAGAAGATAACTCAAATATCCCTGAATGTAATCCATATCCGTAGGGGCCGGGATACTCATTCCTTCCGGGATAATCGGTATGATCTGATGTGCCGGCTTTTTTACCCGCACCACCGCAAAATCAAATTCTAAACGTTTCTGGCCTTCGTAGCTGCCTCTGGTAATAGTATAGACATGCCCTTTTTCCAGTATCTTAGACAGACACTGAAACCAGGCATCATCCAGGTCAAAGGCATCGATAAAAACAGGTTCTAGGAATTCGCGTTCCATAATTTTCTGGAGCGGGCAACGGGACTCGAACCCGTGTAGGTAGCTTGGAAGGCTACTGCACTGCCGCTGTGCTATGCCCGCATAATTTGCCCGCTATTGCTTGTCAGCAAATTACACCGCGCGAAGCGCGGTGCTGCGATGGTATGCACTCCGCATCGGAAAATTCTGGTATGCACTTTCACTCGCTGCTCGGCTTGCCGCCTCGCTCTCGCTCGTTCAAGTGCCACCATTTTTTTCTGACAAAGAAAAAAATGGTGGGCAGGAGAGGATTCGAACCTCTGAAGCACAAGTGCAGCAGATTTCAAGTGCCCTCAAGTTACCTTGAGGCTTGGACTATCTCATCACCTTGGCTTTTAGCTTTAGGCGGTAGGCGCTTAGTCTCTGCACCTTCCCCGCATACTGCGGGGCTTGGCTCAGGATTGCCCTCGGTAAAAAACCAAGGGGTTCCCTGAATTCACCTACTTTTCCATCCTCCCTTTCAGAAGGACGCTGCTTTTACACAGTCTGCCCCCTTTGGCCACTTGGGTACCTGCCCATCCAATAAACTCATCTATCCAACTTTTAATCTGTTCTTGCAAACGTTTATCATTATACCGAACTTGAATTAAACCATAAGGTAATTTTCTTTGGCTTAAACTTATCTTGTCCTTTCTTATGTATGGTTTTATAAACTGGCCCAAAGGAATCTTTGTTATTCTATGCCAATAAAGTTTAAGCGCATTGACATTTTGGTAATCATAAGCGTAAAGATAAACTCTTAAACGGTTTTCTTTTACTCCGCAAACCTCCCTTAAAAACTTTAAAAATACTTTCACCATCTCTGGATTACTATTTGCAAAATATACTGAATTACCCCATAATGTTCCTTCTGCCCAGTACAACATAATTCCTGCAATCTTTAATTTATCTTCGAACAAAGATAAATGTTTCTTAATCTCGAATTGCGGCTTATCTTTATTAACGACGTAATTTACTAAAGATTGGTTACGTCGCGGGATGTTAAACTTATCCATAAGATTATACAATTGCCAAAAAGATACACCTAGCTTATTAGATATCTCATTTACATTAAGACCATCTTCCCAATATAGTCTTCTAATCCTACTTTTACTTAATTCGCTTATATTAGTTCTCATCTCTTTTAGAAAAGCCGGCGAGAGGAATCGAACCCCCGACCATCTGTTTACAAAACAGACGCTCTACCAACTGAGCTACGCCGGCGCTAACTACATCTTTTGATCGCCTCTGGAATTTTAGCAATAATATCCGAGGCAATCAAGGAAATTTGCGTCTTATCCTTGGCCGCCAGGTCACCGGCTAACCCGTGCAGATAAACCGCATATTTTGCGGCACTAAAGGCATCCAAACCCTGCCCTAAAAAGGCGGCGATCATGCCGGTCAAGACATCCCCGCTACCGGCTGTGCTCATCCCGGGATTACCGGTTTTATTTATATATAATTTATTTTTGTCTTGCGCGACTACGGTATTATGCCCCTTAAGGACTAAGGTTACTTTATAATCCTCGGCGAATCTTCTGGCTATTCCTTTTCTGTTACTAACTACCCTGGCTACACTGATTCCTGACAGACGCGCCATCTCTCCCGGGTGCGGAGTCAAAATTATCGCGAACTCGCGAACCCGCGAACTCGCGAACTTTAATAATTTCAGGTGGCCTGCTAATGCATTGAGCGCATCTGCGTCAATAACCATCTGTTTATTTAAGCCGGCTATTACCTTGCGCACCAGCATTTGCGTCTGTTTATCCTGAGAAAGGCCGGGGCCAACTGCCAAAACATCAACATTTTTTGCAAAGTCTTTTATCTTTTTATAGGCGACCGGCGCTAAGGCCGCTTCCTTTGTCTCGGGAAGCGGCAGCGTCATTACTTCTTTGGGTTTTATTTTTATCACCGCGGCGTTTAAACTTTCTGGGAGGCCCAGCGTCACCAAACCCACCCCCGCGCGCATCGCCGCTTCCGCGCATAAAACCGCGGCACCCGAAAATCTTGCCGAGCCGGCTAAAATAAAAACATGCCCGAAATCGCCTTTATGGGTATCAGCTTTTCGGTGTAATAATCGCGAAGGCAGTCGCATAATTTTTTACGTGCGAAATAGAGATATGTACCTCTATTTTTTTACCCCTGCCGTTTAAAATCCTGCACAACGGCTTTCCCTCTTTATCATTTAGAATCTCGACATCCCTCCAGGATAAGTCTTTATCCCCCATTGCCTTAAACACAGCTTCCTTTGCGGCAAACCTTCCGGCAAGATGCTGGTAAAAACTGCCGCGCGTTTTAGCATTCTTCAGTTCTTCTTCGGTAAAGACGCGCTGGGTAAAGCTATCCCCCCATTTCTCTATTGCCTGCTTCAGCCGCTTGACTTCAGTAATATCTACTCCGGTGCCGATAATCATAGTCCGTTTACCCGTTATCTCGAAATTAACATTTTCATCTCGTTTACCGCCCGCGCCAAGCCCACAAAAACAGCGCGGCAGATAATAGAATAACCGATATTTAATTCTTCTATATTTTTTATCCTGGCGATCCTGGTTACGTTGTAGTAATTCAGCCCGTGACCGGCATTCACCGCCAATCCTTTTTTATACGCATAGCCAGTAGCCTTTTCTATTTCTTTAAAATACCTGTCCTCTGCTTTTGCGTTCTTGGCATCCGCGTAGCGGCCGGTATGCAGTTCTATTATTCCCGCTCCCGATTTTCTGGCGGCATCGATCTGGACCTTATCCGGGTCGATAAATAAACTCACCGCAATACCTGCGCCCTCAAGCCTCTTTACCGCTTTTTTTATTTTATGCAGCTGTCCGGCTACGTCTAAGCCGCCTTCAGTAGTCAGCTCCTGTCTTCTCTCGGGGACTAAAGTAGCCTGGTCAGGTTTTACCGCGCAGGCAATCTTAACGATACCGGCAGCCACCGACATCTCTAAGTTAAACCTGGTCCTGACCGCTTTTCTTAAAAGATGTAGGTCGCGCTCTTTGATATGTCGGCGGTCTTCCCTTAAATGCGCCACGATGCTGTCTGCTCCGCTGGCCTCCGAGATAAGCGCAGCAAACAGCGGCTCCGGCTCCAGCCCCTTGCGCGCCTCTCTTAAAGTAGCTATATGGTCGACATTTACGCCCAGCTTCGGCATCTCTTTTTAGTTAAACCTGCTGATTTCGCCTCTTACGTAAAACCAGACCATGATTGCCAATAAAAGCGAAACTATCTTTAAGAAAGAATGCTTCGTAAATAGATGCAGCATCCTTATCCCGATATTGTTTTTTTCTTTAGGCATTTTCTTTTTTAATTTTAATCGCCTCTCTTATCTTATAAACCAGCTCTTCGCGGCTTAGATCCTTGTACAGGCGGTTGCGGTAAACTAAAGAAACATCCTGCCTTTCTTCGGAAACCACGATCACCAGCGCGTCGGTCTCTTCGCTTAAGCCCAAAGCCGCGCGGTGGCGCGTACCGAAAACCCTGCTTAGATCCTGTTTTTGCGTCAGCGGGAAAAGGCAACCGGCAGCGACAATCCTTCCCTGCTGGATAACCAGGCCCCCGTCGTGAAGCAGGCTGTTGGGCGTGAATATTGTTTCGATCAAGACGCTGGATACTTTTGCGTCGACTATTACCCCGCTTTCTGCATAGGCATGCAAAGAATCGCTCTTTTCTATGGCAATCAGCGCGCCTATCCTGCTCCTTCTTAGCGATTCCGCTGCTTCGCTGACCTGACTTAATATAAAATCCAGTTCTTCCGCTCCTAAGGTAGCATTGAATAGATGACGCTGGCCTAAACGCGTCAGGCCCTGCCTGATCTCCGGATGGAAGACTACGAGCAGCGCAATCACGGAAATACCGAATAATTTAGTCATCAGCCAGTCAAGCTTTTCTAAACCCAGCCATTGGAATAACAAAAATGCCGCGGAAAGTATAATAATCCCCCGTAATGCCTGAACTGCCCTGGTGCCTTCCAGAAATAAAAGGATCCGGTAAATTACAAACCAGAGTATCAGGATTTCTACCACCGGCCTCCAGTAAAAAATTATAATATCAAGAATGCTCATGCTTTATTCACCCTATCCGCAACCTTTAACGCCTGTTTCACCGCTTGCACGTCATGCACGCGCACGATATTGGCCCGGTTTTGCGCTGCTAATACGCAGGCGGAAACCGTGCCGAAAATCCTCTCCTGCGGCGGAAGGTTTAAGATCTTGCCGATAAATGCCTTTCTTGACGGCCCGACCAGTATCGGCCTGCCTAAAACTTTAAAACTTTTTAATTCCTTCAATATCTCTAAATTATGTTCGGTCAACTTTCCGAAACCGATGCCTGGGTCAATGATGATTTTTTCTCTATTTACCCCGGCAGAAACCGCCATGTTTATGGCTCTATCCAGATATTCTATGATTTCAGCGACCAGGGATTTGTAAACCGGCCTCCTCTGCATGGTGCGCGGATTGCCTTTCATGTGCATAATCACCACCCCGGCCCTATATTTAGCAACCAGCTTAACCATTTTGACATTTCTTAATCCTGAGATATCATTGAGAATAACCGCTCCGTTATCCAAGGCCTGTTTGGCAACTTCGGGTTTACGGGTATCCACGGAAAGCGGCACTTTTATTCTCTTTGCCAGCAACTTTATGACGGGGATAATCCGGGATATCTCTTCTTTTACCGGAACAGCCTTTGCGCCTGGCCGGCTGGATTCCCCGCCTACGTCTATCATATCAGCGCCCTCGCCTACCAGGCGCTCGGCATACCCGATTATTTCCTCTTTATTCAAACCGTAAAGGCCGTCGCCGCTGAAAGAATCAGGCGTCACATTGATGATCCCCATGATAGCGGTCCTGCCTTCTTCCAAGTTTAATTTGTATCTGCCCAGATCTATGCTGAAATCATTCTTTTGATAATTATCCACCGCTAAGCTCAATTCTTGGGCCAATCTATTCAGGCCGAATGGCTGCCGGCATAATTTCTGATTCAGCCGGTTAAATTGGGCGAGGTTCCCCATTAAGAGGCAATCGGTTTTTCTATTCTTTCCGGTCAGGGTACCGCGCGACACTGCCGCGTCCGCACCCAGAGAAAGCATCTCCTGTTTTAAGACATTAGCCGCAATACAGGATAGGGAATTCACCCTGACCAAATGCGTGATGGTTTTGGGAAGCATAATCTTAATGCCGTACGGATCAACTTTGATTTCCTGCATGAGCTGTCTTATATCTTTAGAATCTGATATGGGTAGGATATGCAACATTCTCTTAAAACGTTACGCGAGGCTTTCTTTTTCTATCCCCAGGAGCTTTTTGACCTCTTCGCCGGAAAGCACTTCCTTCTCAAGTAAAGTACCGGCCAGCAATTTTAACTTTTCCTGATTCTCCTGAATGAGAGCCTTGGCGCGCTGGTAGGATTCATCGACTATGCGCTTTATCTCCTCATCTATGATCCTGGCGGTTTCATCACTATAGTTGCGCTCTTCGATCAGGTCCCGGCCTAAGAATACCGGGCCATGGCTGCGCCCCAGAGTAATATTGCCCAGGCGCTCGCTCATCCCGAAATCACAAACCATCTGCCTGGCTATCTGCGTGGCAGTCTCTAAATCATGGCCTGCGCCCGTAGTAATATCGCCGAAATTTAATTCTTCCGAGACCCTGCCGCCCAATAAAACCGAAACATTGCCTAACAATTCTTTTTTCGCATGATATTTCTTATCTTCCCGCGGCGGCGTAAGGGTGTAACCGCCGGCCATACCCCGGGGTATAATGGAAACCTTGGTCACCGGGTCCACCTCGGGGATCAATAACGACAGCAGCGCATGCCCTGCCTCATGAAAAGCAGTCAGCTCTTTTTCCCGCATGGACATTACCTTGCTTTTCTTTTCCGGCCCCATAATCACCCGCTCTATGGCATTTTCTAAATCTACCTGCCCCACCGCTTCTTTGTTGTGCCGGGCAGCTAAGAGCGCGGCTTCGTTACAGAGGTTCGCCAAATCCGCCCCGGAAAACATCGCCGTATGCTGGGCGATAATTTTTAAATTTACGTCTTCGGCTAATTTTATTTTTCTGGTATGCACTTTCAGGATGGCTTCACGCCCGGTTATATCCGGCAGATTCACCACGATTATCCGGTCAAATCTTCCCGGGCGCAAGAGCGCCGGGTCCAGCGTATCCGGGCGGTTAGTGGCGGCAATAAGGATTAAGCCTTGTTCGGTAGCAAAACCGTCCATCTCCACTAACAGTTGATTCAAGGTCTGCTCGCGCTCATCATGGCCGCCGCCGATCCCGGAAAAACGCAGCCTTCCTACCGCGTCAATTTCGTCAATAAATATAATCGCTCCTTTGCCGGAAACCCTGGCTGCTTTACGCCCCTGATCGAATAAATCGCGCACGCGCGAAGCACCCACACCGACAAACATCTCTACGAAATCAGAACCCGAAATACTAAAGAAAGGCACCCCTGCCTCTGCGGCTACTGCCTTGGCGATCAGGGTCTTACCGCATCCCGGCGGCCCTACCAAGAGTACGCCCTTGGGGATTTTACCGCCCAACCTCTGAAAGCGTTTAGGGTCCTTTAAGAATTCAATCACTTCCTGCAGTTCCTCCCTGGCTTCATCTACCCCGGCTACGTCGTTAAAAGTAACTTTTTCCGCCTCCTTATCGCTGTGTATCTTAGGCTGCACCTTGCCAAAACCCATAATCCGGTTGCCCATCTGCTCTCCCCGCGCTGCCATCATCCACCAGAAAAAAATCAAGAGGATCACCGGCCCCAGATTAAATAATAAATTCGCCCAGAGTGTACGCGGGGGTTTAACGTCAAAATTCTTCAGGTTCTGACGGAGTAGGTTCAGTAATTCCGGGTCGTTATCCGGGATATTCACATAGAACTTACCACCGTCGCTTAATTCCCCCTGTAAGACGGTCTCGATTTTGGTCACTGACTTTATTTTATCCGGATTGGCTTTAAGCAGGCTGTAGAATTCGCTATAAGCCATCTCTTTGGGTATACCGGTGGCAGAGATATTCAACGAACTAATTAAGAGGTATCCGATAATAATCAGGAATATCCAGCCAAAGGGAGAACGCTTAAAGAACTTGTTTTTTCTGAACTTAGGGTTGCTTCCGTTTGCCATTTTGACTCCTTATTCTATTGTGAGTTTAGAAATTCAATTATATATTTAAATAGCTATAAAATCAAGTATTTTATAGGGTTATCTACGATAAAAAACGAGGGATTTTTTGCCCTTTTTGACCGATATGCCTTTAGGCAGGTCGACAATGGAATTCAGGGGCCGAGATGAAATTAAATCCTCAATTTCCCTGATATGCTGAAGGGTGAGCCGGCGGGTATCCCCTTTTAAACGCGCTGCCATCATCCGTAAGATCAACCTCTGCAGGGCAGGATGTAATTTAGCGAATTTTTTTAAGTCGACCTTTGACTTTGCTGGCCCCGCGATTCTGGAGGCTGATTGATTGAGATAATCATAGTCGCAAGCAACTGTTTCTGCCATATGCGCTAATACTACTTTGACATTTTTATTGTATTCTTTCTCCAATAAAGGCAGTAACTTATTCCTGATTTTATTCCTGAAATATAAATCCTGCTGGTTAGATATATCAATCCGCGGCCTGATCTTTTTAATCCTTAAAAACGCTTCTATTTCCTTGCGCTTGACTTCAATTAAAGGCCGGATGATCTGATAGCCGTATAAATTCCTCTTCGGGAGTATCCCGGACAAGCCGTACAAACCCGCTCCCCGCAGAATCCGCATCAGCACGGTTTCTGCCTGATCGTCGAGATTATGGCCTAAGGCTATCCTGTCGGCTTTAATTTCCCTGGCTACCCGGAATAAAAAACTCAGGCGGGCATTACGGGCAATCTCCTCGACAGAACCGTGTTCTGCCAATGCCTTAACGTTAATCTGTGCGCCAGTTACGGGCAATTTCAATTTTAGAGCCAGGCTTTCGACAAAGGCCATATCTTTGCCGGAATCTTTTCTTAACATATGGTCGAGGTGGGCGATATGCAGCTTAAGTTTTAATTCTTTCTTTAGGCTATTTAGCGCATAAAGCAAAGCTACAGAATCCGGGCCGCCAGACACCCCCACGACCACCTTATCACCTTTACGCAGAAGATTATACTGCCTGATTGTCTGCCTGGCTTTACCTATAATCATTTTACACCCTTCTTATATTTTTTGATTATCGCTCCGATTTATCTTTCGACCTCTTTAGCTTTTTGAAAATATTCACCACGCACACCAGAATTAATACCGCTATGCCGGCGAAAAATCTTAATACGCTAAAATATACCGGATGAGCCACATTTTATCCTTTTTTAAAAAACTACTAAAACTCTATTTCTTGATGTTGCTATTCAATCTCCTTATATTTATCGAGATATCAACAAGAAATACTAAAATAAAAAGAAGCATGAAAATTAGAACTCTGTCCATAACGTTCCTCCTGTATTTATTGGCGCTTGGGTTATTAAAAATTAGCTTAAAAAACGAGTGGCCGAAAGTGGTCCTGTTTCGCCCTTTAGTAGACTTGTAAGATATCGACGGGCTTCGCAGGACTGCTCAACGTATATCAACAAATAAAAATCGAAGTGGCGGCGACTATGTCCTCCGACATGTAAAACAACAGAGGACCAGTCGCTTAAGCAATTTTGCCGATTAGTTAATCTGCAAGCAAAATTGGTGGCGGCGACTGGATTTAAACCAGTGACCTGTCGGGTATGAGCCGATTGCTCTATCGAGCTGAGCTACGCCGCCGTTAGAAGTTTATATT
>Ga0163200_1000620_pt1 | contig 14707 bp, 40 predicted proteins | sample PL_2010_200m_FD_113535 | JGI IMG/M metagenome (GOLD analysis project Ga0163200, IMG submission 113535) | Freshwater microbial communities from Powell Lake, British Columbia, Canada to study Microbial Dark Matter (Phase II) - PL_2010_200m | ecosystem: Environmental > Aquatic > Freshwater > Lake ... | reverse complement strand
CCTCTGGATACCATAAACCACCAACACGGTAAGCGTTGATGCCATTCATCACTTTCCGCTCTGTCACCGGCCCGATGATGCCGTTCTGTCCACAGTCAACGGCTACCGTTTGCCTCACCTCGAACTTGAAGGACGGGGGTGGGACGGCAACGAACACTTCCATGTCATTTTCCCATACCCACAGGTCGTTGTTGAGACGGTAGCGATGGTCAACAGGATGCTGTTTCCTCTCAACGACCATGTAGCGATACCCCGGACTTGTGCCGATTGCACGCGAATCCGTCTTGCGCTTTGGCGTCACCTCCTGCCCGACCTCGAACTTGAAGGGCGGGGACGAGGAGTCTAGCAAACCGTTCCGACGCAGCCTTTCTGCGGTCTTCAGGAAATCATCGGTAATGACAATTCCCCTGTCCATGAACGTCCGTGGCCGAAGCAGTTTGAGCAGTTCCTCGCCCTGTTTCTCCAACTTCTCCAGTCTGTCATTGATGTTCATGCTTTCGCCTTCTCTCTCACCGCCAGCATCCGCTTGGCTTCCATCTCGACTTCCATCTCCAACAAGAACTCGTGAGCAAGGTCTTGGAAATGCTCGTCGCCTTCGCGCTTCAGGTGTCGTGCATACAGGACTAGACCAAGTGCCGGTGTCGCCCCGATTAGAAGCACCGCGACGATACTGACGACTGTCCAGACTGTCATGGTTTTCCTTTCGTTCTTATCGCCAGCCGCCCCGCCTTCGTGTGCAGCCAGCGGTAGAACCGCTCAGCGTAGCGGTGCATGGCGGTCAGCTTGACAATGTCCTGCTCGCCTTCCGTGGCCCGGACGTAGCGAATCCAGACACGGGCGACGCGGGCAGGTCTGTTTCTGTCGGCCATTCTGATTGTCTCCTTTCGGTTGGGAACGGAGAAAGTATATCTCCGCTTCTCGGAATGTCAAGCTATTTCTTACTTATCCGAGAAAGATACGGCCCGCTCCCACGCCTCTTCTTTGATTGCTCGCTTGGCTGCCAGCTTCATCTCCACCGGGCTGATGGTGGTCGGCTGGTCGTCGGGTTTGATGGTGTCGCCCATGTCGCGTAGGATTTGGAGTGTGTCCTCTCGCTTTTGAGTTACGAATGCGTACCACACCTTGAACTTCTTACTCCAGCGGAAGCCGTCGGCAATCAGCAACTTGCGAACATCCACCGCCGGGCGTTTCTCAAACGCCACTTCCACGCCACACCTGTCACCCTTTGGGCCGCGTTTGTCTTGACGTAACCTTATGACAGCGTGCATGTTACATCACCACGGGATTTGGTCTAGCGGGTCGCCGGGCCTGTCGCTATCCCCCGGCTCGCCCGGATTCTCTGGCCGTGGCTTCGGCTCGGCTGCGGCTGGCGCATCGCCTGCGGTAAGAATCTGAACACGGTCAGCGAGAACCGTCAGCACTTCCCTCTCGCTGTCCTTGGGCTTGTAGGAACTCAGCTTGCCGAAGACTACGATTGGTGTGCCCTTGAAGGCACGGTGGGCAATTATGTCCTTGGTTTTATCGAAACAGGAACACTGAACCCAAGTCGTTTTCTTGCGCCACTCGTCAGTGGCTTTGTCTTTCCAGCTTTCAGTCACAGCCACGGAAAAGTTGGCAACCTTGTCTCCAACCTTCGGGTCATTCCCAAGGTAGCCGCTTATCCGCACTTCGTTCAGCCGAACCATCCTTACCGGCGTTGCTTTTCTTGCTTCTTGTTCCATATTATTATTTTCCTTTCTCTAGGTGACAGCCAACGCTTTCTGCGGACGACGTTTGCGTTCCATCTGCGTTAATCCATCTATTCGCGTGCGGCATTGTCACTCCAAATCAGCCGCGCCCTGCGGTGCAATGACAACCAGCGGCGGTGTCTCCGCAGGGCTGACGGCTGAGTTTTGAGTTCTAGTGCTGATTGTCATTGCTCTTCAAGCATAGCGGAAAGCCACCCGCTTGTCAAGCATTACTCGACAGCTTGCTTTGACTTCTTCCGTTCTGCTAGCACCACTTTGCGTTGACGGACATGCAGACGCATCGTGTTTTCATTGTAGCCCGTCAACCGTCCAATCGCAGCGGCAGACACGTCGGACTCGATGAGCGGGTCAATGTTTGTCCAGTCTATTTTTAGGGGACGACGACCCACCTTGCCACCCTGCGCGATATAGCGTCTGTATCCGTCACGCAGTCGCTTGTTGCCGACCTCCTTGTTGTATTCCGCGAAGATGCTGAACACGTCGCGGGTCAACTGGGCCGAAGCGTCAAGGGCTTTCGTGATGTTCTGATCGCCTTCTTTTAGTGAGCAGAGTTCTTTCCCCTGTTCTTTCAGTTGGCGGGTCAACTGCATCAGGCCGATGGCGTCACGGCTCAGACGGTCAAACGCCGCCACGCAGATACCTTGTAGGTTGTCGCTAACCAACTCGGCCAGCATCTTCTGGAAGTTCGGCTCGTTGATGTTATTCACTCCAGACACGCCCTTGTCCATATAGAACTTGAGCGTCACACCCTTTTCGATTGCCCACTTTTCCAAGGCTTCCTTTTGACCAAGATGGGTTTCCGCTCTGACCTGCGTATCTGAACTGACCCTAACATACGCGGCCCAGACGGCGGGTTTTGATTCTGACATACGTAACTCCTTGTTGTTTTCTAGGTTATGTGCTTCCACAGTTCACGGTTGATTATCTTGTATGCTACGGGACTGCTGACTCCAAAGCGAATCGCCAGCGCGTAACCCGTCGCTCCATCTCGGCTGTGCAGCAGGCGCATCCTTTTGACTTTTGCGTTGGTTAGCTTGTGCGCAGGGTGTTTTTCCCCCTTCATCGCTGGGGCATAAGCACGTCCTTTGGCCCACATGTCTCTTGCGTTGTCGGTGTATGTCCCTAGCCATAAGTGGGCTGGATTGCAGCACAACCGGTTATCGCAGTGGTGCAGAACGCAAAGACCCTTTGGGACTAGGCCATGAGTCAGTTCCCACGCGGCCCGGTGCGCTCGCAGGTGTTTGTGTTCGGGCCGCGACGACGTGAGTTGTCCATATCCAGTGGTTGTCCTGCACGCCGTCCACTCTCAGCAGTCGTTCGGGCTGAGTATGTTGACTTTGCTCCAGAAGCGGGCAGGTATCGGAACCGCCGCGATTCCATTTGTCATGTTGTCCTCACAGTGAAGCCCCCGGTTGGCATGTCCAACAGAACTCTCTTGCGAGAGAACCGCAAACACCGGGGGCTTGAACGGAAAAGGTTAGACTGTTAGACATGCCACGCACAGTATTGCGTAACTTCTTGTCCAAGTCAAGTCACGATTTCGCTCCCATCATCAGCAACGCCCACAGCAGTATGGCGGCAAGCACAACCGCGCCGACGATGCGCCAGAACTTGCTGTTCACTCTTGGTTGTCTCTGACAACTTCATCGTATTCCTCCGTTGCCTCACGGTCTGATTGCTCTGCCGCCTGCTCGTTGGTCGGGATGTTGGCGTGGGCAACGGTAAGAATTACGCTCCGTCGTCGCAGTCGCTCTACCGCAGCCCGCACACGGTCGCCCTTCTTGGCTGGGTTCTCTGGCAAACCGACCGGACAGTTGCTCTTCCTGCGTGCCGTCTTGCTGCGAAAGTCTTGCACCGAATCGTGCCAGCCGCCCTGCTTGCTCTTAGCGTTTCTTGGCATACACACTCCACAGCACCGTCGGCCTCATGCGCCGCTTGCGGTTCCACTCGCGCCGGGCCTCAACCCAGAGTCGCCGCCAATCTCTGCCGGTCACTTGCCCCGCCTTATTCTAGTAGCTTCGGCGCGGAGTTTCTTCACCGCCCCATAACGTATCGCACTGCTTGCGTAGAATCTGCCAGCCACAACCAGCGGTTCAGCGGCTTCTACAATCAACCCTTCCAGCTTCGCCACGCGCCGGGTGTCCGGCACGTAATCCAGACAGAACAGCACGGCATGGGTGTCGGCTCGCAGGTTTTCGTAGTCCTCGGTGGTCGGCCCCTTGAACGCAACAATCTCCCACGCATCGTCGAGCCACGGTGTTTTGTGATTCATTCGTTCACCTTCAGACTGGGTTCATTTTCGCGGATGAGCTTTTCAATTTCGTCGGCTGTCATCCAGCCGTGTATGTGCCAGCGGTCAATCAGGCTGACCCACGGTTCGCGGGCTGTTCCAAGCACACCGCCGATAGACCCCGGACATTGCAGCCCTTCCATCAGCTTCGCCAGTAACTTGATGAGTTTGTCGTTCACTTTGCCTCCTTCACTCACTCGTTTGACCATCGCCTTGTGTCCAGTCACGGCCTCGTCCCAAGTCTCGTATCTGGCCTGCTCTTGGTCGAGCTTGCCGCCGAACACCATCGTCTCGAACCACAGCGACTTGCCGCCGAAGCCGTGGTCAAGGCCGAGGAATACGGTGGACACCTTGACCTCGCCTATCTTATCGAGCGCCACCCTGCGGTCGGCTTTCTCAAACCACACCTCCCGCTCAATCACGTCCTTGACCGGCACAACCTTATGGCCGTCCAGTCTGCCCTTGTCGTTCACTTCTTGCTCCTCTCGTCTGCGCACTCCTTCAGCCACACCGCGACCTTCTCTTTGCTGCCCCAGCAGGGAGCCGGTGCATAGTTGTGGAGCGCCACGACAATCTCGAACATGCAGTGCCGATTGTCATCTTGCGACCACTTCATGCCAACTCCCTTCCGATTCTCGCAATCTCCCCGTCGCGCTTGCCCTCCAAGTGCTGAATCGTCGCCCACTTTCCATGCGGGAATGTTGGCGTGCTGTCGGGCATGACCCGCAGCACAACACAGAGCCAGCACAGGTCGCGGAACTGGACATAGGACTTCGGTATGACCTCATCGAATGGTCGCTGACCGTTGACCTCGATGTTGCGGATAGCCTCCGCCGCATTGAACGTCAGGCCATGCTCGACCAAGTTGTCTAGGTTCACTTCGTTCACTTCGTTTCTCCTTTCTCGAACTTGCCGAACACCTTGCGCCACGCCGGGGTGGAGTAGGCGTAGTCACGCGCATACAACTCGGCCATCGCCAACGCCCGTCCCTTACTCGGCTTGGTCTTGCGATACCACCGCCAGAATGGCAGGCGTGTGCGGTTCCACCGGCTGAAGTGCTGCTCGAACTCTTCGTCGCCCATCTTCGCGGCGGGGTTCATGTCTGGGATTGAGAGCATTGTTACCAACTCCATCCTAAGCTGGCCCGTCATCACGTCCTCCTGCCAGCATGTCACCTTACCAGTGACCACACCCTTGCTGAGTTCACGCAGCGGTCTGACGTGCGTGAACAGTACGTCCTCACCCGTCGGACAATAGCTGTCGTAGTAGGCACAGTCGAACGTGCGCTTGCCAGCTTTGCACATCTTCAGAAAAGTGAACAGGTCGTCTTGTATGACTGTGCATCGCCTGTCCATCACCCTGTCCCATACCAACTCTATGACTTCGGGCGACTTCTCGACGACGGTTACGCTGTCCACGCCGGGAGTATCACGCCGGAGCAAGGCGAGTATCAGACCGACGCCCAGCCCGCCGACCAGCACGCTGCCGTGGAAACCCTTGATGCACATTCGCTGCGAATCTATCTCTTGCGGATGGTCTGATGCCCATGTAGCCTCTCCGTCCTCGACCAGATAGTGCAGCCGGATGTCGTGCGGTGCAATGGTGTGCGATGGTTTCCCTCCGCCGAAGATGGCCTCGCGTGGATTGCGGACGCACATCTGCTCACCCTTCTTCGTAATGCGGTGCTCGATTCTGAACTTGCCCGACTGGCCTTCCGGCAGGTCAATCCAGCCGAGTGTTTCTGGCTTTCTCATGTTCCTCTGTTGTCTCCTCTGATTCTCCCTTCACGAAAGCTGCGAACCCGCCGTCCACCTTGATTGCCCTCATGTCGAGCATGGTTTCCCATAAGCACAGCAGCAGGAACATCCAGATGCCCATCATGTTCACGTCATGCTCGACCTTGCAGTGCGGGCAGGTCACGACGATTGGCGGGATGTGCTCTCGTGTCTCGTCCATTCTGTCGGCCTCAACTGCCCTCTCGATTTCCTCCTTGCTCAAGTCGAAGCCGTCCAGCAAACCGATGTGACCGAACGCCTCGTGACAATCCGGGCAGGCCAGCGGCATCTCCTCCGGCCCCGCGTCCAGCCAGTGCGGAGACTTCTGCTTCAGTAGTTCTTCTACTTCATTCTTTCCCATGTCAGTTCCTCATTCTTTCCCATGTCAGTTCCTCCTGCCGCACCCCGCAACACTGCTTCACAGACTCCGGCGGGTTCTCTCCGTGATAGACCGACGTGCAGCCGTTGTAGCGCGGGCACGTCTCCGAGTGTGGGCAGCGATAGAACGGGCGGTCATCTGCGGAGATGAGTGGCGTGTCCTCTTGGTCGGAAACAATGGGGCGGGTCATGGCTGGACCTTAGCCATTCACCACCTCCCTCGCCAAGCTGCACGTCTCGGCAATTGCATAGGCATCTTCCTCCCCTGCACTCCCGCCGCTCTTGTCCCACGCTACCAGCTTCTCGCAGACAGCGACGGCCTTTGCGAGCCTCGCGCTTCTGGCCCTTCTGGCCCGTGGGCAGTCCGACCACTCCTTCTCTTTCCCGGTGCACTCGTAATCAGTTATCATCAAGCACGCTCTCGGCGCACCCTGCTTTGGCGCGAGCCACATGCAGTCGCTTTCTCCGCACTCCCGGCCTTTCGGGTAGTCCATCAGTCCTCCTTCTTTACTTGTGTTTTCATTTCAATTCCTCTCGCCGCCCGGATTACGACCGTGTTGCGCCTGTCGTTGATGAGCCGCTGAACATCATCTGCGTTCAGCCGCCAGCCGACCTTCGGGTCGAGACTGCCGATGACTTCCCTCACCTTGTAGGTTTCACCGGCAGCCGTATCGTAGCTCGTTCGTTCCAGCACTATGCGGGTATTTGTTGGCACGTGATTTCCTTTCGGTTACTGCTTCTTGGTTTCGTCCGGGACGATTGACAGCCCAAACCCATTTTAGAGCCGAGGTCTCGCAAGAACTCTATCGCCCCATCGTAGAGCGTGTCGTGGACGTTGTCCTCTCTGTCGTTTCCGCATTTCGGCCCTGCTACGTCATGCGTGTTCACAAACAGGCACAGTGCCTTCAGTTGTTCCGCCGCACCCGGCGAGCCTATCGCCCCTATCCAGATTACTATGCCCATCCATGTCATGGCCCGGCTCTTCGACATGCTTCTTCCGCGCACCCTTCATGTCCATGCTGCCTATCCCGTCACCGCACTTCGTCTGCTCGTTCAGTTCCTTGATTGACTCGCTAGTCGCATCTTCCATCAGTCCGGATAGTTTACCAGCAAGGTCAGCCAACTCCTCTTGAGCGGCCTCTGGCGTGGCTGGAGCCTGATTATTACCGCCTCCAGCACCACTTCCGCTATCCTGTGGCTGGTCGGCAGGTTCGCCGTCACCTTGGCCCTCTGGCTGACCTCCATTGCCGCCACTCTGCGGCTTCTGCTCTTCCTGCTCACCGTCACCGCCGTCTTCGCCGTCACCTTCGTCGGACTCTTCCGGCTCAGGCTCAGGCTTCGGCGGCATCTCAGAACTTAGGTCGTCAGCCTTCTGCTGAGCCTGCTCCTCGGCATCCTTCTGCTCACCCTTCAGCGGCTTGTCCTCTTTCTCGGCCTGACCAACCGCATCGCCAGGGTTGAACCCGCCGCCACCATTCGGCTCATCGTAACCGCCCGCCTGCCCGCCGGTCGGCGGAGGCTGCGCAGGTAGTTACTCGGACGTGGCCCGCTTCTTCGCAATCGCCATCAGGTTGATGACGAGCTTGCGCTTCTCAATGACCGTCCGGTCGCTGGCGTATCCAACGCTGACCATCTGCTTGATGTCGTCAGGAGTCTTACCCTCTCCGTCCGGCAGCTTGGTCGTGCATCGCAGGTCTGGGTCGCCGTCAGTCGGGAGAGCGAAATGCGCTATCATCGCAATCCCGTTCTTCTTACAGACCTTGATGATTTCGGCCATGAGCGGGTTGATTCGGGAATCATAGACCTGCTCTTTGTTCTTCTTCGCCATGCTTACTTCCTTTCTCCCAGCGCCTTGTCAAGCAACGCTTGGATGTCGGCGTCCTTCATCAGAGCCATCATTACTTTCAGGTCAGACTCCGACAACTCGTTCGTGGGCATATCCAGAAAACCAGCGTAGAGCTTGCGCTTGCGGTCAATTAGTTCTGCCCTCCTGTCCATCGCTACTTCCCTGCCCGCACCAGCGCCACCACCGCATCGGCCAGAGCGTCGGAGGCGGCTTCGATCTGACGTGTCTGAGCCAGCATGATTGACACCGGGATAGCTTGAGATGCACAGGCGGAGATAAGTGCTTTCACGGCACTCGTATACTCCATCTGCGCCTGTCTGTAGGTCGCTTCAGTTTCGTTCATGCTATTACCTCTTTCCATGTCTTACCTTCTCGCAGCGGCTCCCAGTAGTGACCCGTAATGCTGTCGTCTTCTCCTCGCAAGTCACCGCACACACGGCCAACGAAGCACCGAACCATGTGCATCTTGCCGTCCGCCACGTGCCATTCCGCCCACGCACGGCCACGCCAACCGTGTTGCTTCTGGGCATACACGGTCGCGGTTGCCCGATCTAGTTGTTCATCCATATTCACCTCTCGTCAGGACTTCACCGTCTTGGCGGCATTCTCCGCCCACGAGAACGACTTGGCGTAGTGCCGCTTGTCGTCCATCTGAGCGTAGAACCGCCTGACACCGGCAGTTATCGCCTGCGGCAACTCCGCCGGTTTCACTTCACCGGCTCTTACTTTGCCGGTCAGTATCTCGGCCAGCTTCATAGTTGACCTCCAGTTAGGACTTTGCGGATTACAGACTATGCGCCTGCTGAGAGTTGAACCCAACTCTGATGCCATCTCCACGGCCCGGTAGCACCGGCACACGGAAAGTTACTGCTCCAGCCGGTCGGCCAGCAACTCCAGCCCATACTGAATGTTGCCGCGCCCGTCCAGAATGATGCTGTCGTCGTCGGACGTGCATTCCATCGCTTCGCTCAGTTCTCTTACACTCACTCTATCCTCCAGTTCAGACCTTCATCGGACTTTACCGTCGAGCATCACGGCAGCGGCCACCATGAACGGCAGCAGCTTCATGCCGGATGCCATGCGCCGCTCGCGTTCCTCCAGCGGCAGAGCTTCCCATTCCTTGCGCCTGATTTCGTCAGCCTTGATTCTATCCGCACGTTCTGCATCCCACGGACAGGACACGCACTTGCGAATGAATCCCGGCCCTATCTTGGTTGCAGCCCCGCAGTCAGGGCAGACAGGCTCATAGTCAACCTTGGGTTTACTCATGTAGACCTCCATCGGACTCCGGCACTCGGATACGCTGGTCAGACTCGCAGTGCGTGACGCCCAGCATATCGTCTGTCAGCCGGTCAGACTCGTAATCCATCACGAACCCTCCTGTGGTTCAGATATTCACCGCTTCGGAATCATGCGACCCGGTGCGGTAAAGCGCCGGGCCACGCCAAGCTAGACTTCTGGGTATTCGTCCACTATCCGCCGGAGAACTTCGTCGAACAGTTCTCCGAGATAGTCCTTGATGTCATTCCGGTCACGTCCACCGATTGTCATGTCAAAGCCAGATGTCAGGCTGGGCTTGATTACGATTGTGTGGTCAGTCCAGCCGTCATACCGGCCGCCATCGTTCATGTGATGATAACTCGTCTCAATCACAAGTTTGGCGTCGGTTGACGACGCCCGATTGACCTTGCAGATTGAGCTGCCGTGAGGCAAATACTCTTCAAGCCGCTTCAACCTCTCCTCTGACTGGTCAGCGAAGTGTTCATTCGTCTGACGCTTCCACTGTGCAGCCCGTGACAGAGCGACGAATAGCGGCAGTGTCGGCCGCTTCTGTGCTTCTGTTGTGCCTTTCAAGCTATCCTCCAGTTAGGCGGCATTGGGCTAGGCCTGCCCCATGTCGTCATCGGTCGTTTTGCTTCTTCTCTCGGTACTCGTCCAACTTCCGGCCCATGTTGCGGGCCTGGACCGGCGCTAGTTCCGGCATCCAGAATCTAGGGCGCGGCTTGCCGGTTGCGTCTAGGCGTTCTGGCGTCCAATCGCCTTGAACCTCAACCGGCCCGGCTTGGCTGTCGCCGGGCGCGGTCGGCTGGGTGTTTGTAGGGAATAGGTCGTCGGTCATAGTCCGGCACAGTCTGCCGCGTCTTGGGCTTCGGTTATGGCGTCAAGTTGACGGTCGGTGATTGTCGCGGCCCCGCTTAGGTTCACCGGCGCGGCGAAGTCGGGCGGCCGGGTCAAGTCAATCGTCGCGGTCCTGAAGGAATGATAGCCGTCGCGGGCGGCTAGAACCTTGCAGCGGTCTACCATGTCGGCGTTGGCGTTGGTGAGTAGCAGCACTTCCCGATAGCGTTCTGTCACTCCCGCCGGAAGTGCATAGAGCACCGTTTCAGTCTTGCTCACGCTGCCCGCCAGTCGTGGACGGTAAGTAAACTGATAGCTGCCCGGCGTCCGTCGTCGGTTAGGGCGCAATCGTCGCCAATCAATCCAAGGCTGAATAGGTGATCTTCGGCCGTCTTGCGCTCGTCTGCCGTAATCGGTCGCTGCGACGGCTTGACTGTGACTCCGTGCGGCCAGGTGTAGCGTTCTGCTAGAATACGCTTCTCGATGGTGGTCATCATACTGTCCACCAAGTCAGAGTCGGGTCGTCAAGGATTCTCAAGCGGCCGCTCATGCTGCCGCCTGTTCCCGTGCCGCTATCTCCTGCGTCTGCGTCACGTCGAACACCGGCACAAGGCGGAAGCGTAGGTCGTCCGGGTCTGCGGTCGTCTCCGGGTTTCCGCTCTTGGCCTTTGCGACCATTGGCACATAGATATAGCCTGCCGCGTGCTGGCCTTGCTTGACTGCCCGGCCCGCTTTCAACCACTGCCTGAACCCTGCGACCAGTGTTAGACTCATAGCTGACTGGTAAGCCAAGAATACCTGATTGTAGGTACTCAAGGTGTGGCCTTCGCAAGTTGTGACGGGTGCGCGGGCTGCCAGTTCCGCCCGTTCCGCGTCACTCAGCTTCGCAACCTTCCCGGCAATCTCGCGCATGTGTGCGCGCCATTCCTGAACCTCTTCCGGTCTTCTGGTGCTCATCCTTCCGCCTGTTCTCTTCGGTTCCGTTCGGCTTCGATGATTGCGCGGGCGTCGGCCTGTCTCGGCTGCCGGTCGGCGTGGCTGATTGCCTGCGCCTGTTCTCGCTCGGCTGTCCGTCTGGCGATCCGGCGGGCGTGGGCGTCGGGCGTGGTCATAGACCCGCCTTGGCGAGTGCTGCGTCAATCGTCTGTAAACAAGTGCCCGTGGTGGGCTGCGTGAAGTGGTGCGGCTTGTCCAGTCGGCTTAGTCTTTCGTGCAGGTAGATAATTTGGGCGCGGGCTTCGATCAGTGCTGCGGCCAGTTGCGATACGGCGTAGGGCTTTGCGGCTTCGGTCTTCGTTTCAGTCTTGTGGTTCTGCATCTCGGCAGTGCCTTTCCGGCCTCTCGGCCGCTGTTGCTGATTTGCGGACTATGCCGGGCCGCTCGTCTGTAAGGATACCAGCCCGGCTCAAGCTCAACTCCTCAGTGCGTAGGGCGAATCGTTCCCCGGATTGAGTCCGGCCGGTTCACCGCTCGTGATTTCCTCGACTCCGGCACAGCCACAGGTACAACTCTCGGAGGTATGAGCGGCTGCGGCGCGCATTGCCGCGAACCAGGAATAACCGGAGTAGATTCTACCGCCTCCGTGGAATGCAGTGTGATATGTTCCCCACAGCGCGCGGCGTAACTCGTAGCGCGCGCCAGTGCGTACCCAGCGGAAACACCACGATGTAGGCTTTTCACCCTCGCGGGCATCGCGGAATATCCGCTTGTAGTACGGTTCACCTTCCGCTGGGTAGCAGTGCACAGTGCCGTTATCCGGCTCCGCTACTCGCATACATTCCGCCGGCGGCAGCGATACCTGCCCGATTTCCCGGCGCTCGACTCTCCAACTCTCGGCATCGCATACGATGGGCGCATCTCCATAGTATCTATCCCGGAGTGCACCATCATCAAGCGGGCTGTCAGTCCGCCCCGCAATTGCCGCAGATTTGCCATCTCCATCCGGGATAGCGTACACGTATCGTCTCATTTTATACATCCTTTTGTCGCTTGTGTTGCCAGCGACGGGCATTCGATCCTTGAGAGATGAGAGAGAGGAGTCCCTGACTTCTCTGTACTACTCTATTCTATACCATATTCTCAGGTGGAACTAGAACTATACTTACACTTGTCCACCAGTTGTCCACTTGTCCACAGGGATTATCTACTTACATTTATCTATCCATTTAGAAGTAGATAACCATTTGTAAGTAGAACGAGAACAAAGCCCCAAGGTGCTGAGAGGTCAGATACTTGGGACTTCACCAGTCTACGAGAGCCATAGCTCGGAGTGTCGCTTGCTGCCGGTTCTGGCACTCAATCACGTCGTCGCCAAGGTTGTTCTTGGCCGGAATCGTGAACATCATTTGGGGTTCCTTCTCTCGCTCTCTTGGCGAGATGCGGCGCTAGGGATTTGATACCCTTCGCCGTCCTCGTCCGGCTGCGCCGCTCTATTGTAAGATGCTCTGTGTGCATCGTTTGCCTAGCGTTGTTTCAGGCACTTTGAGGCTACAGATTGCCTCTTGACACTACTTAGCCTCTCGCTATGTTTAGCCGCTGACATCACGGCTAGCAGGGAGCGAATAGACTCCTACGGCACGCGCCGAATCGTGTCAATGCCCGCGCGCCCTACCGCTAGGTCCTCCGACTCCAGATTCGCAGATTACCGGCTCTGTCGTTGCCTCGGGCTGTCCGGCCGCGCCTGTTAGCTGCTGACTCCATGTCTACGTCTGGAGCTACCGGCTGCACCTCGCTCGTGGTCGCGGGTCTAAGGAGGATTGCCGTCCGGCGATTCCGCCGGGCTGCTCTCGCTTGCTATCCGCTGTCCGCTCCGATACGAGCTTGTCGCTTTGTGCCCGCTGTGATTCCCTCCTTCCCCCCGGTTCAGTCTAGCGGCAACAACCGCTAGGACTAAACCGTAGTGAATGATACCATAGGATAGTCGGAATGTCAAGGGAATTAAATTGAAGGGAGAATAGAAGTAGGGGAAGCGGGTAGAAGTGGACTGACTGATATAATAATGGAAGGAAGCGACCGACGGGGCGGGGGAGGGGTGGTCAAAGAATCGCGCGCGTCGGAATGAATTTTACCCCCTCTTTCAACTGTGGCAAATTTCCCATTAGGTTCGTCCCCCTAATTCATACCGCTTCACGCTTTCCCCAGGGATTTGCCTATTCTTACCGCCAAAAAAGAAACGCCCCGGTTGAGCCGGAGCGTAAGAGAACAGCAGAACCTCAGTCGAGGTACGGTATGAGCGCCTGTGCGACTGCGCCGAACAGCACGTCCTTGGCCTGCTGTTCGGGCGGCAATTCGTCGTAGGGCACGAAGCACGGATGGGTCTTGGCTTCCGCATCCTTTACTGGGCCGTACTTCCAGCCGGTGGCTGCCTTCTCCGCCAGCCATGATTCATGGCTCTTGCGCGGGCTGAAGTCTCCGGCAATCACGAACTGGACGCTCTTGACTGCCGAGTTCTTTTGCCAGTCCGGAGCGTCCTCCCACGGAACCTGACTGTAGTCTCCGATGGATACACAGTAGGCGCGATTCGCCTCGTGCGTCACTCTTGCGATGTCTTCTATCTTCATGTTATGCTCCTTTGGGAACGTTCGCTTCGTGCAGCTTCGCCAACTGGTCGCGGACCTCGTTGCGTTCGTCAAACAACTGCTGTGCCCGCTTTGCTGTGTTCGACCAGTACGGGCCGCTGATTTTGCCGCCTACCATAACCTCATCGCAGTTCGCCAACTGCCGCTTCAGTAGCGTACATTCAGCCGTCCGCTGATTTGCTTCGATGTGTATATCACTGACCACGAAGGCCAGTGTCCGCACGGCTTCTTCTGCCCGGTGCATCCGGTCTAACGCTTCCTCGCGGGTCATTTCACGGCTACACCCAGACATATCTTGGCTCACTTTGACTCCCTTACGTTATCGAGTTCGGATCGAACTCGTAGGTTATCTTCGCGGTCGAATTGGCCGCCGACCGGGCAACCACAGTGACCTGGTTTCGTATCGCCACGGCAATGGCCTTGGCGTCGAGCAGGTTGTTCTTGACCTTGAGCACGACGGTTATCGTCGCGACAAAGGTCGGGACTCTTACTTCTCTCATGGGGCTCCTTTGGATTAGGACTTTGCGGAAGCGGAGTGCTGGACGTGCCAATCCTGCACCCGTCAATGTTCAGCCCGCCCGTGCCGTGCTTCAGGACGTTGGCCGCGACCGTGCCGTCTAGCGGCTTGCGGAGTAGCCACCAGTCTTCGACGGCTGGCTTCAGCGCCGTGCCCCAGCCCTGCCAGAGCTTCGCGGCGGGAGTGGCGGGCGGTAAGTCCGGCGTGCCCTGTGTCTCAAAGCGATAGCCGACACGGTCAACCCGTGCGTGCTTGGTTGGGTTGCGCTCAATCCCCGCCGCCTTGTCAATCGCCTTGGAGATGTCGAGCGACTTCGGAAACCCTTGGCCGAAGAGCGGGTCGGTGACAATCGCGTCGAAGCTGCCCGGAGCGAAGTCGCGCATCGCCGTCAGGCAATCGGCATTGAGGACGCGCCAGTTCATAGCCCCAGCTTTCCCTGCCGGGTCGCGGCGTCGAT
>Ga0163200_1000619_pt1 | contig 14727 bp, 13 predicted proteins | sample PL_2010_200m_FD_113535 | JGI IMG/M metagenome (GOLD analysis project Ga0163200, IMG submission 113535) | Freshwater microbial communities from Powell Lake, British Columbia, Canada to study Microbial Dark Matter (Phase II) - PL_2010_200m | ecosystem: Environmental > Aquatic > Freshwater > Lake ... | reverse complement strand
GCTGCCGGTGATGCAGGATGAGAACGTCTCGGCCAACGTGCTGATGGGGAACTTCGGCGTCGAGGTGGCATTATTGACCGATACCGCCGAACGGGGAAACACCTCCACACTGGCAGGCAGCGACAACCTGCCGGCCCAGGCTATCCTTTACGCCAGCGCGCAGGATCCGCTGATCGGCGAGGAGTTGTACGCGGCCGGGGCGTACGTCAAGCCCAGGCCGTTCCACGCCGCCAGCCTGACCGTCCAGGACATCCTGCGCTGGCTGATCGTGATCGCCATTCTCGTAGGCGCCCTCCTGAAATTGGCAGGTGTGCTGTGAAGCTGAAAGGACTGTTATCCGCCGCGGTTGCCATCGCCACCGGCCTCATCGTGCTGGTGGGATACTTCATAGAACTCCCCGTCCTGGTCAACCTGCGCATCACGATCCTGAATTGGGTCATCATCCTGGCCGCGGTTGCCCTTTTCGTCGGCCTCTTCAACCTTTTGGCTGTCCATGCCGGTAAGATTCGCAACAAAGAGAAGGGCGGGATTTACAGCCTGATCTTGATCTTTTCCCTGCTCACCACCGTGATCCTTGGGTTGTGGCTGCGGCCGGATCACGCCCTGATGGCCCTGATCTTCAAGGCGATCCAACTGCCGGTCGAGACCAGCCTGATGGCGATGCTGGCCGTCACGCTGACGTATGCCAGTATCCGCCTCCTGCGCCGCCGCAACAATTTGATCTCGGTCATCTTCCTGGCTACGGCTTTATTGATTTTGCTGGGCACTGCGCCGCTCCCCTTCGTCGGCTACGTGCCGATCTTGAGCGACCTGATCCGCCCATTCATCGCCCAGGTACTGGCAGCCGCCGGGGCGCGCGGCATCCTGATTGGCATTGCCCTGGGTTCGCTGACCACCGGCCTGCGCGTCCTGTTTGGCGCTGACCGGCCCTATGGGAGCGATCCCTCGAGAGGGGAAAAGTAATGGCCGATCTGCGCTGCCCGATGTGCGGCAAGCCCAACTCCGATAAATTGGAGACATGCGCGTTTTGCGGGGCGCGGCTGAAACCGCTGTTGGCCTCTTCGCCCGATAACCGCCCCCCGATCCATCCCGGCGAGGAACCGGTAAAGCGAACAACGTCTGAGATGAAAAGAGGCACCGCGCCTTTTGGGGAGCCGGAAGCCATCCAGGCCGGCGACGTACCGACCAGGAAGAATACCGCCGAACTGGAACGCTCCCTGCCCTCCTGGCTGCGCGACTTGCGCGGTCAGGAGAGCCAGACTCCCCCGGCGCAGCCAGCGAAACCTTTCGCGGACGAGGGCTGGCCGTTCCCATCCGGAGCGGAATCTGCCCCTCAGCCGGCCGACGCCAAACTGCCCGATTGGTTGTCCGGCCTGGAAACCGGCGCCAAAGAAGAGGAAGTCCCGGAGTGGCTGGCGAGCATCCGCGACCAAGCTGCCATTCAGCCAGGAACGCCCGCCGAGGAGGAGCCTATCATACCCTCGGAGGGCACGGACTGGCTGGGACGCTTGAGCCAGGAGGGGAAAGAAAAGCCGGCGCAGCCAGCCAGCGGAGCGCCGCCCTTCCAGCCCGAATCCAGCCCGACAGTCTCTGCTCGATTGGAAAGCCTGCCGGATTGGTTTTCTGACCTGAAAAGCGAGCCTGCGCCTGCCGCGCCCGCTCCCAGCCAGGCCGTTCCAGCCGGAGAAAAGCCCTCTGAAGAGCTACCCACCTGGCTGGCCGGCCTCCAGGCCGAGCCTGAGAAAGGCCCGGCTGCACCGCCAGGCGGAGCGACGGCTGCACCCTCTGAGGAGCTTCCCGACTGGCTGATGAAGCTGCAGACCGAATCCAAAACGCCGACGCACGAACTGCCGCGCATAGATGTACCTTTCGAAGAATCGCCTGATTGGTTGGCGAAACTCCAGGCCAGCGCCTTCGCGAAAGAGGAGAAACCGCCAGCGCCGGCCGCTGTCCTTGGAGTGGCTGCTCCCGAGGAGAAACCAACACCAGAGCCTGCGCCTCCGGCAGAAATACCCGATTGGCTTGCGAATTTGCCGCCAATTGTCCCCCGTGAAGCGGAAAAACCGGCCGCCTCGATCTTCACACCCGTACCCTCCTTCGCACCCGAAACGAAGCCTCCTGCTGAGGCGATCCCCGATTGGTTGGCGAAGTTCGAGATAGAGGCAGCCCCCGCGCAAGCAGAACCGGCTGCCCAGGCCTTTGCCAGCCCACTGGAAAGCAAGCCTGTCGAAGAACCAGGCAAAACCATGCCTGAATGGCTGGCGGAGTTCGAAGAGGGCGCCGCCCCAGCTGAAATTCCCGCACCCGCGGCTTTGGAAGAGGCGGCTCTGCTAACAGGCGAGCGCGAGGCGGACCTGCTGATGGAGACGCCGGATTGGTTATCCGCCCTGAAGCCGGAAGAGGGCGAGAAGAAAGCTCCCGCCGGCGCAGCCGAGAAGCCAGAGATCGCGCCGGCAGAACTGCCCTCCTGGGTGCAAGCCATGCGCCCGGTCGAAGCAGTGGTGGCCGAGAGCGAGGCGGCGCAAGAGGAAGAGAAAGAGGTAGCCGCCGTCGGGGGACCGCTGGCTGGCCTGAGCGGCGTGCTCCCCCTCAGCCCCGGGCTGGGAGCGCTGCGCAAGCCGCAGGCCTACTCCGCCAAGCTCCAAATGACGGAGGGCCAGCAGCGTCACGCCGCCAGCCTGGAGCGCCTGGTGGCCGCAGAAAGCGAACCCCGGCCTTTGTCAGGCCAGACGCGCCTGCGCTCTGCCAGTCTCCTGCGCTGGATCATCGCCCTGGTGTTGATCCTGGCCGTCGGTCTACCGCTCGCCACCGGTATCCAGACCGCCCCCGCGGCTGTCTATCCATCCGAGTTGAGCACGACCAGGGAGCTGATCAGCGGCCTGGAGGCCAATCCGCCGGTTCTCCTGGTCTTCGATTACGAACCGGCGCTCTCCGGCGAGCTTGAAGCTGCCGCCGCGCCGGTGATCGAACACCTGCTCTTTAAAGGGCCTCGCCTGGCGATACTCTCCACCTCGCCGACTGGCCCGATCCTGGCCGACTCGTTCATGAAGAAGGTACCGGCGCCACCGGAATATGTAAACCTGGGTTATCTGGCTGGCGGCCCGGCTGGGGTGCTTGCTTTCGCCGAGGATCCGCCTGCGGCGGCAACGTACACCCTCGAGGGCGCTCCCGCCTGGCAGACGGCGACGCTCCAGGGCATCCAGAAGCTAAGCGATTTTGCCGCCGTCATCATCTTGACCGATAACCCCGACACCGGACGCACCTGGATCGAACAGGCTGGACCCTACTTGAGCGCCACGCCGGTGATCATGGTCATCTCAGCACAGGCAGAACCCATGGTCCGGCCTTACTATGATTCGGGACAGATCAAGGGCCTGGTGACCGGCCTGGCGGGCGGAAAGGCTTACGAGCAAGCCAACGAACAGGCCTTCCAGGGCATGGGACTGGCGCGGCGCTACTGGGACGCGTTCAGCGCCGGACTGTTCCTGGTCGAGGGCATGATCCTGGTTGGCGGCGCGTGGAGCGCAATCGCTGCCTGGCGCGCTCGCCGGAGTAAGAAAGAGGAAGGAACATAGCAATGGCAGACGGGATAAATCTGGATTTCGTCACGGCCATTGTGAGTTTCGTCTTCACGCTGCTGGTATTGAGCTACCTGGTGGGTGATAACCCACTCTTCCGCCTGGCAATCTACATCTTCATCGGCGTGTCGGCTGGATACACGGCTGCGGTGGCCTGGCACCAGGTGCTGTGGCCGAAGCTCTTCATGCCGCTGATCTACGGCAGCATGTTGGAGCGCACCCTGGCTCTCGTTCCACTCCTCTTAGGGATGTTACTGCTTATGAAACTCTCGCCGCGCACGGCGCGCCTGGGCAACCCGACTATGGCCTTCATGGTCGGCGCAGGCGCGGCGGTGGCGATAGGCGGCGCGGTGCTGGGTACGCTCTTCCCGCAGACCCAGGCCTCGATCAACCTCTTCGACCTCAAGGCGGGCGGCCTCGTTTCCGAGCGCATCTTCGAGGGCAGCATCATCCTGGTCGGCACGCTGACCACGCTGGTCTATTTCCACTTCAGCGCCAAAGCCACTCCAAGCGGCCCGCAGGGCAACCGCCTGGTAGATATCCTGGGCGGGATCGGCCAGGTTTTCATCGCCATCACTTTTGGCGTCTTGTTCGCGGGGGTCTACGCCGCCGCCATGACCGCCCTGGTCGAACGCCTGAACTTCTTGTGGAGTTTCATCGCATCTTTTTTCTAGACGGTTATGCCCACCTCCCTGGTTGACGCAGACTCCCTCCTGGCTGTAGACGTTGGCGCTGCCATGACGCGCGCCACGCTCTTCGACGTGGTCGAGGGCTATTACCGCTTCATCGCCTCCGGCCAGGCAGCGACCACGGCCATCGCGCCCTTCAAGAACGTCGGCGAGGGCGTGCATGAGGCCATCGCGAACCTGGAGACGATCACCGGCCGGGCATTGCTGGATACCAACCTGCGCCTGATCGTCCCCTCACAGGGCAGCAGCGGCGTGGATACGTTCGCGGCGACAATCTCGGCCGGGCCGGCCATCAAGACGGTGGTCGTCGGCCTCCTGGCGGATGTCTCCTTCGAGAGCGCCCAACGGCTGGCGCGTACCACTTACACACGGGTGGTCGAGACCATCGGCATGAACGACCGGCGCAAGCCGGAGGAACAGATTGACAACATCCTGCGCCAGCGCCCAGACCTCATCCTGGTTGCTGGGGGCACCGACGGCGGCGCAACGCGCTCAATGCAGCGCATCCTCGAAACAATCGGCCTGGCCTGTTACCTGCTACCGCCAGACAAGCGCCCGGCGCTCTTGTTCGCGGGAAACCAGGCGCTCGTCCCCGAAGTCAAGGCTTCATTCGAATCGCTCACGGCCTCCCTGAGCATCGGCGCGAACCTGCGCCCTACGCTCGAAATCGAGGACCTGTTGCCTGCTCAACGCAGCTTGGCCGACCTCTACGCCCACATCCGCATGAACCAGATTGGCGGCGTGGAGGAGTTGGCCGCCTGGGCGGGCGGCAACCTCTTGCCGACGGCCTATGCCCGGGGACGCATCATCCGTTTCCTCAGCCAGGTTTACGATCCCCGCAAGGGCATCCTGGGCATTGACATCGGCGCTTCGGCCGCCACGGTGGCCGCCTCGTTTGGCGGCGAGCTGACCCTGGGCGTCTATCCGCAGCTTGGCCTGGGCGAAGAGCTTTCCGGTCTGCTGGGGTACACCACCCTGGAGGACATACTCCGCTGGCTGCCGCTTGACATCCCCGCCGACGTGGTGCAGGATTACCTCCACCAGAAATCGCTCTATCCAACTTCCATTCCGGCCACAGTCGAAGACCTGGCGCTCGAACAGGCGCTTGCCCGCCAGACCCTTCACCTGGCGCTGAACGCGGCGGGCAAAGACTTCTCCCCTCACGCCCAGCGGCTGGCGCCCGGCATGACCCCCTATTTCGAACCCATCCTGGCCGGAGGCAGCGCCATCACCCACGCGCCCACGCGCGGCCAAAGCCTGCTGATCCTGTTGGACGCCATCCAGCCGGTCGGCGTTACCACATTGATCCTGGATCAGAACAACCTGCTGCCGGCGCTGGGCGCGGCTGCCAACCTGAACGCGATCCTGCCGATCCAGGTGCTCGAATCGGGCGCCTTCCTCGGCTTGGCGACCGTCGTCGCGCCGGTCGCCTCGGCCCGGCCTGGGACGCCCATCCTGCGCGCCCAACTGGTCTACAAGAACGGCAACGAGAGCCGGCTGGAGGTCAAACAGGGCGCGCTGGAGATCCTGCCCTTACCCATCGGCCAATCGGCCCGCCTGGACCTCCAGCCGCTCCATCATGCCGACATAGGCTTTGGTTCCGGGCGCGGCGGCAGCATGACCGTCAGCGGGACGGCGCTGGGCGTGATCGTGGATGGGCGCGGACGGCCGCTGCGCCTCCCCGCTGAACCGGCCCAGCGGCGCGAGCTGCTCAAGAAATGGCTCTGGACGGTTGGAGGTTAGGCGCCATGCTCGCACCCGTTGCCCACGTACTGCCCCTCACCACCCTCCGCCGCGAGCGGCTCCTGCCCGTGCCTGGGCGGGTAGTCGCCCGCCGGGATCAGAAGGTCACGGCGGTAGACGTGATCGCAGAAGCTAATTTTGGACAGGAACACGTCTTGCTGGACGTGGTCGCCGGGCTGGGGGTCTCGGAGGAGACCGCTGACACGCTGGTGCAGGTGCGGACTGGCGACCGCGTCGAAGAGGGCCAGGTCATTGCGGCACGCGGCGGGTTATCCCGCAAGAACGTCCGCGCGCCGCGCAGCGGGCGCGTGGTGGCAGTGGGCAGCGGGCAGATCCTGCTGGAGGTCGGCGAGGGGACGTACGAGCTGCGCGCCGGGCTGCCAGGGGTCGTCACCCGTCTCATCCCGGAACGGGGCGCAGAGATCACGATGAACGGCGCCCTCGTCGAGGGTGTATGGGGCAACGGCCGCGTGGACGCTGGGCTGATGCTTCCCTTGCTTTCTTCGCCGGGCGATCCGTTGACCGCCAGCCGGATAGATGTCAGCCTGCGCGGCTCGGTGTTGTTATGCGGCACATGCAGCGACGCGACCGCCTTGCGGGCGGCAAACGAACTACCGGTGCGCGGCTTGATCCTGGGGGGTATTTCGTCGGCGCTGCTGCCGCTCGCCATGCAGGTAAGGTACCCGGTGGTTGTGCTCGACGGGTTCGATCGTCGGGCGATGAACGCGGCGGCCTACCGGCTGCTGACCACCAATTCCAAGCGCGAGGTGACGGTGAATGGAGAACCTTACAACCGCTACACCGGCGCACGGCCTGAAGTCATCATTCCCCTGCCCGTTTCCGAAGAACCGCCGCAGCCGCGCCATGTGGAGGCTTTCGCCTCCGGCCAGCAGGTGCGGCTGGTTCGAGCGCCTCACGCCGGGCGGGTTGGCGCGCTGGTAACGTTGCTGCCGGGGCTGACGGCCATGCCCAACGGCTTGCGCCTGCCAGCCGCCGAGGTGCGCCTGGAAGGCGGCGAACAAGTCGCCGTTCCATTAGCCAATTTAGAAATGCTGGGATGATATAATATAATGCAAGCGAGGAGGAAGCAATGTTAGACCAAAGCGACGATCTCAACCTGAGCAGTGAATCTACGCCTCCGCTCAAGGAGGAATCTAATAATCGCACTTTCATCATCGCGGCAGGCATCCTGGCCGGCGTTGTGTTCATCTCCATCGCTTGCATGGCTGCTTACGCGCTGGTCATCCTGCCCCGGCAGAAGGCTGCCACCGCTGCACAAGAGGCGACCATCCAGGCGCAGAATGAACAGGTGGCTCAAGCGATGACCCAGACGGCTGATGCAGCAGTCTGGACGCCGACCGCGCTCCCCAGCCCGTTGCCGACCGCGACCAATACTTTCACCCCTACCCTCAGCCCGACGCCGGTGGTGGCCCTGGCGACTGCCGCCGCCGCGACCGCGACGCTGAATCCTACGGCCATCTCGGCAACCCAGACGGCCATAGCCATGAAGACGGCGACCGCCGGAGTCACAGCGACTGCTTTGGCGCAAACCGGCTTTGCGGACGAGTTCGGCCTGCCAGGATTGATCGTCCTGGCGGTGGTGCTGGTGGTGGTAATCCTGCTGGCGCGGCGTTTAAGGGCCAAGCCAGCAAGTTAGTGATGGTAGGGCGGGTTTTCGCGGAGCATCCCCGTAGGGACTTACCCGCCGGATAAAGTAGGGCGGGATTCGAATCCCGCCCTACATGCTTTAACGCCTGCCTTCCTGCCGCCGCTGCACCAGCGCCACGCCGACGACGACGACCACCATGCCAACCCACTGCCAGAGCGACAGCCGCTCACCCAGCAGGAACCAGGCCATCAGCGCAGTCCAGAGAGGCGAGAGGTTGAGCATCACGTTCATCTCGAAGGCAGTCAGCACTTGCAGGGCGTGGTTGTACAGGATGTAGCCCAGGGCGGTGTTGACGGCCGCCAGCCAGAGCACCAGGCCCCAGGTCGCGGGCGAAGCGTGCGGCAGGCCTTCGAGCGGCAAGGCGACCACGAGCAGGAGTCCGCCGCCAAAGGCCAGCGGGATGGCCGTCAGGGAAAGGGTATCCACCTTCTGGCCGCGCGCCGCCTCGCGTCCCAGTACGCCGAAGAGGGTGAAGCTGACCAGCCCGAGGCTGAGAATGGCGATCCCCAGCGGTTCGCCGGGCTTGAGTCCAATCGAGAAGAACAGGGCTGTCCCGCCCAGCGTGACCAGGATGCCGACGGTTTGAAGCCAGGTGGGGATTTCTTTCAGCCAGAGAATGCTGCCAAAGAGAACGAGCAGCGTGATCATGCTCATCGTTAAAGAGACAGTGGTGGCGGGCAGGTACTTCAACGACCAGAACATGGCGCCGTTGCCGATCGTGTAGGCGCTCAAGCCAATCAGGAGGAGGCGCAGCCACATCCGGCGCGGTAATGCGAGGGGGAGTTTGCCCCTGCGCAGCATGAACGGCAGCAGCACCAGGAAGCCGATGAAATAGCGCAGCCCGCCGATGGTCAGCGGGCCGAGGTCTTTGAGCAGCAGCTTGACGAAGATGAACGAGGAGGCCCAGATGATGTTGACGAAGAGGGCCTCGAGGATGGCGAGAGGATAGGAGGGTTTGGAAAGCATGGAGAATCAACCACAGAGCACACAGAGAACACGGAGAGAAAAAAAAGAACTCTGTGCTCTCCGTGTTCTCTGTGGTTAAACTACACTCTTGGCGACCTTTTCGCCGTAGCCCAGCAGGGCCTTGACCATTTCCATGTCGCGGCCTTCGGCGTAGACGCGCAAGACCGGCTCCGTGCCGGAGGGACGGATGAGCAGCCACGAATCGTCGGCTAGGATGTATTTGACCCCGTCCATGCTGCCGACCTCGACCACTTTCTGGCCGCCGATCTCGGCCGGGGCCTGCTTCGTCAGGTAGTCGGTCATCTCAGCCTTGGCGACCGGATGGCTCAAGCGCAAGTCGGTGCGCTCGTAGAACGCCGGGCCGACATCCGCCAGCAGCTCTTCGACCAGGCTGTGCAGCGGCTTGCGCGCCGCGGCAATCATCTCGACCAGCAGCAGGCCCATGATCGGCCCGTCGCCTTCGGGGATGTGTCCCTTGAACGAAATGCCGCCCGATTCTTCGCCGCCGATCAGCACATCCTCGGTCAGCATGTAATCGGCAATGTGATTAAAGCCGACCGGCGTCTCGTAGAGTGTCAGACCATATCGCTTGCACAGGCGGTCAATCATGCGCGTGGTCGAGACGGTGCGCACCACCGCGCCGCTCCAGCCGCGCTTCTCGACCAGGTAACGAAGGGAGAGGGCCATGATTTTGTGCGGGTCAACGAACGCGCCGCGCCCGTCCATCGCGCCGATGCGGTCCGCGTCGCCGTCGGTAGCCAGGCCGAAATCGCCCATGCCGGTGCTGACCGCGCCAGCCAGCGGAGCGAGATAGCGGGCAATCGGCTCGGGGTGCATCCCCCCGAAGCCGGGGTTCATCTCGCCGCGGATCTCGCTGATCTCGCAGCCGGTGCCGTGCAAGAAGGCCTTGATGACGCCGCGCCCGGAGCCGTACATCGAATCGACCACGAAGCGCTGCGGGTTCTCGGCGATGACTTCGCAGTGGATCAGCTTGTAGAGATGGTCGAAGTACGCCGTCAGCGGGTTGAAGCGCTGGATCAGCCCGGCTTCGCGCGCCTGGTCGAAGTCCATCAGGTTCGGCCCCCTGGCGCGTTCCTCGTTATCGTTGATGTAGACCTCCACCCGGCGGCACTGTTCGGGCAGGGCCGATCCCCCGTAGGCTGACTTGAGTTTCAAGCCATTGTAGCGCGGGGCGTTGTGAGAGGCGGTGATCATCACGCCGGCGATGGCTTTGAGATGGCGCACCGCGAACGAGATGGCAGGCGTCGGCGCGTCGGATTGGGCCAGGTAGACTGTGAAGCCGTTGGCGGCCAGGACGCGCGCCACTTCCCCGGCGTAGCGATCCGAGAGGAAACGCGTGTCGAAACCAACCACCATCTTGTGCGGGTCAGGCTTACTCTTGCCGTCGCCAGTCTTGTCCCAATACTCAGAGGCCACTGCATCGGCAATGGCCTGGGTCACCAGACGTAGATTGTTGAACGTGAAGGTATCCGAGATGACGGCTCGCCAGCCGTCGGTGCCAAAATGAATGGGCATGTGTTCTTTGTGTCCTTTGTATTAGAAATTTTGTGACCACTCAACCTGTGTGTCATTCTCTCGGGAGAACCCTTGTTCGGGCAACCATCTTGTTGGGTTTGTCACCCTGAGCCGTTTTGTGGCGAAGGGTCTCCTCGCCGTGCAGGGGATGCTTCGGCCACAGAATGGCCTCAGCATGACAGTCTGAGCAGTAACGAAATTTTGTATCTGTTCAGCCATCGCTGTTCCGGCGGACTAAAGCCCTGCCTCAGAGCATGGAAGTCGGACACCTGCACTTGCGTCAGGTGCAAGTGTAAATCCAACTCGTTGCACCAGCCCGAAGGCGTCGCACTGAGCTTGTCGAAGTGGCTTCCATGTACTGAGGCAGGGCTTCCAGCCCGCTGAAAAGAGCGAAAAGGCAGGTGGGTGAGCAGTAACGAAATTTTATTGTCAAGGTGTTGCCGACGGCTGCCAGTTAGGCGCCGGGGTGGCAAACAACAGCACCGACTGCATGACCCATCCCTCCGTGCCGTCCGGCGTGCGAATGTGCACCCAGACGACCCCGTTATACGTCTTGACCTCTGGCAATATCTCGATCAGGTAATCGTTGATGAGCGATTTCAGGATCACGCCGGTGCCCGGCTCAGAGCGGACGATGGCGCCGCCGCCCTCGGCAGAGTAGATGCGCGCGTAGACCGGCGTCGGCTGGGGCGTGATGGTGCGCGTCGGTGTGACGGAGGCGGGGATTTGCAGCGTCGGCGTTGCGGTCGGGCCGGTCGGCGAGGGGGTGATGGTAGCGGTGGCGGTCGCGGTGCGCAGCGGCGCGGGCGTCGCCGAGGCTGTCAGCCCGGGCGCGGTAATCGGGGTCAGGGTCGGGTTAGGCGTCGCCGACTGAACAGGGATAAATGTCCCGATTCCAGCCAAACCGAGGATGACGGTCAAGGTCAACAAGAGGATCAGGATCGCCAGGACGTAACCGGCGAACGTGGCCGGGCGGAAGCGCAAAAAGGCCAGCACGACCACGCCCAGGAAGGTAGCCAGCGCCAGGTGGACGAGAAAGACCAGCAGGCCGTTCGGCCAGGCGTCCGGCAGGCCGCACCCCAGCCCGAAGGCAGCCGCGCTCAACGGCAGGAACAGCTCGTAGCTCAGCATCACGCTGGGCAGGAAGGGCTTCTCCTCCGAGCGGACGAAAGAGATGACCAGCAGCGCCGCGCCCAGCGCCAGGACGACCAGGTTCGGCCACCATAGATGAGAATTGATGTTCGCTTGCAGGAGCGGCAGCGGCAGCCAGATGCGCGCCGCCAGTCCGGCCAGCAAGCCGCCGCCGAAGACCAGGAGGCCGCCGATGAGCAGCCCTCCCAGCGTTTGCAGGAAGAAGCGCCCCGATCCGGTGACGCTCGCCAGCGTCAGGCCAACCCAGGGCGTCATCAGGGGCGCGATCAAGACGCCGAGCAGGAGCAGGCTTTGCGAATCCAGGATGTAGCCCGCGCCCAGGACAGCGCCGCACAGCAGGGAGAAGAGGAAGAATTCGAACGTGGGGAAGGCGCGCCGCGCCAGCTTTTCCAGCAGGGCAGCGCGTTCGTCGTCGCCTGGCGAGACGAGGTAACGCCGCCGCCTGCGCCGCGCGGGAGGCAGGCGGATGGGTTCTTGTTCGGGTTCTTCCGGGAAGGGATTTTCTTCTGTCAGGTTCATTTGCGTAAACTCGCGACGATGCGCAGGGGCTTATCCAGCAATTCGAGGGCCGCAAAGATGTCCGGCGTGACCAGGTCGGCGGCCAGCAGCGTCTCGACGGCGGCGCCCTCCTGGGACATCACGCAGATGCCCAAGGCAGCCGCCTCGAGCATCCCGGCGTCATTGGCGCCCTGCCCAATGGCGACGACCGTCTCCGCGCCCAGGCTGCGGATGTAGTCGGCTTTTTGGGCCGCCTCGTTCCCAGGCGGGATGCGCACCGCCTTCAGGTTGATCTGCCCGTCAATGACGGCCTGGCGTCCGTGCGTGTCGGCGGTCAGCAGGTGGACGGTCAAGCGGTCGCGCAGGGCGGCGATCTTCTTGACCAGGCCATCCAGCAATTGTCCGTCAACGGCCAGCGTGCCGTTCACGTCGGTGACGAGGTGATGCAGTTGCAGGCTGCCGCGTCCGGGGATATTCAGTTCGATCATGATGCCTATTATACAACAGGGGAGAGCCGTTTTTCCCTTCGTGTTTTTCGTGAACTTCGTTGAAAGTCCCATTCTTGCCCTCTCTGACTTATAATAGGGGGAACAGCGAGATGCACCATGAAGATCAGATATGACCCGGAAGTGGACGCGCTTTACATTCATTTTCTGGAAACAACGGTAACCACAGAGCATTTGGCGGAAGGCATTGCCGCCGATTACGATGCCGAGGGACGGCTGGCCGGTATCGAGATTCTCGACGCCTTGAAGCGCTTCGGCGACCGCAGCACCCTGCGCCAGATCACCCTGGAAGAAGTCGGCTTTGCGCGGGCATAGACAGTGGGATGCGCAGGCCGATATTCCATATAGAAATGGATGCCCTCATGGAAGACAACAAAATCACCATCATCGAAGGCCCGCCACCTGTTTTCGAAGCGGCGCGCGACGGCTGGGCAATGGGACTGGGCGAAGGGCCGCACCTGGGCTTTACCGTCCTCACCCGCCTGCGCACCTTCAACGGCGCGGCGCTGGTCGAGCGCTGCTACCGCGCCTGGCGCAGCAAATCCGCCATCCAACTGCATTTCCGCAACAATATGGGATTGGAAGAACACGCCCCGATTTTCGCGGCGCGCTCTGTGGAGACGCCCGACGGCCAGGTGCTCCTGCTGTGGGTGAGTCTGGATCAGGAAAAGATCCAACTCGAGCTGGATTCGCGCGATGACGAGAGCGCCAGGGATGACGAGTAAAACGTGGAGTATGGAGCGAGGGGAGTGGAGGGAGGGGTGAGGAGTGAGAAGAGCCTATGGCTGAGGTTCAATCTGAGCTGAAAAATGGCGTGTTGACCCTGACCCTCGACCGGCCGCCGGTCAACGCCCTCGACCTGAAGACGATCGCCGAATTGCAAGCCGCCTTCAAGCAAGCCGCTCGCGATGAGGGCGTCCGCTGCGTTGCCCTGACCGGCGCGGGCGCGACCTTCTGCGCCGGTCACGACGTGAGCGAGATGCTGGCGGCGCGCGGCGGGGACATTTCCTACCGCGCCCACCTGCTGGCGACCTACAATCCGCTCATCCTGCAAATCCGCCAGATCGAGAAGCCGGTCGTGGCGGCCGTCAACGGGCCAGTGGCGGGCGCGGGGCTGGGCATCGCCCTGGCCTGCGATATGCGCCTGGCAGCCGACACCGCCCGCTTCACGGTCGGGTTTACGGGCATTGGGCTGTCCCTCGATTCGGGCGTCTCGCTTTTGCTGCCCGCGTTGATCGGGCTGGGGCGAGCAACAGAGTTCGCCTTGAGCAATGAGGCCATCTCCGCCGAACAAGCCCTGGAATGGGGGCTGGTCAACCGCCTCGTCCCGGCGGCAGACCTGGAGTCCGCAGCCGCCGCGCTGGCCGCCTCCCTGGCGGCGGGAGCAGTCGGCGCGTTCGGGCTGGCCAAACGCTCGTTCAACCGTGCCATCCTGCCCAACCTGGAAGAGGCGCTGGATTACGAGGCGCACATGCAGGAGATCGCCAGCAAGGGCGCCGAGCACCGCGAGGGTGTGGCGGCTTTCCTGGAGAAACGCCCGCCCAAATTCAAATAATTAGAAAAACCTCGCAGGCTTCGCGCCTATATCTTGGAGTCCGACGACTCCAGTCGTCGGAGCGCCGCCGAAGTCAGGAGACTTCGGACTCCGCATCACAGTTGCTTCGCGGTTAGAAACTCTATGGAATACGAAGCCGTCATCGGACTGGAAGTCCACGCCGAGTTGGAGACGCAATCCAAGATGTTCTGCGCCTGCCCGGTGGTGGACAACACCCAGGCCGCGCCCAACAGCGCCGTCTGCCCAGTGTGCGCGGGCATGCCCGGCACGCTGCCGGTGCTCAACCAGAGGGCGGTGGCGTACGGCCTGCGCGTGGCGCTGGCGCTGGAGTGCCAGGTCGCGCCGGTCAGCATCTTTGCCCGCAAGAACTACTTCTACCCCGACCTGCCCAAAGGCTACCAGATCTCCCAGTATGAACAACCGTTGGCGCTTAACGGGCGGATTACCATCCTGACCCAGCAGGGGGAAAAGGCCATCCGCATCCGCCGCGTGCACCTGGAAGAGGACGCCGGTAAATTGACCCACGTGAGCCGCGACGGACAGGCGTACACGCTCGTGGACTTGAACCGCGCCGGCGTGCCGCTGCTGGAGATCGTCACCGAGCCGGATTTTCACTCCGGCGAGGAAGTCCGCGCTTACGCCGAAGCGCTGCGCGCCATCTTGCGCTACCTGGGCGTCAACTCCGGGGATATGCAAAAAGGCGTGCTGCGCATCGAGCCGAATATTTCCATCCGGCCTGCTGTAGCGGCGGGTTTACAACCCGCCCTGCTTGGTACGCGCGTCGAGGTCAAGAACTTGAACAGTTTCCCCGCCCTGGAACGCGCCGTGGCTTACG
>Ga0163200_1000618_pt1 | contig 14736 bp, 13 predicted proteins | sample PL_2010_200m_FD_113535 | JGI IMG/M metagenome (GOLD analysis project Ga0163200, IMG submission 113535) | Freshwater microbial communities from Powell Lake, British Columbia, Canada to study Microbial Dark Matter (Phase II) - PL_2010_200m | ecosystem: Environmental > Aquatic > Freshwater > Lake ... | reverse complement strand
GATAAGCTTATGAAAGGAAACAAAATGCGTAGAGATATCATACATAAACTACAAACCGTTGATAATGTAATTAGTTTAAATAGAAGAACAAAAGATGCCACCACGTTCTTTATGAAAGAACTTATACTACCCACATTAGATATATTCACTGGCAGGACACAGGTTCCCGTATTAACCCTTTATTCAAAAGGATGGAATGATTATAGAATAGAAGTTATTAAGATCCTGAATTCTATGAAAAAATCTTTGTAATAAGTTGTCGTAAGGCCTTATTAACATAGAGGTAGGGGATAATCTCCCTTTCAAGAGTATTTACCGGTTTTTTTAAATTAAAAAGAGCTCCGCCTGTGTTTCCGAAAGCAACTCTCGGAGGCGAAAAAGCTCGGTATCCGAAGGATTTTTTCGCCGAGAGTGTAGTGGTGCGCGATTTCGCAGGAAAATCGCGACACCCGGTGATTGAGGGAATACAGGCGGAGCGATTAATCCTCCTTCTTGGGTTCCTTGGCCTCCAATTCCCTGAAGACCGTTCCCAGAACGCCGTTTATGAACTTGGGCGAGTTCTGCCCGCCGTAGTTCTTGGCTATCTCAATCGCTTCGTTAATAGCCACTTTGGGCGGTACCTCGTTCCGGTCGGCGTACATAAGCTCGTAGAGACCGATTCGGAGGACGTTTCGGTCCACGATGGCGATTTGGTTTATCGGCCAGTCCGGCGCCACGCGCTTAATGATATCGTCGAGCTCCTTAATGTGCTCTATCACGCCCTTCGCGATCCGCCAGACGAAGTCCGGTTCGTCTATGCCCGGCCCGAACTCTTTCATGTTCCGCTCCAAGATGTTGGCCAAGTCGGCCTGGTGCTCGTAAAAATCCCATTCGTAGAGGGATTGAAGCACGATGGTTCGCGCTAAGTGACGAGTGGCCATTATGTTAAAAGAGCTAACTTTTAGTTTCTGCTTTCTTAATTGCTTTCACGTATTCGCCGCAATTGGGGCACGCCCGATGGGGGAGCGCCGGTGCCTTGCACTTCGGGCAGGCCACGATCCTCATCTTCTTAAGGGTCAATTGGGAACGCCGACGGCCTACTTTCGACTTGGAATGATGTTTTGTTGGTACGCCACCCATACCCGGTTAGTAGAAACTCGATTGCAGATTAACGATTTGCTGACTCGAGCTCTGATTAATATGTCTTATATGACCTTTCGTGTTATTGACCTTTTATATAGCCCGTTTTTAATCTGACGGCAAATCTAATCGAGTTTTCACTACCGGGCATAATAAACTAATGATAAACGAATCTTTTGGCTAAATCAAGCGCTTCGCTCTGATTTTTTACCCAGTGAATTCTCCGGTCTTTTTTGAACCACGTCATCTGTCTTTTCGCGTATTTCAGCGTATCTTTTTCGATTTTTTCCAGGAGTTTCGATTTTGAGCTGATTTCGCCGTGTATGAAACCGAGCGTATCGGAATATTCAAAGCCGAATTCCCTTATTTTGCGTTCATCAATGCCCGAATCTATGAGTTTTCGGGTCTCTTCAATAAGGCCGCCGTTTATCATACTTCGCACTCTTTTTCTGACAGCCAATTCGAGCGGTTTTCTCTCCATGGTCGTGCCTATGAACAATATGTCCGCTTTTAAAGGGTCCGGCTTCGGTTTTGGCACTTTGCCGAGAGTTTTGGCTATCTCGAGCGCTCTTATGAGGCGCCTCGGATTCTCCTTATCTATTTCTTCCCAGCGCCGCCGGTCAATTTTTCTAAGCATTCGGGAAAGCTCCGTGACGCCTTTTTTTTCAAGCTCGTTCCTTAGCTTATGATTCGGTTTCACCTCCGGCATGGCTAGGCCGTCCAGAGCCGCGCGGATATAGAGTCCGGTACCGCCAACCATGATCGGCAATTTATCCTTCTCCCAGATCCGCTTGATTTCTTCCCTAGCCAGCTTTTTGAACCCGGCTGCCGTGAATGTCTTTCTCGGATTCACGAATCCGATGAGATGATGGGGGATTCCAGCGGCTTCCTTTTTGGTTACGGCTCCGGAGCCGATCTTGAGTCCCTTATAAATCTGTCGCGAATCGGCGGATATTATCTCGCCGCCGTATTCCTTGGCCAAAGCGACAGCGAGGCGGCTTTTGCCGCTGGCGGTTGGCCCCGCGACTACGATAATTTTTTTCTTGACGTTGGGCATTTTAATCTGGTATTTTATTAACAGCTAAACCACGGGGTTTTAAAAAGCGGGAGAAGGGTCTCATCAAGAAAATATCGGAAACGGGGGACGGCTATGAAAAGAGCCATGTTGTTCATCGGTGTCACGGTTATCACGACATTTTTACTCACGTCGTTCTTGACGATCAAGGACGAGGAAACTCGGGAGCGGATAAGCACCCAAGATGAGATACCGACATTCATTTGAAATTTTGCCGCCCGCAGATGTGACAAGCGGCCAAACCTGCGTTTTTAGTCTTCTTTTAGACACCGCAGGTTTTTTATTTTTTATTCCTTGTCGCCTCCGAAATTTCTTTCACAAAACCTTCCACTGAACAATCCTTTGTTTCTTTCACGTGCCGTTCCCGGACATTCACCGAGTTCTTTTCCATCTCTCTGTCGCCGATGATGAGGAGATAGGGGATTTTCTCCAATTCTCCCTGCCGGATGCTCTTGCCCAATGTTTCGCCTTCGCTCGCCATGTCCGCCCGGATGCCGGCGTTTTGCAATTTCTCAAGAATCTTTCCTCCGTAGGCGCGGTGCCGGTCGGAGACCGGAACTATCCTCGCCTGGACTGGCGCGAGCCAAACCGGGAAATCACCCGCAAAGTGCTCGATGATTATCGAGAGGAAGCGCTCGATGGAGCCCATAATGGCGGCGTGAATCATCACTATTCGCTCCGGTTTACCCGCCTCGTTCGTGCACGTCAGATCGAAGCATTCTGGCATATTCACATCGAGCTGAATGGTCGCTACTTGCCACTCTCGGCCGAGCGAATCCTTAGCCATGAAATCCAGTTTTGGGCCGTAGAAGGCGGCCTCGCCTACGCCTTCGAATGTATCTGCTTTTTTGCTCTTAACGATCTCTCTGAGCATCTTTTCGGCAAAAGCCCATTTTTTCTTGTCGCCCAGGTATTTTTCGGGGTGCTTGGGGTCGTGCGTGGAGACCCGGATGCGGAGATTGAATCCGAACTTGCCGTAGAATTCGTGGACGATATCCCAGATCTTCAGAAATTCCTCCTTCGCTTGGGTGAGCCGGCAAAAAACGTGGGCATCATCTTGGGTAAAGCTCCGGGCGCGCGAGAGGCCGGCCAGCTCTCCGGTCTGCTCGTCCCGATAGCACATCGTCGTATTGGCGTAGCGCTGGGGGAGGTCGCGGTAGCTCCAGGGGCGCCGGGCGTAGATCTGGGTATGATGGGGGCAGTTCATCGGTTTCATCGCGAAGAGATGTCCCTCGCGGGTTTTTATTTTAAAGAGGTCTTCCTGGAATTTTTCCCAATGCCCGCTTTTTTCGTATAGGTCCTTTTTCGTGATGTGGGGGATTTCCACCTTTTGATATCCGTATTTCTTCCGGAGTTCCCAAACGAAGTCGTCCAGGACATTGCGGAGCAGGGTGCCTTTCGGAGTCCAAAGCGGCAGTCCGGCGCCCACCAGGTCGGAAAAGGTGAAAAGATCAAGCGCCGGTCCCAGAATCTTATGGTCGCGCTTCTTCGCTTCCTCCTGCGCTTTAACGTAATCTTCCAGCTCTTTTTTGGATGAGAAAGCCAGGCCATAGATGCGGGTGAGCATCGGATTTTTTTCGTTCCCGCGCCAATAGGCGCCGGCGATGTGGGAAAGTTTGAATCCGTCGGCGGGGATTTCTGAAGTGTTTTTTACATGCCCGCCCCGACAGAGATCCAGAAAAACATCCCCGGTCTTATAGACGGAGAGCGGAGCTTTTTCTTTCGCAAAGTCCTTAATGAGCTCCAGTTTGAATGGTTGTTCCTTGAATATCTTCCTCGCTTCGGCGGGCGTAACTTTCTTACCGGAAAAGGGAAGCTTCTGGTTCACGAGGTGCCGCATTTCCTTTTCGAGCTCCTTCAGGTCTTCGGGCATGAGCGGATGGGGGAGTTTGAAATCATAATAAAAGCCGTTTTCTATAACGGGCCCAATGGCTAGCTTGGCTTTTGGAAACTTCTTTAAAACCGCCGCCGCAAGCAAGTGGGCCAGCGAATGCCTGATACCGTCCAATTTGTCGGCTTTTTCCATAGCCAATTAATTATATGTAAAATATCGCCTTTTTCCAATAAAACCCCAGGTAGAACTTTGCCTGCATTATTGAGTGGAAAACAATAAAACCCACAAGTAGATATTTTGCTTATGTTCCCTGAAGCAACTCTCGCAGGCGAAAAAGCTTAGCTCTTTCCAATAAAACATCAAGTAATCTGACATATCTTATTAGGAAAACTGTCTCGCAGGCCGACCCTTCGGCAGTGAGCTCAGGGCGAACTGGCGGGCATGGTTCGAGCGAAGCGAGAGAGCGAGGCCGAGAGCAAGCGCAAATTCCACGCTGGGGAATTTGATAGCGTGTTTTCGAAATGAGATATGTCAGATTATAGCACCCGAACCTCGTCGCAGATAAACTTCGTATCCCCGTTCTTCCACGAGAGGAAGCCATCCACTAAGATGGCTTGGTTCTCCTGCCAGGCATCGGGTGTTTTCTTCAGGAGGTCGTTAAAGACCAAAAGTTCCATATTATCGTTCAGGTCCTCAAGCGTGACGAAGAGCATCGGGTCCCCGCGCTTGGTGATTATTTTCTGAATGGCGCTCACGACGCCCGCGAGCCGGAACTTCAGGGACCGCTCGCCGTTTTTGGGCAAGCTCAGAGCGAACTTTATCGTCTTCGCCACTCCATTTATCTTTTCCTGATGTCCGTTCATCGGATGGTCGGTAAGGTAGAGTCCCAGCAACTCTTTTTCCCAAGCGAGTGTATCCTTTTTGCTCGCTGGCGAGGCGGGTTTGAGCCGAAGCGATGCGAATGACGATGTCGAGCCGAAGAGTGAGTTCTGATTGGTAAAAGAACTCTTGCGCGTGGCTTGGTTGAACCTCACTAAGTCCTCGATGTTAGCGAGAAGCTGTCCTCGTTCCGCTCCAAGAGAATCGAAGGCGCCGGCTTTTACCAGGCTCTCCAGAGATTTTTTGTTCAGGTCGCGGTGCTGGACGCGGGTAAGAAAATTCGAGAGGTCCGAAAACGGTCCGCCCTTCGCGCGTTCGGTAATAATGATGTTTACGATGTTCGCCCCCACATTCTTTACGGCTGCGAGTCCGAATCGGATATTGGGGCCATCTGGCGTGAAATCCTGGAAACTTTGGTTGATGTCCGGCGGCAGCACTTTTATGTTCAGATGCCTGGCTTCATTTACCAAGAAATTTATGCGTTCTATCTCCGTGCCGGAGATATTCAGCAAGCTGGCCATGAATTCCACCGGATAGTGGGCTTTGAGGTAGGCCGTTTCATAGCTTATCATCGCGTAGCAGGCGGCGTGCGAACGGTTGAAGCCGTAGCGGGCGAAAGGCGGGAAGAGGTCCCAGATGGCGTTTGCGGTTCTCGAATCAATGCCGTTTTTTATCATTCCCTTCACGAGTCTGTCCTGTTGCTCATCCAGAAGGGATTTTATCTTCTTGCCGATGGCTTTCCGGAGTGTGTCGGCTTCGGCTAGAGTGAAGCCGCCCAGGTCCCGGGCGATTCTCATCATCTGCTCCTGATAGATGCCCACGCCGTATGTTTGGGAAAGGATCGGTTCCAGTTTCGGGTGCAGATACTTCACTTTTTCGCGGCCGAACTTGCGGTTGATGTACTGTGGGATAAGTTCTATCGGCCCCGGGCGATAGAGCGATATCATCGCGATGATATCTTCGAGAGACGTCGGTTTCATATCCTTGAGATAATGGCGCATGCCGGATGATTCCAATTGGAAGACGCCGGTCGTGTCCGCTGCTTGGAGTAATTTGAAGACAACGGGGTCGTCGAGCGGAATTTTATCAATATCAACGTCCTCGCCATGAAGTTCTTTTATGAGGCGCAAAGTTTTTTCAATGATGGTCAAATTTTTCAATCCCAAAAAATCCATTTTCAGGAGGCCCATGTCCTCAACATTATGAAATTCAAATTGAGTGATGACGGTATTTTCGCCTTGAGGTGCTTTTTGGAGAGGCATAATGTCGATGAGCGGTTCGTCGGAGATGACGACGCCGCAGGCGTGGACCGAAGCGTGTCGCGCCGTGCCCTCCAATTTCACGGCTGCGTCCAGCAATCTCTTCGCATCGGCGTTCTTCTTGTACATTTCCTTGAGTTCGGGAACGACCTCGAGCGCCGTCTTAAGGTCCGTCATCCGGGAATTCACGTTCAGGGGCAGGAGTTTGGCTATCTGGTCGCAGAAACCATAAGGGAAGCCCATCGCCCGGCCGGCATCGCGCACGGCGGCCCTGGCCATCATGGTTCCGAAGGTGATTATCTGGGCAACGCGGTCGGCGCCGTATTTGTCCCGCACGTAAGCCAGCACTTCATCCCGGCGCGTGTCCGTGAAGTCCAAGTCGATATCCGGCGCCTGAATGCGGTCGGGGTTCAAGAACCTCTCGAAGAGCAGGTCGTATTTCAGGGGGTCGATGTTCGTAATACCCAAGATGTATGAAACGATGCTTCCGGCAGCCGAGCCGCGGCCCGGACCAACCACAATTCCGTGGTCCTTAGCCCAGTTCACGAAGTCCTGGACGATAAGAAAGTAATCCGCGAATCCGGTCTTTTTGATGACGCCGAGTTCCATCTCCATTCTTTCTTTCACAACCTTAGTTGTCTCCGGATAGCGATTTTGGACCCTTTCTTTTACGAGTGACTCCATGTACTCGTAGGATGTCTTTTCGTTCGGGACGGGGAATTTCGGGATGCGCGTTTTGCCGAGTTCCAATTCCCAATGGCATTTGTTGGCGATCTCAATCGTGTTTGAAAGCGCCTCGGGAATGTCTTTAAAAATCTCTGCCATTTCTTCGGGAGAAGTGACGGAGATGTCATATTTTTTCAAACTCATCCGGTCCTCATCGTCCAGTTTGCTGTTCGTCTGTACCGCGAGCAGGATCTCGTGGGCGGTCCGGTCGTCTTTGTTCGCGTAGTGAATGTCTTGGGTCGCGACAACTGGAATTCCAAGCTTCTTTGAGATTTTTAAAATTGGTTCGTGGAGCTCCGGCACATGCGGCTGGATCTCGAGATAAAAATCACCGCCGAAAAGATTTTGATACCATGCCGCCACTCTCTCGGCTTCTTCGAAATTCTTCGCGGTGATGAGTTTCGCGATCTCGCCGGAGTAGCAGCCCGAAAGGCAGACGAGTCCCTCGTGATATTTTTCCAAAAGTTCCTTGTCAATCCTCGGCTTGTAATAGAATCCCTCGAGGTTGGCGAGCGTAACGAGCTTAATCAAGTTCTTCCAGCCGATCTCGTTTTTGGCGAGAAGGACGAGATGGAATCTTTTCTCGTCGAGCTTTGGGCGTTTGTTCAAACGTCCGTTGGGCGCGACGTAGGCCTCAACGCCGATTATCGGCTTTATGCCCGCTTTTTTTGCCTTCTTATAAAACTCCACGGCGCCGTAAAGATTGCCGTGGTCGGTCAAAGCCATTGCTTCCATTCCGAATTCTTTTGCCTTGGCGATGAGTTGATCTATTTTTGCCAGCCCGTCCAAAAGGGAATAGTGGGAGTGGACGTGTAAGTGAACGAATTTCATGTTGAAAGTTTTGGGAATCGCCGCCGTCCGTCTTTACCCCCCACACCTAACGAGGATTACGAAGTTAGTGTGTCCGCCAACTTTCTAATCAATTCAAGCAGCTCACTCACGAAAAGATTCTCTCGATATGGGTAAATTGTCAGCGCTTCGTTCTAGGATACCAATCCTCGTTAGGTGTGGGGGAGGAAGGAGTGCGTTCATCCCAGCGTACCCATTTATTATAGAGACCCGGATTTCAAAAACAATTGCCCCAATGGCGCTTTTATTGCCTAGCAAAGCGAAGGAGGCAAAAGCTTGCTTTTGTCTCCGAGCGAGCGACGGCAAGGGGAGGTGCCCCCTTTTTCTAACTTGCCCGATTTGGGTTACTATAGACAATGATTCCCGGGATATGAGGTCAAAATACGTAATCGGCATTGACGAAGTTGGGCGGGGGGCACTGGCCGGGCCGCTTTCGGTCGGGGCAGTGGCTATCCGGCTTGGGGTTGGTTTTGACCCGGCCGTTTTGAAGGTTTTGAAATTGAATCTCCGGGATTCCAAGAAACTGACGCCCAAAGGAAGGGAGCGCTGGGTCAAATATTTGAGAAAAAGGGAGGATATTAAGTTCAGAGTGGCGAGTGTTTCTTCTAGGGTGGTGGACAGATTGAACGTTTCACGGGCGGCGAATCTCGCGGCGACGCGCGCCTTCGAGAAATTAGTGGATGAACCGATATTAAGGACTAAACCGCTCGTCTTTTTGGACGGCGGATTGTATCTCAAAGGCGATTGGGGAAAAAGATTGAGAGTGCGGACGGTTATTAGGGGCGATGAGAAGTTCGATGCCGTAAAACTGGCCTCGATCGTTGCTAAGGTCCATCGCGACCGGCTGATGGTCCGCCGCCACAAAAAATATCCGCATTACGGTTTTCCGAAACACAAGGGTTACGGCACGGCCCGACACATAAGGTCATTGAAGCGCCACGGACTCTCCGATATCCATCGGAAAAGTTTCTGTAAATTTTTGGAAGCGTAAGCCCCCACACCTAATAAAGATTGGTATTCTAACCGAAACGCTGGTTTTGTTTCCGGTTCCAGGTTGTTATGCTATTGAAATTCTGGGTTGTCTTCAACATTCGCGAATACGCTAGCTTCGCAATCTTTATTAGGTGTGGGGGTAAGAGCTTGCTAATATACGTTCAGAACCTTTAGGTTTCTGTTACCGGTTTTATTTTGGAAGGCCACGGTATCGCCGATCTTTTTTCCCGCGAGTGCGGAGCCGAGCGGAGTTTTTGCCGTCAAAGATGTCACTGAAATTTCGCCAACCTTAACAATGACTCCCGCTCCGCCGTCGGGCACCAGAAGATAAAATTTCTTTTTGTTATTCTCGTCCCGAACTTCAATGAACGCACCCTCCTTGATCACTTCGTTCTTGTCCGGGCCGCCATTCAATGAATTGTCCAGGTACCTTATCGCGATTTCTTTTTCCTTGATTATCTCTTCTATGTTTGCGGCAAGCGTATGCATTTGGGATTTGGTCGTATCGCTGTGCGATTGCATCGCTCCCGGGGCTTCGAGGGCGGTTTGTTTGGCCGAAGCAAGGCCGGATTCAAGCTCCGACTTTTGGCGTTCCAGTTCGCTCAACACGGCCTTGATAACCCCTCTTTTGTCCATAAAAAACCCCGCTTTGAGGCGGGGTTTTTTGGTGAATCATAAGCCGGATTCTGTCTATGCGACAATTCATCTGGGCCCTCGATTACTCTCGGGCTCAAGCGGTTCTCCGAGCACATAAAGAGTCATATGCTCGGCACGACCTTGCACTCGGGTAAGGATTTAGCCGTTTCATTTCCGTTTTCTTATCTCTATCACGGAACCGGGCCAACTAGCTTGAGATTGGGTCCTTCCTCGGCTTTCGCTTCGGAACGTTTCTGCTCGCACCTCTGTTCTTTCAAACGACGGGTGTTACCCGCTACCTGCCCAATTCGTCTGAGCGCAGCGAAGTTACGAATTGAGGCATCCTGAGCAGTGTCGAAGGATTGCTCCTCGACAAGCTCGGAGTACTCAATTTTGTAGTTCCTCGCACACTCGGAAACAAAATTGGTAAGTGTCCGGACTTTCCTCTCTTCTAAGTGAATAAAAGAGCTGTCGCTTGATTCACTGGAGGCATTATATATGCATTTGAACTTGATGTCAATCTCGGTTAGAATAAAAAGCGCTTAACAAGCCACCTTAGCTCAGCTGGTAGAGCATATCTTTCGTAAAGATAGGGTCCCGAGTTCGAATCTCGGAGGTGGCTCAGAGATCGGTTAGGCTCAATTTAACTCATTATGAAAAGGATTGGAGAAAGTTTCATTGATGAAAAGGGCGATAAGGTGGAGAGAAGTGGAATGGAAACCCTTGGAGAAGAGAATGAACTTTTAAGGAGGGTTGATTTTGACAAACTCAGGGCCGAGCTCAAGATTCTGGGAAGGAATTTCGAGGACAATCGGCCGTTGGAATCTTTGGCGCGCTTGTTGATCCGGACGAAAGAAAACCTGGCCGGCTATGATTCTATCGTGAGCGACGATACGAGCGGACGGCTCGTTTCGCTCATCTTCCGCAATATCATCAACAGGAAGAGAGGCGAGGTTGAAAAGGAACCCGTTAAAATATTTTTTGTCGGTTCGCTTGGCGATAGGAAAGAACTTTTCCGGGATTTTTTGAAAAAGAACAAGGATAATTTGGGCAAAACGCTTCTCGTCACGGAGTTCATAAAGACGGGAGAAAGCATCAATCCTCTTACCGAAGCTCTTGAAGAAGAAAAGATCGATTTTGACATAGGGGCCGTCTCGGTAGCGGGCATTTTGGGAGACACGAAACTCTATCCGCCGGCGGTTCGGAACCATTTGTATTTCGGAGAAATGAGCGACAGCGGATCGGACTTTCACGGCCTTCAGGCTCTTTCGGGTGTCGAGAAGTCGATGGAAGATTCGTTCTTTCCCCAGGCCTTATGGAAAAGCGGCGATGAGCGGTATGATCAGGATTCGATAAACGCCGCCCGGGGAGACGTGAAAACGGTCGCCGAAGAACTTTATAAACTGGTGGAATGAATATAAATCCGAACGCAGCCATAATTTCCGTCCTTGCGGGTGCAGGCGGGGACGACGCCAAGGACTGGGCGCAGATGCTTTTGCGGATGTACGGCCGTTTTGCCGACCGAAAGAATTGGAAAAAGCAGTCCATAGACGACACCATTTTGGAAATAAGAGGACAAGGGGCTTATGAACGCCTCAAAGACGAATCCGGCGTTCATCGTCTGGTGCGCATCTCGCCCTTCGACGCAAAAAAGTTGAGGCACACTTCTTTCGCGATCGTAGAAGTTCTTCCTGAGCTCCCGGCGGTAGAAGCGTCGCATGTTCAGATTCCGGAAAAGGATCTGAAGGTGGAGTTTTCGCGCGCCGGAGGCCCCGGCGGCCAGAACGTGAATAAGGTGGAAACCGCCGTCCGGGTAATCCATTTGCCGACTGGGCTCGTCTCTTCGGCGCGCGCAGAGCGCTCGCAGTCCGCGAATCGGGAGAAAGCGCTCAATTTACTGAAAGCGAAGCTCGTGAAACTAATGGAGGAGAAGCATGAAAAGGAAATATCCAGTCTGCGTACCAGAGTCGCTCCGGAGTGGGGTCACGAAATCCGCTCATATGTGCTTCACCCGTATAAACAGGTTAAAAATCACGTTACGGGAGAGAAGATCTCGCGAGCGGATGAGGTTTTAGAAGGGAATCTGGATCTGTTGCTTCCGAAAGAGAATAAGCTAAAATAAACAGGTAGGCCAAGAAGCTCGGGCTTATTATTTTTGCGATGATCATCTTTCAAAACGTTTCCAAGAACTACAACCATAATGCGGTGGCGTTGGACAAGGTTAGTTTCAAGATTCAGCCCAATGAGTTCGTAACGGTCGTCGGCCGCTCCGGCGCCGGCAAATCCACCGTGGTAAAGCTCCTAATAGGGGAGGAGAAGCCGACCAAGGGCCAGATATTCTTCGGCTCCTATGAAGTGAATAAATTGAAGTCGTCGGAGTTGCCGGAGTTCCGCCGCCACATCGGCGTCATCTTCCAGGATTTCCGTCTTTTGGCCAGAAAGACCGCGTTCGAGAACGTGGCCTTCGCTTTGGAAGTGGAGGGTCGGCTCGAGAAGGAGATAAACGAGCTCGTGCCGCAGGTTCTGGACATGGTAGGATTGAAGGATAAGGGAAACAATTTTCCGGCTGAGCTCTCGGGCGGCGAAAAACAGCGAGTAGCCATCGCGCGGGCGATGGTGAACCAGCCGGACGTTCTTATCGCCGACGAACCCACGGGAAATCTGGACCCGTTCAACACTTGGGAGGTCATCAAGCTCTTGAAGAAAATAAACGAACTGGGCAGCACGGTAATTCTCGCCACCCACGACAAAGAGATAGTGAACACGCTGGGGGAACGCGTGATAACTTTGGAAAACGGGCAGGTAATAAAGGACGAGGCGCACGGGCGATTTTTAATAGATTAGCGATATGGTTACATTATTCAGAGTTTTCAAATACGGCTGGCAGAACTTCTGGAGGAACGGCTGGCTTTCGGTTTCTACCATCGCCATCATGATTCTGGCGCTTCTCGTTTTTGAAGGGCTGATACTTTTTAACGTGATCAGCAACGGCGCGCTTAGGGCCATCCAGGATAAAGTGGACATCAGCGTTTATTTCAAGAGCAATGTTTCGGAAGATACGATATTGAGCCTGAAGCGCTCGCTCGAGGGACTGGACGAGGTAAATTACGTGGAATACGTTTCCCAGGAACAGGCGCTCGCGAATTTCAAGGCGCGCCATGCGAACGAGGATACCATCACCCAGACCCTGAGCGAATTGGATACGAATCCGCTTCTGGCATCCTTGAACATCAAGGCCAAGGACCTGCACCGCTACGAGTCCATCGCGTCCTATCTCGAAAAGCCGGATTTTCAGGACGAAATAGAGAAGGTAACTTACGCGCAGAATCAGGTGGTGATAGATCGGCTGACCGCGCTCGTGGATAACCTCAGCCGCGGCGGGTTCGCGCTTACCATTTTCCTGGCCTTCCTGGCCGCTATCGTCACTTTTAACACCATACGCCTCGCGATTTTCTCTTCAAGTGACCAATTGGGAATCATGCGTCTCGTGGGTGCCTCGAATGCTTTCGTCCGGGGCCCGTTTATGGTAGAGGGGTTGATGTACGGGGTTATTTCGGCCCTGATCGGATTTCTCTTATTCATCCCGATTATCGGTTTCTTATCACCCCACATTGCCAGTTTCGTTCCGGAGGTCGGCTTGCAGGATTACTTCAATGCGAACCTTATTTCCCTATTACTCTACCAGCTCCTTTTTGGGGTCGCTCTTGGGGTAATTTCGAGCGTCATCGCCACCCGCCGTTATCTTAGTATTTAATTTATTTCTGAATAAGGACCAATCGGGTTATGTTCTCCGCGCGGCTCTGAGGCTGAGCGGGCAGGGTGTCCCGCAAAACGGGACGAGCGAGGCCGAAGCGCCAGTGAAAACTCACGCTGGGAGTTTGAACGGCGAGGGAATATAATCCGATTGGTCATATAATGCAGGAACATGATATCCGGCTTCTGGGAAAAATTGAATAAACCCATCATGGCCTTGGCGCCCATGGCGAATGTCACGGACGCCGCTTTTCGTTTCGTCATCGCCAAATATGGGAAACCGGATGTGATGTGGACCGAATTCGTTTCCGCGGACGGCTTGAACTCGGCCGGCCGGGAAGCACTTCTTCTGGATCTGAAGTTCGATGAATCCGAGCGGCCGATAGTCGCCCAGTTTTTTGGCGCAACGCCGGAGCATTTCTACCGGGTTGCGCTTCTGGTTCAAGAACTGGGGCTTAACGGGATAGACATTAATATGGGTTGTCCCGACCGGGCGGTCTTGAAACAGGGGGCCGGAGCGGCTCTCTTAGAAGAACCGGAGCTGGCTAAGAAGATAATTTCCGAAACAAAGCGGGGCGCCGGTTCGCTCCCGGTTTCCGTGAAAACCCGTCTCGGTCTGAAGAAAAATATTCTCAAAAGCTGGCTGCCGCATCTTTTGGAGATGGACTTGGCTGCGATAACTGTCCACGGTCGGACGGCGAAAGAGCTCTCGCTCGTGCCGGCGGATTGGAAAGCAATCGGCGAAGCCGTTGTAATGAGGGATAGATACGAAGCGAGTTCTACAAGTAGAACCCTGATATTGGGAAACGGTGACGTGAAAAACCTGGCGGATGCCGGGACTAAGGCGAAGGAATACGGTTTGGATGGCGTTATGGTAGGGCGAGGAATTTTCGGCAATCCGTGGTTCTTTGCCGATTTGTCCCGAGTGAAACGAGGCGGCCAAATCGAGCATCCCGACGGAGCGCGAGCGGAGGAGGGATTAACAAACACGAGGGGAAAACTTAAGGTGATGCTGGAACATACCCGCATTTTCGAGAAAATGTTCGGTGAGCGGAAGAATTTTGACGTGATGAAAAAACACTACAAGGTCTACGTGAACGGCTTTCCGGGGGCAAAAGAACTGCGGATGGAATTGATGGGCGCGAAAGATGCCGATGAAGTGGAAAAAATCCTGAAACGCCGCGATTTTTAATTGACCCCGGATTTGTTTTTGTTTATAATTCAGTCAGATACTACCAAAAAACAATAAAGCAGGCGCTCCAAGAGTGCCGGAGAGGATAGCATGAGTAGACTTCCGTTTTTTACCGCGCTGGTGAAAAATGCGAAAGATGCAAGAGACAAATTTGTCATGGGCCTTCACAAAATCGATTGGGACTTCTTTTTAATGACCGGTGTGTCGGTTTGGAGCATCTTCGTGTGGATGAATTTCGCATATCACGCAGCAATTCAGAGGTACTGGTTTGGGGGAAACTAAACCCCACCGAATTATTTTGCCCTCGGTCTCGCATAGAGATTGAGGGCAAACTTTTTTGACCCCGCACCGAGCCGAGCGCTTCGCTCCCCAACACTCGCCAATAACTCGATTTAAATAAATATTTTGAATGTATAAGAAG
>Ga0163200_1000615_pt1 | contig 14780 bp, 9 predicted proteins | sample PL_2010_200m_FD_113535 | JGI IMG/M metagenome (GOLD analysis project Ga0163200, IMG submission 113535) | Freshwater microbial communities from Powell Lake, British Columbia, Canada to study Microbial Dark Matter (Phase II) - PL_2010_200m | ecosystem: Environmental > Aquatic > Freshwater > Lake ... | reverse complement strand
GTCGTGACGGTGGGCGTGACCGTGTAAGCCCAGTTGGGCTGCCCAGGCGTGCCTTTGATGGCGTTTCCATCTGCATCATGCCCGTTAGCGACCACGCCAGTGTTGGTGATCCAGGAAGCTGCACTATCCGGCAGCACGCCGCGCCGTTCCATGCTGGCATAGTTGGGCGAGCCGCTGCCGGCCGGCCAGGCCCCGCCGTCCAGGTTGGCGGTATCCACTACACTCCCGTTGGGGGCCAGCAGGTTCAGCACCTCGCCGTCATTGGATAGCGCCCCGCCGTAGATCAAACTGGCAGGCACATCCCGGACAGTATTGTCATCGCCGCGCTCCATCAGGTAATAGCCGCCGGCGGCGACCTGCCCGCCGAGGATGATCTCCGGGCTGCCATCCGCGGCGACCAGTTTCCAGCCGGCCAGGTTGATGGCCTGCGCGCCCGGGTTGTAGAGTTCGATCCACTCATCGTTGGAATTAGCCTGTGTGCCCGCCCAGGCCACCTCGTTGATCAGCACCGCCAGCGAGGGGACATTGCATATCGTCGCCGGGCTGGATGAATTTTGCGGAAGGCTCGTAGAAAGTTCGGAAAAATCAGCCGAATTATCGTTGGTATCGTAGCAACTTCCAAATGCGCCGCCAGGTTTGCGCTCATAGCCACGATCTTCATCCGTGTCCAATGGCAGTAAAAATGTGCCTTCCACATAAACGGTAGCAACACTCAACCCAGCCGCATCAACCAGTTGATCGTCACTATCGAATATTCCTACGCCTCCCCTATCGGTAAGCGAAACGCTGGAGGTAGGAGAATAAGTCTGATCGGGATCTGTCCCATTTACACTGGAAGGTGCAATCAGGTAGTACTGACCCGGCTGCAATATCGTAGAAGGGTCAACGCTCACCAAATCAGTGATAGTAATTCCATCCTCACTCGACTGTTTGAGCACCCAGCCGCTGATGTCTATGGGATTCCCGGTAGGATTGAACAATTCCGCAAATTCATCATATTCCCCGCCCGTTCCCCGCGTGCGGAATTCACTGATGACCACGTGGTCGGCCGGGCTGCCGGCCTGCTTCAGCGGAGCGGCGCGGGCGGCTTCACCTGGCCGCAAAGAAATTTGCCCAACAACAATACCTAAGCATGCCCCGGCCAGGAGCAGCCCTATCAATGGTCTCAAGCGCTCAGTCTTGCCATGCAGCATGAAATAAGACACCTTTGCAAAACACTACAGCTTCCGCGAGAACATACAACGCGGCGCGCCGGGCTGTCTATTTTACGGGGAACACGAATTCTAGCGAGGATCAACGACCAGCTTGACGGCGGTACGCACCTTGTCTTCTATCTCCACGTCCACGAACTCTGGGACGCACACGATCTGGATGCCGTCATTCTTGAGATAGCCGGTCGCGATTATCAGCGCCTTGACCGCTTGATTCACCGCCCCCGCCCCAATCGCTTGAACTTCTGCATGTTTATGCTCGCGAATCACACCCGCAATCGCCCCAGCCACAGCCGATGTACGGGAGGTTGCAGAGACTTTGATGATATCCATTTCGAATCTCCCTTTGATGAACAACGAATAAAAGGGGCACTCTCACCATGATTGTACAAGATTTGAGCCTTAGATTCAAGCAGTATTTGTAATCATTATGAATCTTAGTATTAGTAGTAGGGCTTGTGGAAAAGTGGATAAAACAGCGGAGCATCTACCGGTGGCTTATCTGCACCAGCTTCCCCTGCATATGGTGGATTCGTGACGAACGTGGCTTTCACGGGCTGTGGAGAAAAGGATACATCCTGGAATGAGATTTATGACCTGGTTTTCGACAATCCACATTTCGGGCTTGCTTTATTCATCCCCCCATATCTGGGGGTGCATAATTCGAATACTTGTTCCGTTTCTCCACAATACGCGCGGGTTATCCACAGATTTTCGCCACTTATCCACAGTTTGGCCTCTATCTCCCCGTCTGGGCGACCCCAAATATGGGCGGCGCGGCCGGGCTACACCCCATTGGCGGTGGACAACCCATCCAGTAATTCTTCGATGCTGTCCAGATACTGATCCAATCCTCGCACGTGCTCCTCGAAAGCCTCCCCGAACAGGCCTAATTGCTGGCAGGCGGATTGCCAGGCGGACTGTCTCTCCGGCGGGAGGACGGACGCGGCCAGGCTCCAGGTGTGGATGAACGGCCAGAGGCTGGCTTGCGGATTCTCGCCGCCCAGCAAGGCCTCGAGCGCCTTTTTGTAATACTCCAAGCGCGCCGGGTGGATGCGCCCCTCGACGTTTGGCCTGTTTGCCGCTTCCTGGAAATCTTTTTCCCACTCGGGCAGGAATCCGGCCAGGGCAGAGGCGTCGGCATTTGACGCGCCCAGCAGACCGAGCAGACCGGCGGCCAGGCCGGGGCGTCCGGCGGCCTCGGCGCGCGCCGGGAACTGTAACAGGAGTCGCCGTTCGGCCAGCGGCTTGCCGTTCAAGATGGCGACCGCGTTGGCGGCGTGGTTGACGGCCTTGAGGTATTTCAGGACGAGCGCCGCGCCGTTCTCGGATGGGGTTTGCAGCCCGGTACACATCTGGCGGGCGTGATCGGCGTTGCGGCGGGCGCGCTGGAGGGTGTTCACCGGCTCGTGGAATTTGTTCCGCAGCCCGGCCTGGACGAATTGGAAGAAATGCTCGCTTTCGTACAGCAGCAGCGGGTCGTACATCTCCGGTCCCAGCCAGGGATGTACGCGCAGTTCGCGCGGGCGGCTGTATTCGCGGCGCGGGTTGTGTTTGATATCCAGGTGGATTTCGGGCGAGAGCGAGACGATCTCCCGCCGGGACTTGGGTTCCTGGGCGTGGACGAGCACCAGGTCAATATCGGCGGCCTCGCCCAGGAAAGGGTCCTTGTCCAGCACTGAGCCGGTCAGGTAGGCGGCGACGATGTCGCCGTCGGAATGAGCGCGTTGGAGGGCCGCCTCCCTGGCGATCTGGATCATCGATTCGAGCATCAAGCGCATGGGGAAGCCTCTATCGCTGCTCGAGGGGCAGTTCTGCCTGGAACGGTGACAGGCCGAGGGTCTGGCGGATGCGGTTCTCGATCAGCTTCAGGTGTTCGCTGTCGCGCACGAAGTCCAGCGAGTTCGTGTCTATGGTCAGGATGGGGGTGTCGTCGTAGGGCTGGGAGAAGAATTTCTCGTAGGCCTGGTTGAGTTCCTCGATGTAGTTGCGTTCCATGTTGCGCTCGTAGGAACGGTCGCGCATGGCGATGCGCTGCATGAGCGTTTCGGTGCTGGCGCGCAGGTATAAAAGCAGGTCTGGCCGGGTGATCTTCTCGGCCAGCGCCTCGTGGACGCGGTGGTACATTTCCAGCTCGTCGCCCTTCAGGTTGATGCCGGCGAAGAGGGCGTCTTTGGCGAAGGTGTAATCCGAGAGCAGCGCTTTTCCCTGCGCCAGGATGGCCGGGACGGCGCGCCGCTGCTGGTGGTAGCGGCTGAGCAGGAAGAAGATCTGCGTCTGGAAGGCGTAACGCTCGCGGTCGGCGTAGAAATCGGAGAGGAAAGGGTTTTCCTCGAAGACTTCGAGCAGCAGGTCGGCGTCGAAAGCCGGTTGCAGCAGGCGCGCCAGCGTGGTCTTGCCGACCCCGATGACTCCTTCGATGGCGATGTACATGGGTTCTCCTGAGGATTGAGTTGGGCTAAGGATACCATATTTTGAAAGATGAAGGATGAAGGATGAAAGATGAAGGATGAAAGCGGAAGGACGAAGGATGAAAGTGGATGGCAGATGTCATTTTTTTCTTGACTCTCCCCGCCTCCCTCTGTATAATCAGCCTAACAACATCGCCGGAAGGAGTAGGCGGCCGGCAGGCTGATAGAGAAGGTGTGGCCGCAGGTTGGAAGCCCCCGCAGGTATGCCGCCGCTGAAGTCGTCCGGTTGAATGCCGAAGAAAGGCCAGTGACCAGTTATCAGTAACCAGTGGTCAGTGGGCAAGTAGAACGGCACGGGTGCGCCCGTTATTGCGCAGGCCGATGTTTGTCGGCCACAGAGTGCGTTTCTTTTCCCTTTGTGACACTTGGTGTCCTTAGTGTTGAAGAGAACGAAATGAGGTGGTACCGCGAAGGAAGCGCCTTCGTCCTCATGAGGATGAAGGCGCGTTTTATTTTTGGTAGGGGCGAAGCATGCTTCGCCCCTACGGAGGACAAATGAAAATCCTGGCAATTGTCAACAGCGACTACGGTCGCCGCCACGTGGACAACATCCGCAAGCATGGCCCGGCGGACTGGACGCTCGAAGTCTGGGAATCGCCGCGCGTCCTGCCGCAGGTGATTGACTATCCCGAAGATTACCTGCCCGCCTCGCTCCCGCCCGCGGAGCTGATCCTGCAATTCGCCGAGCACAAGGGATTGGCCGAGCTGCTGCCCGATATTGCCCAGATGACCGGCGCGACAGCCGTCATCGCCGCAATAGATAACGAAGCTGTCCTGCCGCGCGGCCTGGCGCGCCAACTGCACGGCTGGCTGGAGCGCATGAACGTCGCCCTCGTCACGCCCAAACCGCTGTGTTCACTCTCGGAGACGCATTACTGGCTTTCACGCCGCGAGAAGATGGCCTACGATAACCCGCTGATCCGCGAATTTGCGCATTACTTCGGGATGCCGGCGTTCAAGATCACGGTTGACTCGCAAACTCGCACCATCACCTATGTCGAAGTCGTACGGGATGCCGTCTGCGGCTGCGCCCGCTACGTAGCCGAACACCTGATTGGCGTCTCGGCCGACGAGGCCGAGGAGCAGGCCGGGATGCTGCACCACCACTATCCGTGCTGGGCAGCCATGGGCGTCGTCCTGGATTACGACGATACACTCATGCACGTCTCCGGCAACATCCTGCGCGAGGCGGTCGGCGAGCAGGTGAAGCCGTATAAGCAAATTCAGTATATTGCCCCCGGCTGGCGCAGCGAGGATAGTGATCAGTAATCAGTTTTCATAGGAATTTAAAATCCGTGAGTCCATTGCAAAAAGCCCTTTTCACCACCAAGACACAAAGGCACAAAGGTTCTTTACAATGGAGCTTCGTGACTTCGTGCCTTCGTGGTAAAGCCCTTTTTGCAGTACAGTCATCCGTGAAATCCGTGTCCCAAAGAAGGAGGCACTCATGACCAAATACGACTTACCCAAAGCCTACGATTTCAAATCCACCGAGCCGCGCATCTACGCGATGTGGGAAAAGGGCGGCTACTTTCGCCCGTCCAACGATCCGCTCGAACCGGATTTCGACCCGGCGAAGAAGCCGTTCGTGCTTTCCATCCCGCCGCCCAACGTGACCGGCGAGCTGCACTACGGCCACGTCATGTTCGTGGCGATGGAAGACTTGATGATCCGCTACCACCGCATGAAGGGCATCCCGACGCTGTGGGTGCCCGGCACGGATCACGCCGGAATCGCCACGCAGTTGCAGGTGGAGAAGGACCTGCTGCGCACCGAGGATGTGACGCGTGAAGAGCTGGGGCGCGAGAAATTCCTGGAACGCGCCTGGGCCTGGAAGGTGAAATATCACAGCATCATCACGCAGCAGATTCGCCGCCTGGGCGCATCTTGCGATTGGGAGCGCGAGCGCTTCACCCTCGACGAGGGCCTGTCGCGCGCCGTGCGCGAGGCCTTCGTGCGCCTGTACGAGCGCGGCCTGGTCTACCGCGGCCCGAGGCTGGTCAACTGGTCGCCGGGGCTGAAGACCGCCGTCTCCGACCTGGAGGTGGAGTACGAGGAAGAAGACGCCACGCTGTATTATTTCAAATACATGCTCGCCCCGCAGACCTCACAGGTCTCCGAGACCTGTGAGGTCTCATGTGAGGTCTCATATATCCCCGTCGCCACCATCCGCCCGGAGACCATCCTCGGCGATACCGCCGTAGCCGTCCATCCCGAGGACGAACGCTACAAGAAATACATCGGGCGCAAGGTCAGCGTGCCGATGCTCGGCCGCGAGATCCCGGTCATCGCCGACGAGTACGTTTCGCGCGAGTTCGGCACCGGCGCGCTCAAGGTCACGCCCGGTCACGACCCCAACGATTACGCCATCGCCCAGCGCCACAACCTGCCCATCCTCTCGATGCTGGACGGCGAAGCGCGCGTGACCGCGGTCGGCGGCGCGTATGCGGGCCTGGACCGTTTCGTCTGCCGCGAAAAACTATGGGCGGATATGAAAGCCGCCGGCCTGGTCATCAAAGAAGAACCGTACCACACAACCATCCCGCGCTCGCAACGCGGCGGCGAGATCGTCGAGCCGATGATCTCCACGCAGTGGTTCGTGAGTATCAAACCGCTGGCCGAGGCCGCGCTGGCGGCGGTCAAAGACGGGCGCATCCGCATCGTGCCGGAGCGCTTCGAGAAGGTCTACTATAACTGGCTCGAAAACATCCAGGATTGGTGCATTTCCCGCCAACTGTGGTGGGGACACCGCATCCCGGTCTGGTACTGCGCCGATTGCGGCGAGCAGACCTGCACCCGCGAGGACCCGACAGCCTGCGCCCACTGCGGCAGCCGGAACATCCAACAAGACCCGGACGTGCTGGATACCTGGTTCTCGTCTGGCCTGTGGCCGTTCTCCACGCTCGGCTGGCCTGACCAAACCCCCGACCTGGAATATTTCTATCCGACCACCATCATGGAGACCGGCTACGACATCCTGTTCTTCTGGGTGGCGCGCATGATCATGATGGGACTGGAGTTCACCGGCGATGTGCCTTTCCACACCGTGTACCTGCACGGCCTGATCCGCGACGAGCTTGGGGTGAAGATGAGCAAGAGTAAAGGGAACGCGGTGGACCCGCTGCCGGTCATGGACGCCTACGGCACCGACGCCCTGCGCTTCACCCTGCTGGTCGGCTCCTCGTCCGGCAACGACATGAACTTGAGCCTGAAGAAGGTGGAAGCCAACCGCAATTTTGCCAACAAGATTTGGAACGCGGGCAGGTTTGTGTTGAATGCGATTTCGACGCTTGATGATAGGAGCAGGGGTGCAGGGGAGCAGGGGAGCGGCGCTCTCTTGCACCCCAGCACCCCAGCATCCCAGCACCCTAGCACCTCCGCCCCCCTGCCCGATTGGACATTAGCCGATTCATGGATCTGGGCGCGGCTGCAAGCCCTCGTCCGCGACGTGGAGCGGCTGTTCCAATCATATCAGTACGGCGAGGCCGGGCGGCAGATCTATGAGTTCTTCTGGTCCGATTTCGCTGACTGGTACGTGGAAGCGGCGAAGTTGCAGTTGCAGAGCGTAGAAAGTAGAGAGCAGACAGTAGTGACGCTGGCGCGGGTGTTGGATATGTGCCTGCGCCTGCTGCACCCCTTTACGCCGTTTGTCACCGAAGAACTCTGGGGACACCTCAGAAACGCCGCTCGTCACTCGCCTGCCCTGAGCGCAGCCGAAGGGTCACTCGCCGCTCTCTCGCAGGATTGGCCCGCAGCCCTCATCATCGCTCCATGGCCGGAGCCGCGTGAGCCGGAAGCCTGGGAGGCTGAGAAAGTGGCGGACTTCGCGCTCATCCAGGAGATCGTGCGCGCCATCCGCAACGCCCGCGCCGAGAAGAAGGTCAGTCCCGCCAGGCGCATCGCCGCGACCATCGTTGGCGGCGCAAGGAATGCCCTCATCCAAGACCAAAAGGCGGTCATCACTGCCCTGGCTGGCCTTGACCACTCTCTATTCTCTATTCTCGAATCTCTTCCGGCGAAGCCGGAGAACAGCATCGCCCTCGTGGTCGGCGCGGTGGAAGTCTACCTGCCCATGGCCGGATTGGTGGATATAGACGCCGAGCGCGCCCGATTGGAGAAAGAGCTGGCCGACACCCAGGCGCAAATTGACCGCCTGGAAAAACTGCTTGGAAGCGATTTCGCCGGGAAAGCTCCCGCGCATGTCGTCCAGAAGGAGCGCGACAAGCTGGCCGCGTACAAAGAAACTGCCGAAAAGCTGCGAGCGCAGATAACGTAGGGCGGGAATTCCTTCCCGCCATTTTTGGGAATCCTTCCCTATCCAATGGCGGGATTGGAATCCCGCCCTACTTTTCGTGTAAAATAGTCGTGACGCGAAGCCGTCACGATTGTTTTCGGTTGCGAGTGGACATGCGGCGTTCTCTCCTGGTACCCCTGTTCGCGGTGAGTCTCGTTCTCGCCAGTTGTGTACGCTCTGCCAGCCCGTCGGTGAGTGGGACGGCGACCATTTTCCCGCCCATCACGCCCACCATCGTCCCGGCGGATTTTCCGCTCGAGCTGGGGACTACCTGGATCTACGATTACAGCACATTTTACGAAGAGGAAGAGGCCACCTGGAGCGTCACAGATACCATCGTGGCCGTGAACATCCGTGAAGGTTTCCTGATCGCCGAGGTCGAGCAGTCTGTCTTGTCCATATCGGGGGACGTGACCGAGGAATTCTTGAACGCGCCGAAGGGCGGGCATTTCTGGTACCTTTTCGACGGCGTCCGCCTCTACAAACAGGACGAGGAGACTGATCCCGCGAGCGTTGCGGATGCCTGGCTCGAGCTGGTCTTCCCGCTCGGCGGGAGCGGCTGCTGGTTCCCGGACGCCCATCAGCGGGACGAGATGAAGGGGGTGACGCCCGTCTCTGGAGCGGTAGCAGGCTGCCGGTCCGTGAGCGGCGATCCGTACACGATAGAATTACCGGCGGGGAAGTTCGAGTCCTGCATTGACCTGGTCACGCCTTACGAAGAAGGGCCGACTGTGCTCACCTTCTGCCCGGGCGTCGGCATCGTCGCCACGCGCTTCGAACCCAGCGATGTGGCGTTCGGCTATCGCTCTTCTTTGACCGGCTACCTTTTACCCACGTCGAATGGAACATCGCCATGACCCTGACCATCCTCCCCGTCCAGACCGAGGCCGACAAGCGCGCCTTCTACAAGTTCGCCTTCCGCGTCTACCGCGACGACCCGAACTGGACGCCGCACCTCTGGCCGGGGAAAAAGGCCTATCTCGACAAAAAGGCGGCCTTCTTCACTTACGGCGAGGGCGAGTTCTGGCTGGCGAAAGAGGGCAAAGAAATCGTCGGCACGATTGGCACAGGCATCAATGCCTCCCGCAACCGTGACATGCACTGGAAGGCGGGCATCTTCGGCTTCTTCGAGGTGCTGCCGGAGCGGTATGACGCAGCCAAGGCAATGTGGGATTTTGCCTGCGACTGGTGCCGGAAGCGCGGCCTGACCGAACTGCAAGGCCCCTATAGTTTCTCCGGCGAAGATGACCACGGCTTTCTCATCCAGGGCTTCGAGACCATGCCGTCCATCATGATGGGGCATACGCCGAAATACTACTCCGAGTTCGCCGAAAGATTCGGCTTCGAGAAGCTGCTCGATAGCCTGGCCTACCGCTACGACTTGTCCCTGATTGACTTCGACGTGAACAAGGGACCGGAAATCGTTCACAAGATCGCGGCGCGCTGCCGCGAGCGGCACGGCGGGGCAGTCATCCGCATCCCGAAGATGAAAGATTGGGAGGCCGAGGTGGTCAAACTCCACGCCGTTTACAACACCTCGCTGGCCGTCCTGCCGGAGTTTTCTCCGATGGAACTGGCCGAGTTCAAGGCGCAGTCAGATTCCCTGAAAGAGATCATTGACCCGGAGCTGGTCTTCATTGCCGAAGTGGATGGGAAGCCGGTCGGCTTCGCGCTGGGCCTGCCCAACATCACCGAGGCGCTGAAGGTTGCCAACGGCTTGCAGCATCCGTGGGACTACCTCCGCTTTGCATTGGCGCAGAAGAAGATCAAGAGCGCCAGTTTCAAGATCATGGCGATGGACCCGGCTTACTGGGGCTATGGCCTGGACGCGCTGATGATCCTCGAAATGGGCAAGGCGATCATCCGCAAGGGCTACACCTGGGTGGACGCCTCCCTGACCGGCGAGTTCAACCCGCAGACGAACAAGCTGGCAACGCGCCTGGGGGCGTACGTCTACAGGAGGTACCGGGAGTACCGGCTTCCACTTTTGTAAGCTCCACGATCCGCGGCGTTTCCCGGCCTCATTATTTCGACTAAACGTGGTATATTCTTATCTTGGATGGGCATAGTTTGGTATTGCCAGCTTCGCTCCCACGACGAACACCTTTCTGTGCTATTGACAGAGGTGTTCGTTTTGTCTGGGAGACATGTTAGCCAATGAGCAAGGCGCAAGGTAACACTATGAAAGATACAGGTAAGAACAATTCCGGGCAAGGAAAGGGGCGTAAAAAGCCGCGCATCCAGCCTGCAAAAGCGGAACAATCCGAGGCCAGGACGCGAAGAAGAACGGCAGGCAAAGGGTTGGCTTTGAATAAGGTACTTTCATTCTTTTATAGCCTTCGTTTTCGCCTGACATTGCTCGTTCTGATCGCAATTGTGCCCCTATTCGGGCTGATGCTGTATACGACCTCCGAGCAGCGCCAATATGCCGCAGATCAGGCCAAGAACAACGCGCTTGCCTTGGCGAGCCTGATCTCTAAAGATTACCAGGGAGTGATCGATTCGGGCCGCCAACTGCTGGTGGCCCTGGCGCGGGTACCTGGCGTTCTCGACAGCCCGGAAGATCCGGCAACGTGTACGAGTTTTTTGGCGGAAGTGTCTGCCCAATACCCGGTCTATTCGAATTTGGTCGTGGCGGCTCCAAATGGCGACCTGGTCTGCAGCGCCCTGCCTCCAAGCGGGACAATCAGTTATTCCGACAGGGATTGGTTCCAGGAGGCCATGCAGAGGCGGAATTTCGTCGTCGGCGACATCGTGCTTGGGCGTATTACGAAGTCGCTGCTCCTGCCGCTCGCCTATCCGATCCTCGACAGCGAAGGGGATGTAAAGTTGGTTGTCTCTGCTGCGGTTGACCTGGCCTGGATCAATCAAATGTCCAGCAATGCGCAACTGCCAGAGGGCTCGGTCACGATGATGTTGGATCACGAAGGTACGGTCATCGCCTGCCATCCGGACGCGGAGGGGTGGCTGGGCAAGGTAATGACCGAAGCGCCGATTGTGGAGAGCATCCTGACCCAGCGCCAGGGCACAGCCGAGGCGGGTGGCTTGGATGGCACGCAGCGGTTGTATGCCTTTGTTCCACTGGGAAGTCTGCCAGAGAATGAAGGGTATGTTGTTATTGGCATTCCCACCCAGGTCGCGTATGCAGAGGTCAATCGCATCCTGGCTTACGAATTGATCGGCCTGGGTCTCGTGACGATACTGGCCTTTGCGGCCACATGGCTGGTGAGTGAGGCCTCCATCATGCGGCGAGTGCGGACTATGCTACATGCCACCCGCCGGCTGGCGGACGGCGACTTGAGCGCCCGCACCGGTATCACCCAGCCGCGCGGTGAGCTCAGCCAGTTGGCCTACGCTTTCGACCGGATGGCCGAGTCGCTGCAACTGCGCGAAATGGAGCAAAAACAGGCGGAGGAGGCGCTGGGCGAGAGAGAATCGCGTCTAAACATCATTCTTGAATCTGATCCCACGGGTGTCATGCTCATGGACAAAGAGACGCGGAAAATTACCTACGTCAATCATAGTGCTTCACAGATGATCGGCCTCCCTGTTCGAGAAATCTTGGGAAAGGTTTGCCATCGCTTTGTCTGTCCCGCAGAAAAGAAAACCTGCCCTGTTTGCGACCTCGGGCAGGAGGTGGATCGTTCGAATAGGGTTTTGATTCGAGATGATGGAAGCATCATGCCAATCCTGAAAACCGTTGTCGTAATCAAGATTGGTGGAAAAGAATTTCTCCTGGAAAGTTTCATAGATATCACGGAGCAAAAGAAGGCGGAAGAGGCGCTGCGCCAGGCGGAAGCGAAATACCGCGCCATCTTCGAGAACGCGATAGATGGCATCTTCCAGAGCACCCTCGAGGGGCGTTTCCTGACGGTCAATCCTGCGTTCGCGCGCATGTTGGGATATGCCTCGCCGGAAGAAATGATCGCAACAGTCACCGACATTGCCCGGCAGGTGTATGTGGAATCGCCCCGCCGCGCCGATTTCGTGCGTTTGATGGCAGAGCAGGGAAGCGCGTTCGGGTTCGAGTTCCAGATGCATCGCAAGGATGGCGGCAGCCTTTGGGTCTCAGAGAACGTGCGCACGGTGCGCGATGCCGAGGGCAGGATACTTTACTACGAAGGGACGGTTGAGGACATCACCGAGCGTAAGCAGGCGGAAACCAAGCTGGAATACCAGGCGGGAGAGTTGCGCCAGCGTTACGCCGAGCTGGCCCTGCTCTACGAGGCCGGCCTGACCATCAACCGTGAGCTCGATCCGCACCTGCAGTTGGAGACATTGTTCAAGACCGCCATGCAAGCCTTACAGGCGGATCACGCCGAATTCTTCCGCTACGACGCGGCGAGAGGCAGCGTTCACTTCGAACTTGGCATCGGTTACAGCCCCGAAATCCTAGAGAAGCTGCGTAGTCTGGTTGCCCATGATGGTGAGGCGCGGGGCTTGATCGGGGTGGTAGCCCAGAATCGCAAGCCGCTCAACCTGCCGGATGTGCACGCCGACCCGCGCTACATCGAAATTGATCCCGAAATTCGTTCGGCGTTGTGGGTGCCGGTGGCGCGCGAGAATCAATTGCTCGGCGTGCTTGGCGTCTTGAGCACCCGCCCGAATGCATTCAGCGAGCAAGGCGAACGACTGCTCTCGCTTTTTGCAAACCAGGCTGCGGTCGCCCTGGAGAATGCGCGCCTGTTCGCAGAAACCAGCCGCCGTCTCAAGCAGGTCCAGGCCCTGCGCACGATTGACATGGCCATCAGCGGCAGCCTCGATTTGCAGGTCACTTTCGATGTTTTCCTCGAGCAAGCCACGCGGCAACTGGAGGTCCACGCGGCGGATATCCTGCTGCTCAACCCGCATACGCAAACCCTGGAATATATAGCTGGGCGCGGCTTCCGCACCAATGCTCTTCAACACACATACTTGCGTTTAGGGGAAGGTTATGCTGGCATGGCTGGTCTGGAACGAAAGATCATCCACATATCTGATTTGCGCAACAGAACGACAGATTTTCTGCGTTCCCCTTTTTTTAGTTCTGAAGGATTTGAAACTTGCTTTTGTGTGCCGCTCATCGCCAAAGGCCAACTCAAGGGTGTGCTGGAGATCTTCCACCGCGCCCCGCTCGAGGCAGATCAAGAGTGGCTGGATTTCGTGGAAACCTTGGCCGGACAGGCTGCCATCGCCATGGACAACGTCACATTATTCGATGATTTGCAGCGTTCGAACGTGGATCTGACGCTGGCTTATGACGCCACCATCGAGGGCTGGTCTCACGCTCTCGACCTGCGTGACAAGGAGACCGAGGGTCACACCCAGCGCGTTGCCAACCTGACCCAGTCCATGGCGCAGGCAATGGGCGTGAGCGACCGTGAGATGGTACACGTCCGCCGCGGGGCGCTGCTGCACGATATTGGCAAGATGGGCATCCCCGATGATATCTTGCATAAGCCCGCTTCGCTCGACGAGCAGGAGTGGGTGGTCATGCGCCAGCATCCGCTCTACGCCTATGGGATGCTCTCACCCATCAGTTATCTGCGCCCGGCGTTGGACATCCCTTACTGCCACCACGAAAAATGGGATGGCAGCGGCTACCCGCGCGGCCTGAAGGGTGAGCAAATTCCGCTGGCGGCGCGCATCTTTGCCGTGGTGGATGTCTACGACGCGCTCACCTCCGACCGGCCATACCGCAAGGCCTGGCCGCGCAAGAAGGCATTGGAATACATCCAGCAGCAGGCGGGCCAGCATTTCGACCCGGAAATTGTCAGCGCCTTCATGGGGATGCCCCGCCTGCACGAATTGCGGAACGGTGACAAAATTAGCCAAACCTAAGACGTTTGTCATTTGACACCCAGCCGTCAATAAAGTAATTTAAGCACGCAATACAAATTTGGTAACAGGAGAAATAACCTATGGCAATGAAAATCACCGAAGAATGCATCGCCTGCGGCGCGTGCTTGCCGGAGTGCCCCACCAACTCGATCAGCGAAGGCGACGGCATCCTTTACGTCATTGACGCCAGCACCTGCGTGGAATGCGTCGGTCACCACGACTCGCCGCAGTGCGTCTCCGTTTGCCCGGTGGAGTGCATCGTCAAGGCGGAATAGCGTTTGACACGCTTCCTTGAGCGGTATATAATCTCGTCCAACTGAATATTTTGGCCTTCGGGGCAGGGTGACACCTGCACTACACCGAACGAAGTGCGGTGCAAGTGAATTCCCGATCGGTGGTACAGCCCACGAGCGCACGCTGAGCGGAGATTCGAGTGAATGCGAGAATCGAAGTCGAAGCGGCGCAGGATGCGGTGCAATTCCGCAGCCGACGGTTACAGTCCGGATAAAAGAAGGTTCGCGCTGACCCATGCCGGGTCCAGTTTGCCATGTTTGCCCCGAAAACGATTCCGTTTTCGGGGCTTTCTGACAGATGGGATTCGCGCCGGTCATGTTTCCCTTGCCCCGCAGGCCTGCCCTGTGGGGCAGTTGTTTTTCCCCAGGCTGCGCTCCAGCCGCCGTCACCGGCGGCGTGGACGCCGCCTGGAGCCTGAAACTATGGAGATTGCTTCACTCGCCAAGAGCGCTCGTTCGCAATGACACCTGAAACTTATGGACAAAAACATCCTCCCAAAAACACCTCGCCGCCGCAGCTATTGGAGCGCAGCCGTCTCGTTCGTCGTCGCGCTGCTTGCCTGGTGGATCGTCAGCCGCGTTTCCGGGCTGCCGGCCTTCATCCTGCCCTCACCGGGCCAGGTCTGGACCCGCTTCCTGCGCGCCCTCACTGACGGCAGCCTGCTCCTGAACACCGCCGTGACGCTGGAGG
>Ga0163200_1000614_pt1 | contig 14812 bp, 15 predicted proteins | sample PL_2010_200m_FD_113535 | JGI IMG/M metagenome (GOLD analysis project Ga0163200, IMG submission 113535) | Freshwater microbial communities from Powell Lake, British Columbia, Canada to study Microbial Dark Matter (Phase II) - PL_2010_200m | ecosystem: Environmental > Aquatic > Freshwater > Lake ... | reverse complement strand
GCGAAATCCTGGGCATGTTCGGCGCGGGCTGGAAGGTGATCGGCCTGCGGCATGTGGAATTCATGGAAGAACTGACGCCGCCATACGATTGCCACGCCGAGTGGATCCTGACAGCCGAGAAAGTGTAAGCTCATTTTGGATAATGCCACATCGAGCCCCAAAACCTTTCGACCACGAAGGTACACGAAGGTTTTGAGGAGAATTCGTACAGATTTCATATCCTTTGTGACCCTTTGTGTCCGTTGTGGTAAAAGATGTCATGTCGGCTTGTTCGTCACCAGCGCCCAAGGGTCTCTCGACAGCAGTTCCTCTTCGGCTGCCACGAAATCGCGGAAGCGGCAGGCTTCGACTTTGCCATAATTGAGCCTCACCGATGACCACCGGCCGCGCTCCAGCAGCAGTTTACGCACGGGGGCGCAGTTGACATCCGGGTCGAGGGTCAGGTCGCGGGCGAACATGCGGTAAGTGCGCGTTTCGGGCGTTCTGCCAATCAGGCGTACCTCGCCGGTAAACTCTTTCCAGTAGCGGTAAGGGACTTTCATGCGCTGTTCGGGGTGATGCACCAGCGAGGTGAAGCGCACGTCCGCGCCGAGCAGGAGCAGTTTGAAATCCAGAACGATCATGCGCTCGAAGGCCGAGCCGGGGTCGAAGGCCGAGGAGGTGTCACGGCTGCACAAATCCTCGGCGTAATGGCCGACGGCGGCGATGGACTGCATGGGGTGGGGCGAGCGGCGTACACCCGGCTGCTGGCGGACATATTCCGGGAAGACGCCCATCTCCTCGGCTGGCGTGCTGGCTTGGTAGAAGGGTTCGCCGCGCGCAAAGCCGAAGTTGAAGGTTGGCACAACCAGCGTGCCTGTCCCTTCGCCAATTCCCAGCACAGTGCAGAGGGCGTCGTAATAAATCCCGATTCCGCCCTCCGGCAGGCCGAGAAATTGCAGCGCGGAGTGCGCCATCACACCATTGCCTTTTTTCAGGCCGACGGACTCCAGGGCGGAAATCACTTGTTCGCGATTGACTTTCAACATATCACTCCAAAATCACCACAGAGAGCACTGAGATCACAGAGATTCTGTTTATTCTCCGTGCTCTCTGTGTGCTCTGTGGTTGAGCTATTTCACTGCCTTTCGTACTATTTCCGGCCACTTCGCCGCATCCAGCCCATACTGCTCAATTGCAGGCCGCCCCGCAGACGGGGCTGGTGATCAATTGCGCTTGTTTTGAAGGCGCACACCAGTCACCAATGGATGAAAACCTCTTTCGACACATTCCGGCGCCAAATCAAAAGGCCGGCGTGGGAGGCGCGAACGACAGCCCCCATGCGTCTGGCCTTTGTATCGAGTTCTGGATGGCGGAGAATGCGGCGTACAAAGACAGCCACCTCGTCTTTCCTCACAACCAAACAAACCAGGCAATAGCGGGGATGGCATAGTTGACGTTCGGAGAAATCCCCGTCGCGTGTGAAGAAGGTTGCATCGCGGAGTTCGTGCAGCAGGGTGATGATCTGCTCGTCCTTCATCCCCTTATGTCCCACATCAGCGCCGAGTTGTCGAACGGGAATTCCCCACATTTGCAGCAGGCTGCGCTGGTCTTCGCGTACGTTTTCATCCAGAAGATTCATGCCGGGGCCGGCTCCAAGACAAATTCGTCCGCGTGCTTGAGGAATGCATCACTCGATAATTTTACTGCCTCTGCAATGGCCTCTTGCGTGATGCTGTTGCGCCACTCTTCGATGATCGTTTCCCAAGCCACACCCTCGGCAACCATCTCCAGCACATCCGAAACGAAAATGCGTGTCCCGCGAAAAGTTGGTTCGCCATGACAGATATCCGGGTCCATGACAATATAACGACCCAAGAATCTTGCCTTGCTCTCTTCTGCCATTTCAGCACCTCTCTATACTTGAAACTCAAACCGGTATTTCGATTATACATCCAACTTCGGAAGACGCACGGCATAAACTCAAACGCTCTTCACGCATCACGCATCACGTATCACGCATCCCACATCACTTCTCACTCCTCACGCCCTTCCTCACCGCCTCCGGCCACTTCGCCGCATCCAACCCATACTGCGCCAGGAACGCGAAGGCTATCCGCTCCAGGCCAAAGGCGATGCAGCCGGTGTGCGCCGGGGAGCCGTCCGGCAGGGTGATGTTCAGGCTGCGGCCGAAGAAATCCTGGTGGTAGTTATACGAGCCAACTGCCAGCGTGCCATCCTTGAACGGCAATCTGGCGCGGATCTCGAACTTCAACTGGAACGCGCTCTGGAAGGCGGCCTGTTTCTTGAACTCGCCGATGAAGAAGGGATCGTTGGCGCTCTCGACGCGGTAAGCCAGGCCGATTTCCTCGAAGAAGGCGCGCATCCGCTCGCGTCCCGTCTCGCGGTTTTGCAGCACGAACTCCTTTGGCCCGACAAAGATCACCTCGCGCATGGTAAAGTTCCACATCCGCTCCAGCGAGGCCAAGTTGATGGATTCATAGCGGAAACAGTTGCCCACTGCCGTCGCCGCCAGTTGGCCGCCGGGCAGCGGCTTATCGGCCAGCGAGAAGTACAGGTGATAGCACACGGCGGGCGAGAGCAGCATCTGGAATTTGGCAAACGACTCCGGCGGTGTGGTCAGTCCGTGCTCATCACAGGCGGCGTGCTGCGAAAAGTCGTCAATCGCGTCCAGGTTCTCGCGCAGGTGCGTGACGAAGGTCAGCGAGTGGGGGAAAGCGCGGAAGTAGTTGACCCGCTCCAGGTAGCGCGCCGGGATGAGGGTCGGGAAGCGGTACGGCGCGGCGCCGAAGGAATCAGCCAGCTCGATGAACTGTTCCTCGAAGAACTGGATCAGCCGAGTCACCAGCGGCCCGAGCGTGTAAACCCCGTTGGCCTCCTGGAACATCTCGCCGCGCGCCAGCAACTCGGGATTGGGATCGGCAGCGTATGGCACAGGCCGGTCGAGATGATCTTCCAGGATTTGGACTTTGGGCCGGAACGCGCCTTGCACCATCATCGTCACCACGCGCTGGACTTTGTCCTCCAGCTCGCCCCGGCGCGGACCCGCGGCCTGCTCGCGCAACTCGAGCGTGATCCCATCCCCAGCGACGCGCGCCCGCAGGATGGCCTCGTCCACGTAAGCCAGCTTGGACTGCACCTCGCCGATCAGGTGTTCCGGGATGGCTACCGCTGGGATGATTTTCAGTTGGTTCGTCATAGAGACTCCTTGGGTATCTGCGCTGTCGGCAGTTAAAACTGCACTAACAATATCGCAAAGCCGACCTTCGTCGGCTGGAAGTCCACGCAGGCAGCGTGCTGAGCCTGTCGAAGCATGGACTTTGCGATCTGGTTGCGGCGATTTTAATCGCTGGGTTGAGCAATAAACTCCTTTGATTTTCCCAGGTACTCGCAAATGGCTGGCACGCTGGTCAGCGTGGCGATGACATCGGCATCAATAGGCACGCCGAAGCGTTCCTCCAGCAGCAGCATGATGCCCATGTGACCCATCGAGTCCCATTGTTTGATGCCACCAAAGGCCAGGTTGGACGGGATTTCTGCTATCGTTACTTGCAGCGCCTCGGCAATGAGCGCTTGCACCTTTTCGACCATAGTCTCCATAAAAACGCCTACTCTTATTGAGATTAGGCGACGTTCTCTCACGCCGCCGGTTGCGCAAGCCTGCCCTGGCGGGCTAGGCCAGGGAGAGCGCAACCTAATCACACACTTTGTAAGGTTGAGCAGTTACTATTCTTCCAATAAAAAGTCGCCCTCACCCAAAATCCCATCCAGCAGGGCGCGGACGGTTGGTGAGGCTTCTAGCAACAGCGCTCTCCACTCAAAGGGCTTCAGCCGCACGTAGCCTTTTTGCGGTGTGGCTTCGAGGTAATCCTCGAAAGGCAAGGAGGTGCGGTAGAGTTGAAAATACAGCAGCCGCCGCGCCTGGCGCTGGTGTTCGGGGAGCGCCGGCACTTCGTCAGCCGCGAGAAATTCCTCCATCTGCCGCCCGAACGCCTCCTGTGTGTCGGGAAAGTAGACCGTGGGATACTGGGTGAAACGCGACCTGCCCGCGCACAACACCGGCCGGCCCAGGATGGAAGCCTCCAGGCCGATGGTCGAATTGTAAATCATCACGAACTTGGAACGCTGAATTAATTCGTAGGAGGAAAGCGGCGCCTGCGGGGCGACGAAGACCACATTCGGCAATTCTGCGACCCGATTTTGCTCGACCCATTCCGCCACGCTCTCACGGCTGGACTTGCCCGGCCGCGCCTCGTCCGGGTGGGCGCGGATGACGAACAACGTCTCGGGGTGATTCTTTGCGGCTTCCAGCACCAGATCCAGCCAGGCGAACATGGTAGGGAACAACACATTGGAGTGCGGCTGGCTGGTGTCGAAAATGACGTTGGTAAAGACCGGCACGATTTGCCTGAAACCGGCAGCTTTCTGCAAAAAGGCTGCGTCCAGCCCCTTCATCTCTGGCCAAAAACGGATACCGGCCATGCTGAATTGGCCCTGGAAACGCTGTTCGAGATAGGCATCCAGGCGGGCATTTTGTTCGGCGTTCAACTCGAAATCAGCAGGAATCTCCATCGGGTAGATGGTCGCCTCGCCGGTGGTGAAGAAACCTGTCAGCGGGCGGAAGCCGACCTCGTGCGTAATCACCCGGATGCCGCGCTGCCGCGCCAGCCAGGCCGCGGTCGCTTCTGGAAAGAACTGTCCGTTGAAGACGATGACCGTACGCGGGTTGACCCGCTCCAGCAGGGCGTCGAACTGGCGGGCGACGTTCCAGGCCGAAAGGGTGTATTCGCGGTACAGGTAGCGGGTCGTTTCATCATCCTGGAGGTTGTGGCGGCGGAGAATCCAGCGGATGGAGGGCAGCACGAGCGCGCCGAGGGGGAAGTGATTAGTGAGCAGTGAACAGTGATCAGTGGACAGTGGACAGTGGACGGTGGACAGTGGACGGTGGACAGTGGAGAGTGGATCACTGACGACTGATGACGGGTAATTCATCAGCTCATCAAGGCTCAATCCAGCGAGGGTTTCAGCCAGTTGTTCATCACGCCAGAAAGTAAACCAGCGGGCGTTCGCGTGAGCATAATTGACCCGCGACTGGCGGAGGCAAATGGCGCACGGCGGAGGCTGGGTGAGGTCATCCGGGTTCGTGCCGAGCACGCAATGGCTCATGCCCGCCTTGCAGACGAAATGCACCACCGGCACGTCAGCCAGGCGTACTGCCCAGGAAGTAATCAAAGAGAAGGCCGCGTTCTGGCTCAGTCCCGAAAGCCGCGTGGAGGCGTTGAAGAAGACCACCGGCCGCTGACTGGGATTGGGTCGCGCCTGACGGGAAACCTGTCGCGCCAGGCGGACAAGGCGGAGAACATCCTTCATGCGGGATATTTTTCGTTGGCCGTAGCCTGCCAACATTCCCGGAGAGAACCTGCCTGCCAAGATTATCCCTTTATCCTTCTAAGCTTATCCAGCGAAGGCCTTTCGCTCTCGTAAACCTTCTTCACACCGTCGCCCAGCGCGGACTCGGTGACGCGGATGTACTTGACCAGCCGCTCGAAACCGCCCGGCTCGACCGAGGCCGACTGGTCGCTGCCCCACATGGCGCGGTCGAGGGTGATGTGCCGCTCGACCAGGCACGCTCCCAGCGCGACCGCCACCGCCGAGGGGACGAGTCCCACCTCGTGGCCGGAGTAGCCGATTGGACACGGGAAGGCTTCGCGCAGGGTGGCGATCATGCGCAGGTTGAGTTCCTCCGGCTCGCAGGGATAGGCGCTGGTGGCGTGGGTGATGACCAGGTCTTCCGTTCCCAGCACAGTCACGGCCGCCTTGATCTGCTCGAGGGTGGACATGCCGGTCGAGAGGATGAGCGGCTTGCCGGTCTTGCGCAGGCGGCGCAGCAGGTTGTGATCGGTCAGCGCGGCGGAGGGGACCTTATAGGCCGGGGGGTGGAACCGTTCGAGAAAGTCCACCGAGGGTTCATCCCAAACGGATGCAAACCAGGGGATTTTATGTTTCTTGCAATAATGGTCAATTTCACGGTATTCCGCCTCGCCAAACTCGACCTTGTTGCGATATTCGAGATAGGTGATGTAACCCCAGGGCGTCTCGCGCATTTGGATCTTTTGCTCATCTGGAGTAGAAAGTTCCGGCGTGCGCTTCTGGAACTTGACCGCGTCCACACCCGCGTGGACGGCGGCGTCAATCATCTTCTTGGCGATTTCGAGATCGCCGTTATGGTTGACACCGATCTCGGCGACGATGTAGCTTGGATGGCCGTCGCCGACCATGCGGTTGCCAATTTTGATTTCACGAGTCATAATGTCTCCTTGGAAACCCTAAAGGTCTCGAAGACCTTTAGGGTCTAGGGTTTCTTGGTAGAAAGGACCAACTCACACAACTCCCGCACCGCGCCGTGACCTCCGCGCCTGGTCAGCACGAAATCGGCCTGGCGCGCCACTTCGGGGTAGGCGTCTGCGACAGCCGCTGCCCAGCCAACCATCCCGAAGCAGGGCAGATCGTTGATATCGTTGCCAACGTAGACGACATGCGCCGGGTCTACCTTGCGCTCGGCCAGCAGCTTTTTCAAGGCTGCGCCCTTCTCGCGGATGCCCACGCCCTGCACGGCAGCGATGCCCATCTTCTGCGCCCGCGCCGTGACGACCGGATTGGGTTCGGAGGACAGGATGACGATCTCTATTCCCATCTCGCGCAGGGTGCGCAGGTGCATACTGTCGCTGCGGGAGGCGGATACCGTTTCACGCCCGCTTTCGTCTGTCCAGACGCGGTTGTCGGTCACCACGCCGTCGAAGTCCAATACAATGAGTTCGATCCTCTCCGGCATGGGGCGGTGGGGCTTGCCCGGCCAGACCATATCCAATTCACCGGAAGAGACCAGCCATTCGTATTTCGCCCAATCCCACAGGTTGTCCAGGTCTACCGTGTAGCGCGGCTCAATGACGAGCGGGTAGATGACCTTTCCGCTCATAGAGCCTTTTTCGAGGATGGTGGCGGTGCGGATGGCGTCAATGTGACCGGTCTGCCAGTAGACTGGCGGCAGGCTCTGGCGCGGCGCGTTGTATGGCTCATCAATGCCAGGCACAGCGAGCAGGTTCTGCATCGGGGCGTTCTCGCCGCCTGGCAGCCGCCACATCTTATGTGGATTCTGCCCCGCCGGTACCACGCCGCGCACGCAGTCGGCTTCTGGATGCGCGAGAAGCAGCCTTACAGCGTTATCCACACAATCCTTCGGGCGGATAGGCGAGGTGGGACGCAATTGCACCACCACGTCCGGTTTATAGCCTTCGTTCTCGGCCAGCCACCTCAGGGCGTGCTCGAAGACAGGCAGGTCAGTGGTGTTATCCTGTGCCAGTTCCGCCGGGCGCAGGAAGGGCGTCTCCGCGCCAAAGGAACGGGCTACGGCCGCGATCTCCTCGTCGTCGGTGCTGACGAGGACGCGCGTCATCGTCTCGGCTTGCATACCGGCCGCGATTGACCAGGCGATCAGCGGATAACCGGCAAACGGGCGGATGTTCTTGCGCGGGATGCCTTTCGAGCCGCCGCGAGCAGGAATGAGAGCGAGAATTTCTACCATGCCGTCCAGCCTCCGTCCACGACCACATTGGAACCGGTCATGTACGAGGATGCGTCCGAGGCAAGGAACAACAGTGCGCCGTTCATCTCGTCCTTGCGCGCCATGCGGCCGAGGATAGTCTTGGCGGAGTAGTTGGCAACGAAGGTTCCGTCGTGGTCATTGAACACACCGCCAGGCGTCAAGGCATTGACGCGGATTTCCGTACCGGCGTAGTAGGCGGCCAGGTAGCGGGTGAAGCCCAGCACACCGGCCTTGGTCACCGAGTAATAGACCGGCTTATATTGCGGCGGCTGGCCAGGCTTCTGGTAGATGCGTTGATCGGGCGCCACCAGGCCATAGGTCGAGCAGATGTTGATGATCGAACCCTTGCCCTGCGCCTTCATCGGCTTGACCGCCGCCTGCGTCGCCAGGAACATGCCGGTCAGGTTGACCTCCAGGGCGGTTTTCCAGGCTTCGAGCGAATAATTCTCGAACGAGGAAGCATCCCGCACCGCGCCGTCAGACGAGACTTTCGGATCGAGGGCGGCGCTGTTGACCAGGATATCGAGACGGCCAAACTCCTTCAACGTGGTCTCGACCAAGGCGGCGCAGGAGGCCGGGTCGGTGACATCCAGCGGGAAGGGGAAAGCGCGGGGGAGCGATTCGGCCACGCTGAGCGCGGAACCCGCTGCCAGGTCCGCCACGACAACGGCCGCGCCGGCCTCGGCCAAAGTCCGGCAGAATTCGCTTCCCAGCAGCCCGGCCCCGCCGGTGACGATTGCCACGCGGCCGGTCAGGTTGAATTTGTCCAGAATACTCATCGGTTATTCCTCAGAATTCTATCCGTTGGCCTTGCTGCGCCGAGCGCCGGGCAGCCAGCGCCAGTTCGAGGGCGCGCCGTCCATCGTCCAGCGTGCAGAGCGGTTCAGCCTCGCCGCGCGCAACGGCAATGAAATGGCGCATCTCGTCGAGGAACATGACATTGCGCTCGAAGCTAGCCGGGACAGCGAATTCTTCCCAATCTTTCTTTTCCGGCAAGTAGCGGCGCAGCAAGCCGCTGGCATTATCCCAGGTCAAGGTACCATCCGCGCCGATGACCTCCCAGCGGTGGCTGGGCGGCTGCTGGATCATGTTCAAGTGGATGCTGCCGATGGCTCCGTCGGTAAAGCGCAGGCCAATCTCAGCCGTATCATCCACGTCCACGCCCAGACCGCCGAGGTTTCCAACGAAGGCCCACAGCGATTCAACGCTGCCGATCAGCCAGGGCAGGTAATCGAGCGCATGGCATTGGGTGAGGATGACGCCTCCGCCCAGGTAGGCGCGGGCGGCGTAGCCCTGCCGGTAATCCTCCCAGGGATGCCAGGCGGGCAGGTACTCGCCAAAGTGGAGGCGCGCCACCAGCACGCGCCCGATGGCCCCTGCCGAGATCAATTCACGCGCCTTTTGCAGCGTGGGATGGAAGCGAAACTGGAATCCGACCAGGATGCGGCTGCCGCCCCGTTTCGCCGCCTTCTCCAATTCTTCCACACCATCGAGTGAGTGCGAGATGGGCTTTTCGAGCAGGATATGGCAGCCCGCCTCCGCAGCCGGGATGGCTACATCCAAGTGAAGGGCAGTAGGATTGGCGATGATAACCGCGTCCGGTTCGAGAGCAAGGGCAGCGCTCAGGTCGGTTTCGACCGGCAGCCCGGTCAGTTCGTCATCCGGCAAAGTAGCGTGACCGCTGCGATACAGGAGGATATCCTGTTCGCCCAGGGCGCGCAGGTTGCGCAGGTGACGGCGTCCAATAGAACCCAGGCCAGCGATCAGGAATTTCATCTCGATGAACCTTGCTGACTTTCCAGAAATGCTTTCAGTTTGCGCGCCATAAATATCTCTGTCGCGGCCATGGACTCGTAAGTCGCGCCGCCGATGTGCGGCGTGATGAGCAGGTTGTCGTGAGCGCGGGCATACTGCACCAGTGCGGAGCGGTTCGGACTTGCGGCCCGCTCATCCCAAAGCACATCTAGCGCTGCTCCGGCCAGGCGTCCGCTTGCAAGCGCGTCCAGCAGAGCAGCTTCGTCCAGCACCTGCCCGCGCGCCGTATTCACCAATATCGCGCCAAGCGGCAATTGCGCCAGTTCCGCAGCGCCAAGCAGGTTTGTCGTCTCTTCGTTCAACGGCACGTGCAAGCACAAAACCTGGCTCTGGCGCAGCAGATTGTCCTGGCTGGCAGTGCGTTCGACACCCGGCAGCCAATCGCGGCGATATGGATCATAGGCGATAACGCGCATCCCGAAGGCCTGCCCGTAGCGGGCGACCATCTCGCCGATGCGCCCCAGTCCGAGGATGCCGAGCGTCTTCCCGGCCAGGTCGTGACCCTTGAAGCGGTCACGATGCCACTCGCCTGCCAGCACCGACTGGAACGCTGATGGGATGCGCCGCACCAGGGCCAGGAGCAGCGCCCAGGTATGTTCAGCGGTGGCGGGAATGCCGCGCAGGAATTCGGTCTCGCCGCGCAGGCTCAACACTTCGATGTTCCTCGCTTCGGCGCAAGCCATGTCAATGTGATCCAGGCCGGTGGTAGCAGTGACGATGACCTTCAGGCGGCCGGCGCGGTCAATGATCTCGTTGTCAATCTGGTGCGCCAGCCGGACGATGAGAATTTCGTACTCGTGGACGCGCGCCAGCAGCTCGAGGCGCGTCAACGGCCCACTGTCCACCTTGCCGATCGATTGCAGGATCGCCAGGGCTTCGGCTGAGTAATTATCGGGTTCGAGGTTCAGGATGCGGTAAGGCTTCATAGGCGCGAGCAGGTTAGAGGTCCGGGCGGCCGCGCTCGGCGAGCATCAGTTCCGCCAGTTTCATATCCATTTCACTGTCAATGCTGACCGAACGTTCCTCCGGCATGATGTAGGGACGGATGACCCCTCCCCAGATGGAGTTTTGTTCCATCAATACATCGCGGCGGGTCAGGTAGATGGCGCCGTTGCGCATGTAAGCAGGAGGCTGATAATCCTGCCGGCGCGTGCCCTCTTTTTCCTCGAGGCAAAAGGGCAGCAGCCGGTCGTTCTCGATGCGCTTCATCAGGATGGGATGGACGGCAAACACCTGTACCACGCTGATGACCGAATCGCAGCCGCCGGGCGCCGCCAGTTCGAGCGCGGCCTCGATATCTTCGGGCGTGCGGAAGGGCGCGGTGGGCTGCAGGAGCAGCACCCAGTCGAGGTGGATATTGTCCATCGCTTCGACCGTCTGCACGGCGTGTTGCAGCACAGGGATCATCGGCACCCTGTCACCGGACAGCTCGGACGGGCGCATGAAAGGCACCTCCGCGCCGTAACGACGAGCGACCTCGGCGACATCGTCGTCATCCGTCGAGACGATCAGCCGGTGCAGGCGGCAACGGATAGCCTGTGCCGCCTCGATGGTATAGGCGATCAGGGGCTTGCCTGCCACCAGGCGGATGTTCTTGCGCGGAACGCCTTTCGAGCCGCCGCGCGCCGGGATAATGGCCAGGATTTTCGGATCAGCCATCGGGTTCAATACGTCAAACGTTTGGTGAATTTGAGCGGGACATCGGCAAGCCTCTGCGCGATGCGCTCTCCGGCGTGACCGTCGCCATACAGGGTCACTTTTTCAGGGCGCGGCGCCTCGACTTGAGCCTGAATGGCGCGCATGATTTGCTCTCGATCATAATCCACGTCCAGGACATTGGGGCCGCGTTCCCGCCCCAACTGGCGCGAACCAATATTGACGGCGGGGATGCCCAGGTAAGAACACTCCCGGATGGCCACGCTCGAGTTGCCGATCAACGCCCGGCTGTGATAGATGAGGCGCAAGAAATCTTCGGGCGGGATGTTCTTGAAAAAGTGGATGTTGGCCGGCTGCTCCAACTCACGGAAGGCGCGGATGCCTTTGGACGTGCCGTCCGAGCCGGCGTCCACGTTGGGCCAGAACCAGAGCGTAGGGAGTCCTGTGTCGCGCACGGCGTGGAGGGTCTCGGTCACGTGCCGACGGGCGCGGTCGTATTCGGTGGTCACGGGATGCTGCATCACCACCAGGTAGCCGTTGAAGATGTTGACCTCTGCGCCGACGCCGCCGTATTTCTCGAAGGGGTTGATCGTCAAGCCGGGTTCGTCCAGCACCTGCGCGGCAATGTCAATGGACGGGCAGCCGGTGACGAAAACCGAGGCCGGATCCTCGCCCATGCGGATGACGCGCTCGGCGGCCATCTGCGTCGCGACCAGGTGATAATCGGCCAGTTTGGTGACAGCGTGACGCACCTTCTCGTCAATCGAACCGGTCACCTCGCCACCCTGGATGTGCGCCAGCGGAATGTTCATGAATGCGGCTGCAATGGCCGTAGCCATCGTCTCGTGCCGGTCGGCAATCGTGACCACGATGTCGGGCGCCAAGTTGTCGAATACGGTGGCAAGTTCCATCAAGCCAACGCCGGTAGTCTTGGCCGATGTGACCAGGTTCTCGCCCTCGATGACCATGTATACTTGAGCGTTGATCTGGAAGCCATCTTGCTTGATATGATCGCTTACTTTGCCGTAACGATCCAGCAGGGCAGAGGCGGCAACGACAAGCTGCAATTCCAGGTCAGGATGGTTCGTGATAGCGGTCAACGCCGTGCGGATGCGGGAATAGCTGGGACGGGCGGTCACGACCACGCAGATTTTTCGTTTTGCCATAAAATCTCCAATCACAAGCCCAGGTCGGCCTCGGTGATGAATTCGCCTTCGGCCAGATCACGCTGGAGGGGCTTATCCAGCACCTCTTCCAGCCGTTGAGCAGGGATGCCGGCCGAGGCTGGTTTGCGGGCGGTCAGGTCGGCGCGGGAAAGGCGATGGCCGGCCCGGAGGTCCCGCCGGGCGACCAAGGCTTTGTTGAACGTCTGGCGCATGGACTGCATTTCCCAGGCAGCCGCGTCCTTGTCCAGCGGATTGGCTAAGGCGCGTTCGATGAAACGTATCCCCTCCGCCAGTTGGCGCAGTTCGGCAGTCGTGACCGAGACAGGCACGTCCGGCCCGAACATCTCCCGGCTCAACGTCACGTGGACTTCCAACAAGGATGCGCCCAGCGTCAGCGCGGCCAGCCCGGCGTAGATCGCGCCTGAATGGTCGGACAATCCAACCGGCGCGCCATAGCGCTGGCGGAAGATAGCCAGCATGTTCAGTCCAAGAGCTTCCGGCAGGGATGGATATTTCGAAGTGCATTGGAAGATTGCCAAAGGCAGGCCGCGCTGCTTTATCCAGGCCACAACTTGGTCAATCTCCTCCAGGCTGCTCATGCCGGTCGAAAGCAAGACCGGCAGCCCGCTTCCAGCAATGCGCTCGAAGAGCAACGGATTGTTCGCCTCGCCGGAGGCGATTTTCCAGGCCGGGACGCCAATGCGCTGCAACAGGTCGGCTGCTTCTTCGGAGAAAGGTGAACTCAGGAAGAGCAATCCTTTTTCGCGCGCATGTTGCGCCAGGCCGGCCCACTGCTCCGCGCTGAACTCCATGCGTTTCCAGTAATCGAAGCGCGTTTCATCCTGCTGGCTGAAACGCACGCGGAAAGGTTCCTGGGCAGAACTCTCGGCGTGGGCGATGTGGGTCTGGAACTTGACCGCCTGCGCGCCGGCTGCGGCAATGGCGTCAATGAAGGCATGCGCCATGCCCAGGCTGCCATCGTGCGCCTGGGCCACCTCGCCAATCAGCAGGCACGGCGCGCCAGGCCCGACTTTCCGGCCCGCGATCTCGATAGGTTGGATCTCGGTCATTCTTTATCTCCACACGCCAGCTTCCACAAAAGGTCGGCTGTGCGCCGGGTCGCCTCGCCGTTCAAATAAGTCAATTCATCCTCGATGAAGTGACGGCGCTCTGCTGCATAGAGATCGGGATGAGAGAGATAGTCATCGAGCGCCTGTCGCAGCTCTTCTGGCGTCAGGGCAAGTTTTCCGGCTTTCGCCCGGTTGACGCGCGAGGCTGTCGGCCAGCCGGGGACTTCGTGCAGCGGCACCCAGAACTTATCCGGCCAGCCGCCTGGCGTGTCAATACATGCGCTAATGAAAGGCTTGTCATGCAGCGCGGCTTCCACCACCATGGTCGAGTAAATGGTGACCAGGAGGTCACAATGCGCCAGCATGGAGCCTTTTTCTGGGAAATCCTCGCCGGAATAGCGCTCGAATCCGCCGGGCATCTCTTTTGGCTCAACCACGTGCACATCCGGGAATTGCCTGGCGATCTCGTAAATGGCCTTGGCTTCCTCGCGGTAATGCGGGGCGGTCTTGAAATGGTTGGGATGCAGGCGGATGAGCAGTTGGGAGGGCGCGGCGAGCGTCTGCTTGCCGATCATCTCGGCCAGCAGTTTTACCAGGTGCAAATTGGGCGAGATGCTCAACGCGGTGGCAGCAAAGGCGATCAGCCGTTTGTTGGGATCGAGATGATGCAACGTGAAGTACTCGTCACGCGGCATGACCCATTTACGGCTGATGTAGCCATCGTAAAGCGGCATACCGCCGATATATACCTTCTCGGCCGGCCAATCCACGCCCGCGACCATTTCCCATTTATGGATCTCTGACCAGACAACGACATAGTCTATGAACGCGCCGGGCAAGCCCTGGCTGCTGGGATTATCCCAGCCGACGATGACCGTGGCGGTTTTTATTCCGCGCCGGTTGGCTTCGCGCAGCAGGTATTGATCCAGCCGCCATCCGGCCGTGTTGCAGACGATCAAGTCGGGCTGGTAGCGGTCGAACAAATCATCGTAGATATGAGGAGTGAACAATACCTGCAGTTTGTAGCGGAAGATCATCCGTGCCAGCCGCGAACGGCGCAGCAGGCCGATCAGCGGGCGCAAGAGTGGCAATATCCTCTTGCGGCGGCCCCTGGCTTCCATTTCCCTCCGCCTGCGGTGGGTATCCACGTAAGTCAGTGGGATGCGGCGGGAAGCACTGGCTCGTCGAACATGGTCGAACAACTCCTGCAACCCGGCGTAGCGGCTTTTCTGATAGCGCAAGGCCTGTTTATCGCGCACGGACTCGAAGATGATCCTGGGATTCGAATATTGTTCCTGTAAAAAGGGCAGCATGGCCTCCGGCACCAGCAGCACGAGGCGCGCATCCTTTTCTGCCAAAAAGTTGACCAGGTCGGTTTCTAGAAAATAGGCCAGCGCCAGGCCATGGTCAAGGACGAGGAAAATCGTTTTCACGGGTAACTTACAACCTCATTCGGCGTTATGGAAATACAGACGGAAGATCCGGTCGTGCAGCCATAATAG
>Ga0163200_1000613_pt1 | contig 14825 bp, 13 predicted proteins | sample PL_2010_200m_FD_113535 | JGI IMG/M metagenome (GOLD analysis project Ga0163200, IMG submission 113535) | Freshwater microbial communities from Powell Lake, British Columbia, Canada to study Microbial Dark Matter (Phase II) - PL_2010_200m | ecosystem: Environmental > Aquatic > Freshwater > Lake ... | reverse complement strand
GCTGAACGCTAGCAAGAACCTGCTGGTGGCCCGAAAGGGCCACACGGAGCTGACCACGGCCCTCCTCTCCCTGTCTGGACTTGTGCCCTCCGCCACCATCTGCGAGATGATGGGCGATGACGGCAACGCGCTGGGGAAAGACAAGGCTAAAGAGTACGCGAAGCGATTCGACCTATGCTTCCTGGAAGGCAAGGAGATAGTCGAGGCTTGGAGGAATTCGGGGAAGGCCAAATGACGCGCGTGATGGCGACCGGCGTGTTCGATATTCTGCACACGGGACATCTGCACTTTCTGATGGAAGCGAAGGAGCTGGGGGACGAGCTCTATGTGGTTGTCGCGACGGACGCCACAGTGAGGAAGCGCAAGCATGAGCCCATCACCCCGGAGAGGATGAGGGTCGAACTGGTCGGAGCACTGAAGCCAGTGGATCATGCCCTCCTCGGGACGGAGGGGGACATGTTCGACATCGTGGACCTGGTGGACCCGGACATCATCGCCATCGGCCATGATCAGCAGTTCGACCTGACCGAGCTGGAACGGGAGCTCAAGGAGCGAGGGATCTCGGCCAAGGTGGTCCGCCTGAGCAAGTTCGAGGACGACCTCAACGGCACCAGGAAGATCATCCAGAAGATCGTGGAATGGAACACCCTCAACCAAAGGATGGAGAGGCTGGAGGGGAGGAAATGAAGCTCATCGGCATTGCGGACACCACCTTCTCCAGGGTGGACATGGGAGGCATAGCGATTTCCGAGCTCAAGGGCATGGGTACCGGGTTCAAGATAGCCCGTTATACCGTCCCGGGCATCAAGGACCTGCCAGTCGCATGCAAGAAGCTGTTCGATGAGCAGGGATGTGACATCGTCATGGCGCTGGGCATGCCTGGGGGCAAGGCCATCGACCGGCAATGCGCCCACGAGGCCTCGACCGGCCTGATCAGCTGCCAACTGATCACCGGCAAGCACATCATCGAGGTGTTCGTGCATGCCGACGAGGCGAAGGACGATAAGGATCTGGCCTGGCTCGCCGAGCGTCGGGCCAGGGAGCATGCCCGGAACGCCTTCCTGTTACTGTTCAGGCCCGAGGAGCTGGCGAGGAACGCCGGCAAAGGGCTCAGGCAAGGGTATGAGGATGCAGGACCGGCAAGGGAGTGAACAATATGAAGAAGTACAACTTGGGTTTCGTGGTCTCGGAATACAACTTTGACATAACCTCGATGATGCTGGAGCGGGCCAAGGCGCATGCGGAGTTCCTCGAGGCGAACGTGGCGAAGGTGATCACCGTGCCAGGCGTGTTCGATATGCCGCTGGCGGTCAAGAAGCTCGCCCAGGACAAGGCCATAGACGGGATCGTCACGCTGGGCTGCGTCATTGAAGGGGAGACGGGGCATGACCAGATCGTCATCCAGAACGCGGCCCGGAAGATCTCCGACCTGTCCGTGGAGTACGAGAAGCCCGTCTCGCTCGGCATCAGCGGCCCGGGGATGACCAGGCTTCAGGCGGAGGACCGCATCGAGAACGCCAGGCAGGCGGTCGAGTCCGTGGTCAAGATGCTCAAGAAGCTCGGTTGATCTCCCCCAAGGATGACCATACGAGCACGGATGAGGCAAGGGAAGGGTCCAAACCCTCATACGATGCCAGCGAACAGCAGGGACAAGCGATAGACGAAAGCGGCCACGAAGGACGAGAAGACATCGAACCAGGCCTTGTCCTTGTGCTCGATGAACTTCAGGAAAGCGATCAGGAGGACGTTCTGGAGCATTATCCAGACATACAGGGAGGTCAGGGTCCATCTTTCCCTGCGGGACAACACCTCACGTGGATCGATCTGGTTTGCTCTCGGGTCTATGAGTTCCACTTTCTCCCCCCTCGACTCACCCGATGGGATTCAATTGTTGGTCGCGATATTTAAAATCCTCTCAGTTTGCGCGACCAGCCGGTTGACCCCTTAAAGGCTCATGCTCCCTTCTTCCTCATGAAGGCATCGAGCCGGTCGTACGCTTCCTCCAGTACCTCAACCGGCGGCAGGAAGACCGAGCGGAAGTGCCCTGCTCCGTAGGTCGGATCGAACCCTGAGCCATGCACGAAGAGCACATGTGTGTTGTACAGCACATCGAGAACGAACTCCTTGTCCGTCTTCCACTTCTTCGAGACCACCTTGGGGAAGATGTAGAACGCCCCCTTGGGCTTGGTGCATGAGATGCCGGGGATCTCATTGAGCCGCTTGTGCGCGAAGTCGCCCCTCTTCCTCAGCTTGACCCTGGTCTCCTCGAGGTGGCCCTGCGGGCCCTTCAACGCCTCGATCACCGCAACCTGGCATGGATGGTTGCCCGAAAGCCTGAGCCTGAGCTGCTTGATGAAGCCCTCCTTGATCTCCTCCAGGTCCCCTTTGGGGTCGCGGAACACGCTATAGCCGAGCCTCCAGCCAGGGAGGAGGTCGACCTTGGAGAAGCCGTTGAGCAGGATGATGGGGATGTCCGGGGCCAGTGTGGCCGGCGAGTAATGCTCCCCCTCGAAGGTCATCAGGTCGTAGATCTCATCGGACATGATGAACATGTCATGCTCCCCCACGATGTCCGTGATCCCCTTCAGGACCTGGCGCGAATAGAGAGCTCCGGTGGGGTTGTTGGGGTTGATGATGACCAATGCCTTGGTCTTCGGCCCGATCTTCTTCCGGATGTCGTCCAGATCTGGCTGCCAGTCGTTGCTCCCGTCCGTCCTGTATGCGACCGGCGTGCCCCCGAAGTACTTGACGTACTCGGTGTAGGATGGATAGGAGGGGCCGGGGACCAGCACCTCGTCCCCGGGGTTGATGGATGCGGCCAGGATGTCCTGGATGCTCTCGCTTACTCCGTTGGTGATGAAGACGTCGCTGACGTCGATGTCGATCTTGTTCTTCCTGCGCTCCTTCTCGACCAGGGCCTCGCGCAATGCTGGCACTCCCTCCTCGAAGGTGTACCCATTGTCGCATTCCTCTACCGCACGGCAAAGCGCACGGCGAACATGCTCCGGGGTCCTGAAGTCCCACTTGTTGGGGTCCCCGATGTTGAGCTTGATGATCTCCACACCGCTCTTCTCCAGCTCCCTGGCTGGAACCGTGACCTCGCGGATGGCGTAGTCGATGTTGATAGAGCGCGCTGTTGCTCGCATGATACTCAATCTCATGCCCACATTCACATTCTCATATTTCTAGTTTGGAGGGGCCATCAGACAATGAAGTGCCCCGCTTCGACCGGCGCATCGGGTCCGAAGCAATTCTTTAATAGCCGGTGCTTGCTCGACGGAGCATGAGCCTGGTGCGGTTAGGAAAGATGCATCTCAGGTGGTGCGGGACCTGCAACCTCCCTGTCATCGAGGCGGAGAGGTGCGGGATCTGCGATTCTCGGACCGTCCAGGTGGAGATCACTCCCCCCGGGGACGCCAGGCCTGCCTTCGAGCACGATCTGCAGCTCATCCGGGAAACGGTCGACCGCCAATTCGGAGCGGGGACGGGGCTGGCCCTGGTGCCTGAAGACAAGATCGTGGTCATGAACAAGATCCCCGGCCTGGACCGGATGGACGAGGTCATAATCGATGGCCAGGTGGCCGGGACCCTACGTTACGATCTGGGCAAGGGATTCACTTTCGTCACCCGCATGCCGGCGGCGCGGGCCATCCAATCATCGATGTCCAGGGGATATGTGGTCACTTCCGACGACGCCATCGAGTTCATCCTCAAAGGACTGAACCTCATGGCGCCGGGGGTGCTCGAGGCCCATCCAGAGGTGGGGCCGGGGGACGAGGTCATCGTCCTTACGAAGGAGAGGCTGGCCCTTTGCACCGGCATGGCCAGGATGACCGCCCGGGACATGGTCGAGATAGGGAGGGGGCAGGCCGTCAAGGCACGCTGGTTCGACACGCCCGCGGCCTTTGCGCCGCCGACCTCCCCGCAGAGCCGGGAACTGATGCTCCAGGCGAACCGGCCATTGATGGAAGCGAGGGTGGCTGAGGCCATCGAGTTCATCCACAAGGTCATGGAGCGCAACCCCTTGCCGGCCATGGTCTCGTTCTCCGGGGGAAAGGACAGCCTGGCCTGCCTCCTGCTCACCTTGGACGCGGGCCTTGACCTGCCAGTGTTCTTCATCGACACCGGCTTGGAGTTCCCGGAGACGATCGATTATGTGCATCGGATGGCGGAGAAGCACCAGCTCGAGCTCATCGTCGAGTCCGCTCCCCAGGGCGCGTTCTTCGACAACCTGGGTTACTTCGGCCCTCCGGGCCGGGATTACCGCTGGTGCTGCAAGACCAACAAGCTGGGACCCACGGTGCAGGCCATCCTGAAGCACTATCCAGGAGGGGTCCTGTCCTTCATCGGGCAGAGACGCTATGAATCCGAGCAGCGCTCCGAGAAGCCCCGGGTATGGAAGAACCCCTGGACCCCGGGGCAGATCGGCGCCTCGCCCATCCAGGAGTGGACCGCGATGCACGTCTGGCTCTACATCTTCGCAAAAGAAGCGGAGTACAACCCCTGGTACGACAGGGGCCTGGACCGGATAGGCTGCTTCCTATGCCCTGCCTCGGACCTGGCGGAGCTCGAGCTGGTGATGGATCATACCCCCCGGTCCAAGCAATGGGCGGACTACCTGGCCGACAGGGCGAGGGAGCAGGGCTGGCCGAAGGGGTGGCTCGACTATGCCATGTGGCGCTGGAGGCGCGTGCCGGATTCCATGAGGAAGGAAATGGAGCGCCTGGGGGTCGATCTGAGCAGAAGCTCCACGGAGGCGGGGGCGAGGACCGAGCCGTTGCGCCTCAGGATGCAGGAGGGCATGTCCCCCTGCGCCATGGGCTACAGCATCGAAGGAGCCTTCAACCGCACTCTGGACATCGCTCGGGCGGCGGAGCTGCTCCACATGCTGGGGGAGGTCGAGTACGACGAACGGGAAGGCTGGTGCCTGGCCTTGGACGTCAGGGTCTTCGAGGAGGGCGTGCTCATCGCCAAAGGCGCCGACCCGGAGAGGATAAGAAAAAATGTGGAAAAAGTGCGCCGCACCGTGGTTAAGGCCGAGGAGTGTGTCGGTTGCGGGGTATGTGTCGCCCGATGCAATGAGGGTGCACTCACGCTAAAGCAGGGCAGGGTCCATGTCATTGTCGGGAAGTGCATCCACTGTGGCAGATGCACCGAACCCTGCCCGGCAGTTAGTTTTGGCGATTCCGCGTTCGAGCTGTGACCCCCTCCGAAGGATAAGTTCGGAGGGGGGCATCCACCCCTTCGTATGCCCCCTCGTCCGGCGCACCGAAATGGCTCAGCGCACGAAGTCGATGCCCTCGTCATCGTCGCGTCGCCCACCGCGCGCCTGCGGAGGGGCAGCGCCCACCTTCTGCTGGGGCACCCCATAGGCACCTCCCAGCTTCGAGGACGCGCTCTCCCCGCCCTTCCCCATCATGTACTTGGACGTGGCCCCGGTGAGGATGAGCAATATCTTGATGGTGCCGGTGATCTCCGGGTCGATGGAGCAGCCCCAGATGATCCTGGCCCGCTCCGATATGGAGTTGGTCACGATCTCGGCCGCCTTCTGGGCCTCGCCCACGGTCATATCGGGCCCTCCCACCACGCGGATCAGCGCGCCTTGGGCCTGCTTCAGGTTGATCTCTCCCAGGAGCGGGCTCTTCAGCGCCTCGGTCACGGCGGACTTTACCCGGTCGTCCTCCTCCGTGTTCGCCTCGCCGATGCCCACGAAGGCGACCCCACCCTCGTTCATCACGGTCATGATATCGGCGTAGTCCAGATTCACAAGTCCTGGCTTGGTGATGATCTCCGTGAGGCCTTTGATGGTCTGCATAAGCACCTCATCGGCCACCTTGAACGCCGCGTCCACGGGCAGCTTGGGGACCATCTCGATCAGCTTGTCGTTCGGGATGACGATGGTGGTGTCGCAGATGCGGCTCATCTTGTCCAGACCGGACATGGCGTTCTCCATGCGGATGGTGCCTTCCGCCTTGAAGGGCAGTGTGACCACACCGATGGTCAAGGCCCGTATCTGCTCCTTGGCGATTCTCGCCACGTAGTGGGCCGATCCGGTTCCAGTGCCGCCTCCCATGCCCGCGGTGACGAAGACTATGTTGGCCCCGCCCAGGAACTCCCGTATCTCCATGTCGTTCTCGCGCGCGGCCTGCTCCCCCACCTCAGGGATCGCTCCCGCACCCAATCCCCGGGTGGCGGTCTTGCCGATAAGGATCTTCTTGGGGGCGCGAATGGTCAGGAGGTGCTTCGCATCGGTATTGATGGCACAAAGCTGGGCCCCGCTTATCCCGGCGTCCACGCAGCGATTGATGGTGTTGCAGCCGCCGCCCCCGCATCCGATGATCTTGATGCAGACATCGAGCTGCTCCGCGATCTTTCTCAGCTCTTCATCGGCCGCGGAAGCTGGCGCGGGCCCCTGTGCTGCTTTTTCCTTGCTCTCGTTATAGCTAGCTATAGCATTCTTTACCAACGAATTTGGCATAAGTGCATCCCTCTTACCCATAATCCGAAAGCCTGGATATAAATATTGCGAACACCCAGTGGCGTCCAGGGAATGCCTGGCAAACCTCTAGTTGATATAAATGATTATGATAATAATCACATCGGACCTTGTGCCCGGATGCCCCCTTGCCTCAAGCCAAGGCATTCAAGGCGTCATCTGGCCATCGAACGATATGGATGGACGGCTCCGGCTCGTAGGTCCGGAAGTACCTCTGATAGATGTCCTCTGCGCTCTGCGGCATGAGATAGGACGCAAGCTTGAGGGCGACCAATCCGATGTTGTACTCCGTGTATACCGCGCTCTCCTCCCTGCTGATGATCCGCGCCTCCGCCGAATCGAGGAACTCGGGATAATCCTTCTCGAGGTAATCCTGCAGAAGCCTCAGGCCCTCCTCTCTCTGCCCTCCGATGGCCAGGGCGGTGATGGTGTCTATGAAGCCCCTCAACTTCGACATGGCCTGCGCGTCGGTCCCGTCGATGTTCGCCGCCTCAAGGGACGGCTTATCGGCGGCCGCGCTCTTGATGGTCTTGCCGATGCGGTTCAGGTCCCTGCGGATGGTCGACTCCTGGATGCGCAAGGCGATGATCTCCTTGGTCTCGTCCACGTTGCGGTTCTTGCTGGCCGAGATGGCCTTGCTCAACGGCTCGCCCAGCCGCTCGTCGTACGCCCCTATCTTGGTGAGGTCCGGGGCCATCTTCAGCATCTGGGTCACGTATCCCCGCAGGGCGTTCGAGGTCCTTTGCCGGTGCTTGATGAGATCGAGGCATGAAGCGATGTCCTGGAGCGCCTCCATCATCTCCCCGTCCAGGTAGGAATCCTTGGAGACCTCGACCAAGGCCTCGATGTCCCCTATCGGTATGTCCTTGCTGCGCGCCATGATCATCTCGATGTTCATGTTGTCCAGGAATGATGCGTATGAGGCCGCGTGGATGCCCTTCTTCTGCCGAAGGAAGGCGGTTGCCCCCTTCCTCACGGCAGAGTTGCTGTGCGCGATGTCGTTGAGCACGACCTTCATCGACCTGCGGTCCACCACGATCTCGTCCAGAAGGGACCTGACCTCGCTGGCGATCACCGGGTTCTCGTGATCGTAGCATTTCAGAAGGATGGTGACCATCTCGGTGGGGTCCTCGGACGCCAGGCGCTTGATTTGCCTTCGCTTCCGGGGCCTCCTCAAGGGATTGCGCAGGGAATGCTCTAGGCTGGCCTCGACCTTAGCCACTTGTTTCTGTCTAGTAGCCGGGCTCATTGCTGCACCCCTATACCAGGGGATCTCACTTAACAGTATGGCCGGTTCGAAGTTATAACCTTAGCGCCCAGCATGGCTGAGATGCCACCGGGATCATCTTGGGGGATTTATCATCACTCAAATATATTTAACGCGGCCGAACCATGCAAAATCTGGATTGCACGGCTTGGACCACTGTGAAAAGTTTTTTATGGACGGGTCATGATTATTGACAGCAGACTTTGGACGCAGGTGTGGGATCAAATGAGTGAGCTTTCTCATATAAGGAACGTGTTGGAAGAGATCAAGACCATGGAGCACGTTTTGGGGGTCTCCCTTATATCGAGAGGCGGGCTCTTCATCCTGGGCGATGCCCCTAAGGGCGTGCACCAGGAGACCTATGCCGCGATGTCTGCCATCATGCTCGGGGCGGCTGAGACCACATCGACGGAGATGAAGGAGAGCCTGAAGAACCTGCAGATCAAGTTGAACGAAAGGGACCTGATCATCCTGAGCGCGGGTTCGAGGTACATGCTGGCCATAACCGTCGACGGAAACGGCGAGAACGATAACATCGCCAAACACGCCGCCCAGGTGATCTCCCGGATCGAGATCACCATCTGATCCGGGCCATTACAGGCGCTTCATCCCCCGGGACATCCATTTGGCGATGGACTTGCTTCCGTATCTGAGGGTTTCCTTCCTATTGCGGCCCGTGCCTTCGACCATGACCTGCTTGGACATGATCGCCTTGACCATCTCCTCGGCGCTGGTGACGTCATCGAAGAAGACCGTATAGGCGTCCCCGATCGATTCCGGCCTATGGGCGTCCGATCCTCCGGTGAAAGGCTTGTTGAGCCGGGTCGCCAACTTCATCGACATCCGGTTCCCATTCTTGGTGTTGCGACCGTTCATGACCTCGATGGCATCGAAGTGATTGGCCTCGATGACCTTCCGCCCCAGCCCGGACCATGCGCGGTAAGGATGGGCGGCCACCGCGATCCCCCCTTGCGTATGGATGAGATCGATGGTCTCGGCGGCGCTCCTGCCTCGAGGGATGTCCTCGCTCACGTTCAGGGCAAGGATGTGGCCCTCATCGGAGGTGACCTCGATCCCCTTGAGGACGATGACGTCCTTGGGAGCGAGCCTGACCGCCTCCAGACTTCCTCGGATGGTGTTGTGGTCGCAGATGGCCACGCCCCCTAGGCCGCGCAGTTGGGCCTCGCGGAAGATATCCTCCAGCTTCTGATTGCTGTCCCCGGAATGATGTGTGTGGATGTGGAGGTCCGCCCTCATCTTACCTGAGCTCCGTTCTCCATATCGTCGCCGTCGACCGATATCAATAGGCCCTTATCGGTATACAAAGGCAATCCCTCAGGCGCATCTGGGGCAGGGAGGAAGACCGCGACCTTCCTTGCCAGCATGGCCTTCTCAGGCAGCTTCACCTTGACCCGGCGTCCGATGTCCACTTCCGAGCCCTCCAATCCGCCCACCCTGATCGAGAGCTTCTGGAAGTCGGTGAAGCTGATCTCCTTCTCGTTCTGCGCCAGCCCGCTGTTCACCAGGTCCCCGGGGACGGAATCCCCCACCGGGACGAGCACCTTCACCCTCCCGGAATGCTCCGCCGCCAGTAGCATGCCTTGTGACTCAACCCCTCTCAGCTTGGCGGGCTGCAGGTTCGTGACGACCACGATCCGCTTGCCCTTCAGGGAGTCATCTGGATAATACGCCCTCAGCCCTGCCACCAATTGGATCCTCTTGCCGATGTCCACCTCCAGCACCAGTAGCTTCTCGGCGTTCGGATGGGGCTTGACATCCAGGACCTGGCCCACCTTTAGGTTCAAGGTCTCGAACCCCTTGAACCGGCCCTCGCCCTTCTCGATGATCATCTTACTGAACAGGGGTCTGGGCTCCATCAGCACCTGCCCGGGCTGGATGGGGATATCGATCCAGTCCAACCCCTGGGAGTGCATGTCCTCCGGCATTCCGAGATACGCCCAGGCGCGCTCTGCCGAGATCGTCAGATATGGATAGCTGAGCAGTGCCAGGGCCTTGACTATCTCCAGGTTCAAATTCAGCACCGCCCCGCATTTCTGCCGATCGGTCTTGAGCAGGGCCCAGGGAGCCACCCGGTCGAAGAACTGGTTGCCGAACTGGGCCAAGGCCATTATGGACTGCAGGGCGTGCTTGAACTGGCAGGTGGTGATGAACTCATCGACCTCACTTTTGGTCCGGGAGATGGCCTGCGCCACGGCCTGGCGCTCCTCCTCGACGCCTGTCAGCTCGGGGACGGAACCGAAGTTCTTATGGGTGAAGCTCAAGGCCCGATGATAGTAGTTGCCCAGCGTGGCGACGAGCTCGTTGTTCACCTTGGCCTCGAAGTCCTCCAGGGAGAAGTCGGTGTCCCGGTTCTCGGGCATGTTGGCGGCGATGTAGTAACGCACCACATCGGGATCGAAGCGCTGCATCAGGGAGGGGACATCGATGCCTATGCCACGGCTCTTGGAGAAAGCCTCGCCCCGGAAGGTGAGGAATTCGTTCGCGGGGACGTCATAGGGCAGGTTCAATCCGCCGTAGCCCATGAGGATGGAGGGCCAGATGATGGTGTGGAAGGGGATGTTGTCCTTGCCCAGGAAGTAATATCCTTTGCAGGTCGGATCGGTCCAGAACTCCTTCCACTTGTCCGGCTCGCCCTTCCTGATGGCCCATTGCTTGGAAGCGGAGAGATAGCCGATGACCGCCTCGAACCACACATAGATCACCTTACCATCATACCCGGGCAGGGGGAGCGGGATGCCCCAGTTCATGTCGCGGGTGATGGCCCGGTCCTTGAGGCCGGCCTCGAGCCAGTTCTGGGTGAACAGCTGGACATTGGGCCGCCAGTGGTCCTTGTCCCCAATGTAATCGAGCAACGCCCCCTGGAATGCGCTGAGCCGGAGGAAGAAATGCTCGGTCTCGCGCAGCTCTGGCGGGGTCCCGCAGGTGGTGCATCTCGCTGCCTCCAGCTCGCCTGCTTCAAAGGTCGCCCCGCACCTCTCGCATTGGTCCCCCCGCGCCTTCTCGTTCTCGCACTTCTTGCACCGCCCCTCGACGTAACGGTCCGGAAGGAACTTCTCACACCTGGGGCAGTAGTACTGCAGGGCGGCCTTCTTGTAGAGATGCCCATTCTCCAACAGCCTGAGGAAGACGTCGTGCACCACCTCGTAGTGCGCCGGGAGATGGGTCTTGGTGAACAGGTCGAATCGTATACCCAGGTCCTCGATGGCCTTGGCGTTGATGGCATGGTACCTTTCCGCGATGACCTCCGCGGTCACCCCCTCCTTCTCCGCCTTCACCGTGACCGGGGTCCCGTGCTGGTCGGACCCGGAGACCATGAGCACATCGTCCCCGCGGAGGCGATGATATTTCGCGAAGATGTCGGGAGCGAGCAGGGAACCTGCCACATGACCGAGATGGATGGCCCCGTTCGCATAGGGCCATGCTGCACAGACCAGTACCTTAGCCATTGGTATCGCCATCGAATGGGGGAAGGGGGATTTAATCCTTGAGCGCGATCTGCTCGTTCCTTCCTGCCATTCCCTGGCCTTCGAAAGGCCGCTGCACAAGGACAATCACCTTTTTATCGGTCCGACTTATTGCCTGGTCTGAAATGCGCATCGCCGTCCTCCTTAAAGACCGCTGTCAGCCGAAGAGGTGCAACACAGAGTGCATCAAGTACTGTCCCAAGGTACGCACCGGGGTCCAGACCATCGTGATCGGAGAAAAGGGGAAGCCAGAGATAACCGAGGACCTTTGCGTGGGGTGCGGCATCTGCGTCCATAAATGCCCGTTCGAGGCCATCAAGATCATCGGCCTGCCCGATGAGCTGGAGGGCGAGATAATGCACCAGTACGGCCTCAATAGCTTCCGGCTTTACCGGCTGCCCGTGCCCAAGACCGGCCTGGTGACTGGCATCCTCGGCCCGAATGGGATCGGCAAGTCCACCTCTTTCCGCCTGCTTTCGGGCGTGGAGGTCCCGAACCTGGGCCACTATGAGAACCCCCCCTCCAAAGAGGAGATCCTGGACCGGTTCGCGGGCACGGAGCTCAAGGAGTTCCTGGAGCGGGTCTATGCGGGCAAAGTGCGCACGGCCATGAAGCCGCAGTACGTTGACAAGTTGCCGAGCGTGAACAAGGGCATCGTACGGCAGCTCCTGGAGAAGGTCGCCGAACGCATGAGCGTAGAGGAAGCGGCGCAGATGCTCGAGCTGAATGACGTGATGGACCGGCCGCTGAACGAGCTCTCGGGAGGAGAGCTGCAGCGCACCGCCATCGCCGCCACCATTCTCAAGGACAGCGACGTGTACTTCTTCGATGAGCCCTCTTCTTATCTCGACATCTACCAGAGGATAAAGGTGGCCCGCATCATCCAAGCCCTGAGCAAGGAGAAGCAGGTCATCGTGATCGAGCACGACCTGGCGATCTTGGACTTCCTGGCCGACAACGTCTATCTGGTCTACGGCTCGGAAGGCGCCTTCGGGGTCTTCGCCCAACCGAGGCAGGTGAGGATGGCCATTAACGTCTATTTGGACGGGTACATGAAGGAGGAGAACATCCGCTTCCGGGACCGGCCCATCGAGTTCGAGGACCGGCCCCCCCGGGGCACTTGGGAATCGGTCTCGCTGCTCGATTTTGAGGAGATCGAGTGCAGCTACCCCAACTTCAGGCTCAGTGTGATGCCTGGCTCTATCCATGTCGGCGAATCCGTAGGGGTGGTGGGGCCCAATGCGACCGGAAAGACGACCTTCGTGAAGGTGCTGGCCGGCGTGCTGCAACCCTTAAGGGGCTCGGTCAAGTCCAGCGTGAGGGTTTCCTACAAGCCACAGTACATCAACCCTGACTTCGAAGGCTCGGTCAAAGAGCTGTTCCTCACCAGCATAAAGGACTTTTTCGAATCCGGTTTCTTCGATACGGAGATCTCCCACCCCCTCACCCTCAAGCCCCTGTACGAGAAGCAGGTGCAGAACCTCTCAGGCGGTGAGCTGCAGCGGGCGGCCATAGCCCTTTGTCTCTCACGCGAGGCCGACGTCTACCTGCTGGACGAACCGTCGGCGTATCTCGACTCCAATCAGAGGATGGAGGCCGCCAAGACGATCCGGCGGGTGATGGAGAAGCGGGGCCGGAGCGCCCTGGTGGTGGATCACGACATCTATTTCCTGGACATGGTCTCGGACTCCATGATGGTGTTCTCCGGTCTTCCCGGGAAGGAAGGCTTGGGCGAGGGCCCCTTCGAGATGCGCAGGGGCATGAACCAGTTCCTTCGGGCCGTGGACGTCACCTTCAGAAGGGACAACGACACCAACCGACCCCGGATCAACAAGCCCGGCTCCAGGCTGGATAAGGAGCAGAAGGAGAAGGGCGAGTACTACTACTCTTCCTGAGGCTCGTTGCTCTTATCCCTCGCGATCCTCTTCCTTCTCCTGCGGTGCATGTAATAAAAGAACAGGGCGACCAGTGCCACAATAACGATGATGGTGAAGAGGTTGTAGTAGGGGCTGAGTATCTCATAGTTCGCGCCCAGATAGAACCCGGCATAGGTCAGGGCGTAGCACCAGGGCAAAGAGCCCAGGAAGGTGAGCGCGATGAACATGGGGAAGTTGGTCTTGGCGATTCCTGCCGGGATCGAGATGAAGGTGCGGACCACCGGAAGCAGTCGGCTCCCAAAGACCGCCCAGTTGCCATGCTTCTTGAACCAGACCTCCGCATCGTCCACGCTGGACTCCTTCAGGAAGATGTATTTCCCATACTTCCTGATGAACGGCCTGCCCCCATACTCCCCTATCTTGTAGGCGATCATCGAGCCGGCCACGCAACCCAGGGTCCCGGCCAAGCCCACCCAGAACAGGCTGAGCTTGCCGTCGTATGCCAGCCAGCCCCCGAAGGTCATGACGATCTCGCTGGGCACGGGCAAAGCCATGCTTTCCAGGGTCATGAGGAAGAATATTCCCCCATACCCGATGGCCTCGATGAAGTCCTTGATGGTCTGGACGCCCCAGGAGATCAGGTCCATTGAGCCCATATCGGGCACTGTCATAAATTACTTCTCCCCCTGTGCAGGCGAAGGATGGCAGCGGCGAAAGGGAATGTGCAAGATTTAGATACCCCGTGCTATCTTATTCACCTGGGTTGAGGCCGATGGAAGCCGTGCAGATAGCCAAGGATGTATATTGGGTGGGGGCGCTGGACTGGAATGGGAGGAGCTTCCATGGATACGATACGCCCCGAGGGACATCCTACAACGCTTACCTGATCCTGGGAGAGAAGAACGTACTCATCGATTCGGTGAAATATCCTTTCTATGACCAGCTGCTGGGGCGCATCTCGTCCCTCATCGACCCGAAGAAGATCGACCTGATCATCTCGAACCACACCGAGCCAGACCATTCATCCAGCCTGTTGAGGATCCAGCAGCTGACCGGCGCGATGATCCTGGCCTCGAAGAAGGGGGTCGAAGGCCTCAAGCTGCATTACGAAGGGATCAGGGTGGAAGAGGTCCAGGAAGGCCAGGAGATCAAGATAGGCGAGAGGACCCTGAGATTCATTGAGACGCCCTTCCTGCACTGGCCTGATTCGATGTTCACCTATCTTGTGGAGGATGGCATCCTGTTCAGCATGGACGCCTTTGGTCAGCACCTTTGCTCCAGCAAGCGCTTCGATGATGAGGTGGACGAGGGCATTCTGCTCTACGAGGCATCCAAGTACTACGCCAACATCCTTCTCCCGTTCGGCAACCAGGTGCTCAGAACCTACGAAAAGATCAAGGATTTGGACCTGCGCATGCTGGCCACGGCGCACGGCATAATCTGGCGCTCTAAGATCGATAAGATAATCCCCCTGTACCTCAGGTGGGCGAAGCACGAGACCCGGCAGAAGGTCGCCATCATCTACGACACGATGTGGAACTCGACGAAGATCATGGCAGAGGAGATCGCTGAATCGATCACCTCACAGGGGGTCGAGGTCAATCTGCATCGCATTGCCTGCACGGACCGCGCCACTATAATGGAGGATGTGCTCGAGGCTCGGGCGGTGGTGGTCGGGACCCCCACCCTGAACGCGAACG
>Ga0163200_1000610_pt1 | contig 14852 bp, 19 predicted proteins | sample PL_2010_200m_FD_113535 | JGI IMG/M metagenome (GOLD analysis project Ga0163200, IMG submission 113535) | Freshwater microbial communities from Powell Lake, British Columbia, Canada to study Microbial Dark Matter (Phase II) - PL_2010_200m | ecosystem: Environmental > Aquatic > Freshwater > Lake ... | reverse complement strand
TCCAAGAGCCCGTCACCCGAAGGCGGTATGCCCCCCGGTGGCATGGGCGGAATGGGTGGAATGGGCGGCATGCCTCCGGGCATGGGCGACTACTAAACCCTTCACCCCCACAATATTTTTCTTTGACTTTTTTCCTGCCCGTGGCAGATTCTTTTTCGTGTTTACGTTCTGGTTCACTGCCGGTGTTTTATCACCCTGCATGCCCGAATTAAAATCGGAATGATTTTTCGGGAATAGAGAGAAATCCTGACAACGATCCGGTGTATCAAGCCGTTGTGAGGCAACCCTGTCCATGCTCATTCCCGCGTATACAATCAAGCCGTCGCCCCGCTGCACAACGATCAGCCTCCACGTGTACCCGTCCGGAACGGTCACGGTCAAAGTTCCAGTACATTACAATCCGGAAGAAGTCCGCCAGTACGTGATAGCACATGCCGGGTGGATCGAAAAACAACAGCGCATCTTCTTTTCGGAACAAAACCTTGCCAAGAACTATTCGGTGACGATCGGTGACCGGATCGTCCCGTACACGATCACGTACCATAGCACAAGAAAAAACATTTCACTCGTCTGTCACCCAGACGGGCGTTTTGAGGCGCGGGCTCCCTGGGACGCGCCGGTGGATACGGTCATCGCTATGGTCGGGAGACATAAAGACTGGATCCGGAAGAACCTCGATAGGAAGGGCGATGCCAAAATCCCGACAACGCAAAGCGGGAGCGGGGAATCATTCGAGTATAACGGGACGGTCATTGCCTATACCGTGCTGTTCAGTACCCGCGCAAAAAGGATCGCGATCAAAGTCAAACAGGACCGGTCGGTTGAAGTAACCTCACCGGTTGGCACGAACCGGGAAAAGATTCGCCAGCTCGTGAAAAATAAAGCAGACTGGATCTATAAACAGGTCACATCCACCAAACGGGCGATTGCCGTGCGGCGATTGTTCTGCGACGGGGAGACGTACCCGTTCCTCGGTGGAACGCTAACGATCAGGGTGAGACGGGACGGATCGAAGGCAACCACCGTGCGGAACGGGCAGACCATTGAAGTCCGCCTGCCGGCAGGAATGCCCCAGCCGGCAGAACAGAAAACCATACGGCGTGCGGTTGAGTTTATCGTAAAGGATGAAACGCACCGGGCGGCAATCCCCCGCGTGGTGCAGTATGCTGCAGCATTGGGCGTCAAAGTTCCCCCCGTTCACGTCCGGAAAAATAAGGGGAAATGGGGATTTTGCACCAGCCGGGGAGCGGTTACTTTTTCATCCGAACTCTGCCTGCTGCCGCCCCGGCTCTTGGACTATGTGGTCGCCCATGAATGTTGCCATCTGGTCGTCCTGAACCATTCTGACCGTTTCTGGAATACATTCAAAGCGGTGATGCCGGATTGCCAGGAACGGCAGAGTGAACTGAAACGGGATTCTCCCCTGTACCGGATCTTTACGGACTGACTGGCACTTCATATGAAAGATCCGGCAATCTGGTTGGTTTGCGGGTTGGCAGGTTTTTTTCTTCCGGTTGATGAGCACTCTGTGCCACAACCGTTTCAAGTACCGTCAGGGAAATTAACCGCAGGTTATGAGATAGACCGTGCACCTGTATCCATATCAGGAACCCTACTGGAAACGGGAGATAAAAAGAGACTGGGGATGTGGGGAGAGGGTTATGCGCCAATTTGCACGACGATCTTCCCTTTTACTGTCGGCTGATCTCCCAGTGCATACTCGTACGTGCCTTCCTTCTTTCCAAAGGCATATGAGAACTGTGATGTCGGAATGATCTCTGTTGAGGTGAACAGGCCCTCGTTATCCCCAATGGCCTTTACAGTGTGGGAGACGCTATCATCGTTCACCCAGGAAATTTGGGTGCCCGGGAGCACGACGTCCAACACCGGGTCAAATCCAGTTTTTGTGATATGAATGGTTGTGATCCTGCTTGCGGCGGTGACTGTCTTTACCGGGGTTACAACCGCAGTGGCATTCTGGGTCACAGTAGTGGTTGGTACTTGCGTGGTGACGGTCGTTGCAACCGTGGTTACAGTCGTGGGAGGAATGGTGGTGGCAACCGTTGTTGCTTCTGTCGTCGGAACCGGTGTGGCAACGGTGACCTGTTCTGTGGTTGGAACTGTTGTCGGGACGGTGGTTGTGGGTGCAGCAGTCTGTGCCGGTTGTGTGCAGCCGCTGATCATAACAAGGGCAACCAGCAGCGCGAAAAAGCCAATAAACCATTTCATAGTGAGTAAAGAGTGAATGTTCTGAAATTAAATAGATTTACACAATTCCTCCAGATTCTTTCGGTCTCACCGACTTCCTGCAACAGGTTAATGAACCAGCACGCAACCAATACCTTTTATGAGTGACCGGTTCATCTTCACGAAATACCGCACTGATTGTTACCACTGCAAACAGGTGGCAGACCAGATAATTAAGGCAGTGCCATACAAGGCAGAGGTAGAGTGCTACAACTGCGGGGCGACACGGGTTTTTGTACCCCGTATCGAAGATGTGACGAAGCCGGGAACCTTCACCAAGATCGGGTGCTATGACCTCTGGCAACTTGTCGAGCAGGTGGAATGCAGACACTGCAAAGTCACGGGTCCGCATGATCTCACGATCGGGTGCCGGCATTTTACAGTCAGGTGCCGGAACTGCGGGTTCACCCATTTCTATAAGTTCGATCTCGAGTACATGGCAAAGGACGAACTCGCGGTAAAATAATCCCGGTATTGGGAAGAGCCGGGATACAACAGGACCGGTTCCCGCGAAGAGCTCTGTGAGAAAACGGGAGATGTGTGTACCGTTACGCACATGCACACGATTTAAGATCAGGATAACTGTTTGCGTAACTCTCGATACAATCGTTCAGACGCCCTTGTTGTTTGGGATTTTTTACGAGGAAGAAGAAGACAATTGTGTTGTCGGTGATAACAACCGGGACAGAACCGGTGAGTTTTGCAAGCTGCAAACACCGGTTCCGGATGTATCCCCCCCGCTTCACCCGGGGGAAGTGCTGGTAGATCATCAGGACTGATCCTGCGTCCATGGTATCGTGGATTGCTTTTACCTCATATAAGAGTAGGTGTTTTTCAGTCGGTGAACCATCTTCGAGGCCGGTGTCAGGATCGAAAAAGACAAGTGACCGTGTTGGGAAATGCGAAAGAATATTCCGGAAATAGTGATCCCGGTTTTCATGGGTGAACCGGGTCTTGTGAAAGATTTCGGTCGCGATCTGCTCTTTTTCGAAATACGAATTTATCCCGTTGACATACTCAAGAGTGCTCCCAGCATCCTGCAGCTGCTCCATGAGTGCTGAGAGATCCCGGTTCTGGGTGCCAGCCTTTCCTGCCGCAAGTGCCCGTGGAATGTCTTTCGTACTTTTCTTCTGTCCTCCGCCCTTTCCCCCGGCTTCGGAGAACATCGGTACATACGTGAATCCCGACAGCCCGGGCATCGATTTCATGATGTGCCGGATGAGGTCGAACTTGAAAAGATCACGCGTATCACCGAAATATATCCGGTTCATTGTTACATCCTGATCGGTGATATTCGGGTGTAGGAATAAAAATGTTGTGAATGGAATCTGACCCGACCGTGAAAGTAAATCACGGGTGTTTTACCGGCAGGGGAATAATTTATCGGTTATAAGGACAATGAGGGAATTATTTTCTGTCACAATTTTTCCAGTTCGTCAAAGACGATTTACATCGATTTCCGTACCCGGTTAGAACACCCGTCATTGGAAATAAGATCCCGATTACTGTTACGCACTGCGGAGGCGGGGTGTATCGGGTTCCGCTCCTCGATTTCCTCTTCATACATACGTTCGAGATCAATCTTTTTTGTCAGTTTCTTTTTGACAACTCCGTTCCATTTTTGCATGAAGTCTTCATTCATCCTCGGCCTCATGATGAGCGCCCCCATTTGCCTCAATCACCGTTGACACTTCCATCCGCAACCCGAAATGATCCCGGATTTCGTTTGTGATCACGATCTTTCCTTTTATCCCCAACAGCCCAATCCAGTCCATTCCGGTCACTCGGAAGTAATCTTCATAGAACTATCCCAAAAAAGTATCTCATGGGAACGGTAAAAGAGAGAGATTGAAAAAGGAGAGATCCTACTTCTCTTCCCGTACCATCGCGATAGCTTTTTTCGGGCACTCGTTCGCGCAGATGCCGCAGCCCTTGCAAAACCTGAGGTCAACCGTGAGATCCTCATCGATCGCATTGTCCGGGCAGTACATGGTGCACAGCCCGCACTCATTGCATTTCTCCTTGTCGACAACGGGCTTGAACACCCGCCACGAACCTGTCTGCCCGGTTGCGCCTTCAGTCGGTTTACTGATTGCAAGCCGCTGGCGTGTGGTACTTGCGGTCATGCGATCAGCTCCTTGTACGCGGCTTCCGCCGCTTTTACGTTACGTTCATCGGAAAACATTTCGCGGATTGCTTTTTTCACCGAGCCCGCAGAGCAGATCCCCATCTTTGCCAGAGCCCCGAGCACCGGCGTGTTTAGGATCGGGCTTCCCGCGACAACAAGATTTTCACGGAGGGCAATACCCGTCAGGTCGACATTACGCGTTACAAAACCGGCGAACTCCTGCTTGTGAGCGCTGTTGATCAGCACGTTGCCACCCTTCTTCAGACCGTTTAACACATCGATTGTGTCCATCACGCTTGCGTCCAGCACCACTACCAGATCCGGGTCACGGATCTGGCTGTAGACCTTGATGGGGTGGTCATCGATCCGGACGAACGAGACGACCGGGGCACCCCGGCGTTCTGCACCGTAGAACGGGCATGCGGTTGCATATTTCCCGTCATGAAGCGCTGCCATCGCAAGGAGCCGTGCAGCAGTCACGCCACCCTGCCCGCCCCGGGAGTGGATGCGGATCTCAAACATTTGTGTTCACCCCGAACCAGAACTCGGTTCCCATGCGACGTTTCCGGACAAAGTCCGCGAGGTCATCGTAGGTTACTTCCTGCCCTCCGATACCGGCAATCACGCTGTAGACGTCTTTCTTTGTCTGTGCTTTGATCTCATGGGCGAGGATGCCACCGGAACCAAATGAGTAATCGCGGTCGACCACGACAATCTCTTTTCCCGCGAGGTCAAGGTGCGGGAATGGACGGAACCACCGGAGCCGCATCGAGCCTGCCTTGATCCCTTCCTTGCGGAGAATATCGATGGCGACTTCTGCCTCTTTGCCGAACGTGCCCATAGAGACGAGGACTACGTCCGCGTCTTCGCACCGGTAATCGTCGGTAAATCCGTACGACCTGCCGAAGCGTTTCGCAAACTCCTTCTGAGTAGCATCGATCACTTTTACCGAGTCCCGCATCGAGCGTTCGATGTCCCACCGGAACCGGAAATAATCGTTCGGTCCCGTAAGCCCACCATAGCTGGTCGGGTTCTTCGGATCAATAGCATGGGGGAGGTGAAGGGGCGGGATGAAATCACCCGGTTCAACGGTATCGAGCGGCTGCATGATGTGGGAGAGGGAGAACCCGTCGAGGTTCACCATCACGGGCAGCAGAACGTCGTTGTGCTCTGCGATTACAAATGCCATCAGCGTTGCATCGTAGGCTTCCTGTACGGTCGCCACATAGACCTGCAGCCAGCCGGTGTCCCGTTCCTGCAGGGCATCGGTATGCTCCGCCCAGATGTTCCACCCGGGCCCGAGCGCACGGTTCACGTTTGCCATGACGATCGGGAGTCGTGCGCCCGCTGCCCAGTTGGTCATCTCGTGCATGTACAGGAGCCCGTGGGAACTGGTTGCCGTGAACGTCCGCACACCGGTGACGGAGGCGCCGATGCAGGCTGCCATTGCCGAGTGTTCGCTCTCGACCGGAATATACCGGCTCGCGAGTTGCCCGCTCGTGACATAATCTGCAATGGTTTCCACGATCTCCGTCTGTGGTGTGATCGGGTACGCGGCAACCACTGCGGGATTTGCCTGTTTTATTGCTTCAGCTACCGCCTTGTTGCCCGTTGCGATCTTCTTCATGGTGCTGCCTCCTCTGCGGCAAGCCGCTGTAAGTTCTTTTGTATCCGCTGTTTGAGGATCTCAACGGTCTTTGCATCAATTCCCTTGAACCGCCCCTGCGGTGCGAGATACTCTTCGAGCGGGATCGGCTTTTTCATCGCTGCCTTTGAGGGTGCATTAATAGTGAGTTTTCCGTACTCGCGCTCGTAGAGCACCCACATACCGGACTTCACCGCAAGCTTTCCCATCTCGATTGTCTTCTCGGTCGGGTACCGCCAGCCGGGTGGGCAGGGGGCGAGGATGTGGATGAACGTTGGTCCCCGGAACGTGAGCGCTTTTTGCACTTTCTTAAAAACGTCCTGCGGGTAGGCGCTGCACGTGGTTGCCATGTATGGCGGGTCATGGGCGGCGATGATCGCATCGATATCCTTTTTCGCATCGGTCTTTCCGGTCGGGGTGGTCGTTGTACGGGCACCCATCGGGGTTCCGCCGGACCGTTGCATGCCGGTGTTGCCGTAGGCTTCGTTGTCGTAGCAGATGTAGAGAAAATCTGTGCCCCGCTCAAACGCGCCGGACATTGCCTGGATACCAATATCAAGCGTCCCACCATCGCCGGCATACACGATCACGTTTGTCTTCTTCCCTGCCTGCCGGAACGCGTTTGACATACCGGATGCACACGCGGCTGCAGCTGCAAACGCGACGTTGTAGACCGGGACGTTCATTGCGGTATTCGGGTAGATGCCCTGGATAACGCTCGTGCAGCAGGCTGGCACGACAAGAACCGTGTCCGGTCCTGCGGCTTTCAACACATACCGGAGGTTGAGCGAGGAACTGCAACCGGCACACGCGGATGTGCACTTTTTTACATATTCTTCTTTAGGGATTTCAGCGATGATATCCATCTCCTGGAATGATTTATGGGTAAGCGCGAAAAGAGATCGCGGATCTGCCTTTAATTATCATCATGGGTGGACAAAAAGGTATCACGCAACAAGGAAACGGGAGTGTCATCTCTATCCACCACACCCGGATTTGTCATACCGCAACCTTGAACATCCACGCCCTTCGAATCTTGTAGGATGAAGACCGGTTGGTTGATCCCGCTTGCCCTTATCAGTGCTCTGGCACTTCTCGCACCATGCCCCGTATCAGCTGTATATACCGAAAATACCACCACCTACTCCATCGTCCACCTTTCCGATACCCAGAACCTCGCAACGTATTATCCGACTACGTATGATTACACCTTCTCGTATCTCGAATCCAAGAGAACGCAATACAACATCTCCGCCATCATCATCACCGGTGATCTGGTCAACAAATGGAACAAAAAAGCAGAATGGCTCGCGTATGCCCATGCCGTAAACCAGACCACCATCCCCGTTTATGTTATCGCCGGAAACCATGATTCTGACTACGGGAAGAACTTCACGTATTACACCGCATACACGGGTAACACTGCGAAAAATTACGTAATTCCGGTGCAGGATTTTGACCTTGTCGGGATCAACTATGTTAGTAAAACCCTGTCATCAAAAGAACTTCTCACACTCCGAAACGCCATAACAAACACGTCACACAACTTAACTATCATTGCCACGCACTTTTACCTCGATAAGGATGGCTCGATCTCCGCTCTCGGGAAAGATATCGACCGGCAGCTTGTGGTCAAACCCACTCTCGTCATGGGCGGTCATAAGCACGAGGACTTTGTCCGGACAGGAATGATCGGGGGGTTCCCGGTGATTGAAGACCTGACCAACTACCAGAATGGTCTCCCGGGGAGCCCGGTGAACAAGAATTACTCAGCTGGCACTCTCTACACAGTGACTGCACGGGATGGCGATGTCGTGAAAGTATCGTCACGGATTATCCATATTTATCCCTCCCGGTCTGTCGCTGCCGAGCGGGTACTTTACGATATTTCCGGGCCTGTAACAGGAATATCAGCATATACGGTTCCTCTCGCAGGTATGACGAACGAGACGGCTTCAGTTGCGGGTACGATCACGGGCGCCGGTGCTCCGGATTGCAACAATACTTCCGGTGTGTGTACCGTATCATCCCTTGATGGTGTCAGCACCCCGGAGAATCAGTTCTGGAACTTTTTAAAAGGAATATTCCGGATGCCGTGACTGCCCGGTGCGAGAGGGATGCCCGGATCCGGTCATTGATCCTATGCGGATATTTCGTTACTCTTTATCGCAGCAGTCATACCCCCGAAGGGATATTATTTTCACTTTCGCACCGCACACGGTCTGGGGTTAATAACGTCCCCTTTCAACAATGTATGTGGGGAGGAGAAAAGATATCAGACTGGTGTTGCTCTGCACGATCGATATTAGGCTCACTCCTCCACCCTCTCAAAAAAACCTGATTGAAAACCCCCTCAACTCTTTTAGTTTCTCTCTTTTTTGCCATACAATGCGTTAATGCAGTGTTTTTCTTTAGGCAAAATGGTAATATATTTTAGGATCATTTCTCTAATGTTCCCTATGGCTCTTCGATCGCTGAACCTTCCCGGTGTCGGAACAAAATATGAATTCGTGACTGACAAGGGTGATACCGTCGCGATATTTTTCACAAAAACCGGTTCCATCCAGATGTACACGCTCCAGCAGGGCTGCAATACCCCCAGCGCTGCGGAAATGACACCGGTCGAGGCGCGGAGGCTGGGAAACATCCTTACCGGCGCGATCATCGAAGCCGATTCGGACAGCGTGGAGGTCGCATTCTCTGCGCTTGCTGATCTCCGGATTACCCTTCACACCTACCTCATCCCGGCAGCAATAGCGGGAAAGACGATCGAAGACCTCCAGATCCGGGCAAAGACCGGGACGACCGTGATCGCGGTGTCAAGGCACAACATGAATATCATCAACCCCTCGCCATCTTTTGTCTTTGAGACGGGCGACGCGGCACTTGTTATCGGAGAGACCGACCAACTCAAAAGTTTCGAGCGCGAAATTATGGTGAATTAATGGAAGGCATCGTTCTCGCGCTCTTCATCTGTCTCGTCCTTGCACTGGTAACGAAGTACCTCTCGGTGCCAGCAATCCCGTTCTACATCCTCGCGGGTGTTATCCTGGGCCAAGCCGGGCTCGGTTTGGTCGCATCCAATGAGATAAGCCATTTTCTCTCCGAAATGGGGCTGATTTTCCTCCTCTTCTTCATGGGATTAGGCTTGAAGATCGAACGGGTCCTGGAGAACCGTTCAGCGGTACTGACAAGCGGAATCGTCGATCTCAATGTCAATATGATCATCGGGTTTGCCGCCTCTTACCTACTGGGTTTCTCCCTTGTTGAGTCGTTCGTCGTCGCATCAGCGTTCTACATTTCCAGCACAGCGATGACTCTCACATCCCTCATCGAGAACCGGAAGCTGATGATAAAGGAAGCGGAAACAATCATCTGGCTGATGGTCTTTGAAGACCTCGTCATGATCATCATTCTCGCCCTCATCTCGGCGGGCAACCAGAACCTGATCGTCTTTGCGGTGAAGATCCTCTTTGTCCTAGGTATCCTCTACGCCCTCGCCCATTACGGCAAGGAGTTTTTAATCTCCATCCTCGACCGCGATGACGAACTTCCCATCCTCTTCACCTTCGCCGCTGTGCTTACCACTGCATCCTTCTCGATGTATCTTGGTGTACCGGAGACCATGATGGTGATTGCGCTCGGCGTTGCCTTTGCGACAACCGATCCGGATGCATTCGAGCAGCATGCACGCCCGTTCAAGGATGTCTTCCTCGTCGTCTTCTTCGTGTTCTTCGGGGTCACGATCAATCTTTCCGGTGGGGCAGACTGGTTTGTGATTGCTGTCATCTGTACCCTTGCAGTTGTCTCAAAACTTGTTTCAGGAATTCTCACCGGTATCTATATTCACGGTTCCGCGCTTTCGGGGATTGAGATCTGGGGGAATACGATTGGCAGGGGCGAGTTCTCGATCGCGCTTGCCGTCCTGTATGGATCGCCGGTTGTCGGTGCGACGATTGCCGCGATGGTAATCGTGACCTCGATCGTCGGCGCGTTCATGGCAAAGTATTCCACTTCCTTACGGCGAGGGATCGTGGGGCTGGGGCGCAGGAGCGCACCCCCGCGCCGTATCCATACCAAACACTGATCTGTTTTTTGTGTCATTCGATTAACACGAGCCCGATGGAGTGGACATCGGAATGAACAATCTTCCCGTACTCCATATCCTTGCAGGGGATTGTCAAGAGGTTCCAGCCCGCTTTTTTCGCGGTGGCGAATACATCCATGCCAGCTGCCTCCATGCTCGGACGCACCATGTCCATGTGCCGGCACTTCCGGCGCAAGCTCTCGTCCACCACGCCCGGCGCCTCCTCCGCGACGCAGTGCTGGTGTTCACACCAGATGCAGGGATACCCCCCGAAGGAGAATGCCTTGTAGTACCCATCGTAAAACGCGGTCTTTTCGAGAAAATGAACAGTGCCATTAACCCAGATGATCAGGTCTCGGAACCAGGGATGGAAGTCCTCGGGTATATCGTCCGGGCCAAAAGCATCATGTCCCGGCACACCGTCAAACCGGAGCAGGAGCGCGGTGGAATACTCGTTGACCATCTGCTGTGTCTCGGCTGGTGACGGAACATAGGGCGGGCAGCCGAAATGCTTCCCGTACCCCTTGCACCCGTACCGGCACTTGAACCGTACCCACTGTGAAACGATGATATCAGCCGGAGAAATCTTTTTTGTCCGCACACCCCGCTCGCTGGCAAGGCCAATCAGTTTTTCCAGTTCATCCGCGAGTTCCGGAACCATAGCTTTCACCCTTAACGAGAGAATGCCTGTTGTTGCCGATAAAGGTTTTCCCAAAACAGCAACGGCACCGGTTCGTAACGGTAATGAGCTGCGGGGGAACGAAAAGGTAGTTCTTTTATTCCTGCCGGTCTTTTTCTGTGCCCCGGATGTCAACAATCCGCTGGACAATCAACCGGGAACTGGCAAGATCGCCATCCGCATATTTGCCGATGCGAATGATTTTTGGGGTAAGCCCCCGCTCTTTGAGTTGTTTCTGAAGTTTTGCCTCATCGAAATACTGGTTGAACCCGATCGTGATTACATCCGGCTGGATCTCTTCAATCGGGCGGAACATATCTGTTCTGTCCCCGAGAATCGCATGGTCGACCGGTTGTAACGCAGCGACCATGCAAAGGCGCTGATCTTCCGGGATGATGGGATGTGGCTTGTGTTTTACGTTCGCGTCCCGTGCGACAATCACCCAGAGTTCATCTCCGAGTTTTTTTGACTCGGAAAGATAGTAGATGTGCCCCGGGTGGAGGACATCGAACGTACCGGTGGCAACAACGCGGCGGGGGCTCATGCAATCACGTCCAGCCGGCACGGTTCACCATCTGCGGTGAAGCACTGCCAGTCCATCTCCCGGTACGGGTAGCCGATGATCAGGTGGAACCGCCCGGCGCGGGGAAAAAAGTGAACGTCTGCACCGGACGGCCGGAGCACGCCATTCGGGTGGGAATGTGCACTGCCGGCAAGGTGGGTATCAAGCGGCATCATATCGAAAAACACCGAAGCGGAACTCTCCCCCGTCACGGTGCCGGGGAGCATGTTCAGTTCCTCGATAATTCCGTCCCGTTCGCGGAGGAGCGCAACGAACTCGTTGGGGTGACTGTCATGTCCCAGTTCGAGGAGCAAGGCGAGAAGTTCTTTTTTTATGCCGTGTATGTTCATGGGTAATTCCGGAAAAGGTTTTGGTAATCTACCGGTTATGTGGGTGCTGGTATGCAAAAAATGCTCGCAAAAAAGACAAAGAAGACACAACAAGGGTGAAAAAGTGAGTGAAATTATTGCTCGACCTTTGCGAGTGCCGTGTGCCCGGGCTCTGGCTTCACCAGGTCCGGGAATATGGCAGTGGTTGATCATGTCGACCTGCGGTGGGGATGGAGGTCATGAGATGAGTGGATTAAATAAGGTAAAAAACTCCACCGTAAGATCACCCCCGCCATCCTTTTGAACCTGAACCGTTTTTGTTGAACGGGAACTCAGCCACAACGTTCCTTGCCCAATAATACGAGAGGATCGGGTCAAGGAGGTACGCGAAACTGAAAACCATCATGGTCATATGGAAATCCAGCTTGAGATATCCTGTTGCAGTAAGCACAAAAAAGGGCAGGATAACACCTGCGTTGATGATACAGGAGATATAGAAGGTATACCGTGTCCTGCCGGTCCCGTAGAATATACTGCGGAGAATGATCCCGATAGCCACTCCTGTGCAGGGAATGACAAGGTACCAGAATACGATGGCAGAATAGACAACCATTGCCGTATCCGGAATGATAAACCCGATGATCTCCTTCCACCCCAGGATCATTATCCCGCAATATGCAAGCATAGCTCCGGTAACCAGTGTGACGGATACCTTTACCACAACAAGCAGGTCAGCAAACCGTTTCTCACCGAAATAATTCCCGACAATGACGCTTGTGGCGGTGCCCAGACCAAAAACCGGGAGGGTGATTAACCATATTGATACATATGCAAGATTGTATCCACCATACGCCGTTGTACCCATTTGGTTGAAAAAGAATAGTACTGCAAGGTACCCGAGATTCATAAGAACCGAACTGAGACCGGTCCAGACACCGATTCGGAAGACGGGGAGAATATGGATCTGCCACCGGCTTTTCAGGATCGAGAAGAGATCCAGCGAAAGGAAACGGGTCAGATAGAAACCTGATACGATAATCACTACCATTTGCGAACAGAAGTAACTGATTGCTGTTCCCGGTGTTCCAAGGTGCAGGGATACAGAAGTATCCGAGACCAGGAACAGGTTGAGGACAATATTCATGATAACATTGATTATGATTAAAATGCACGCCTCTTTTCCTTTCTGCAGGGATTTCACCGCAACAATTAGGAGATATGCTATACCTTCGATGGGGAGGGTGATCAGTGTGAGCATAAGATAGGCGTGCGTCTGGTCTGCAATTGCCTGAGGGGTCCCGATAATTCCGACAATATCCCTAAGAAAAAAACTCGCGGTGCATGTGATAAGAAGAGCGATAAATATCTGGAGGATAAGTCCGGCTTTTATGATCTCAACGACTTTATCCCGGTTGTGGTAGTTCTGGGCAACGAGGGCAAGGATTCCCAACGGGATTATGTCATCCAGGAGCCCGGAGAAGATCAGTAAGAACTCGTTCTGTTCCATGACAGCAAACGCGTCCGGGCTGATGCGTCCGGTCCAGAATACGAATAAGAGCGTGGAGATGCTCTTGATAATCCCGATCAGGGTCAGGAACCCGATAAATGACCAGGGATATACCCGGTTAACAGCCTGCCACCGGTTCCTGATATGCGGGAATATCTCCACCATCAACCGTCACATCCCATCCGGTTACCACTCTCAAACCAATCTCCCTCCCCCGGCTCATCTTTCTCCGTAATCGCTATTCCTGCACTATGTGTCGAACCGTTCAGGATTTCCAATAAAATATGAACACGGCTTATTTTTTTTTCGGCATGATATAGATATCCGCAAGAAGAGTGACGGTCAATAGCAGCGATAAACGATGTTTCGTTCTGAAGAATTTCGGATGCGAGAGGAGTGATGAGCCTTTTTATTTGCCCTCAATGGTCGTTTTCCGTGTTGCAAGGTATCTGTTTTCCCCTTCCTGTGCCTTTACTGTCCAGAGACTGACTGTCTCGTTATAGGCATTAAACTTCGGATTGAAAACAAGCCCGGTTGCCCCGTCTTGTAATCCTGCAACCTTTTCCCCACCGGTGAAGGACCCATTCAGGTAATCATCAATACCGGTATAAACGATCCGGTCAAGCCGCTTTACTGCCGATGCGAGAACAACCGACGGGCCAAGATCGGTCTGGTCAGTATCAACACCGATGATATACTGTCCCGGTGCGGCTTTTGCCTCGATGATCGCACCGGTGCCAGAGAAGCCTGCGACCGTGTAGATTACATCAGTCCCGTTATGATACATCGCCCGTGTAATCTCACCTGCCCGGACCGTGTCAGAAAAACCGGTCGTAGAATTGTCCCGGACGTATGCCTCTTCAACAATTATTGACGGCTCCGCTGCACGGGCGCCATCGAGATAACCCTGCCTGAACCCGTTAAGGAGATCGGACTGCGTGCCGAGGAGTATCCCGATGTGATTTGTCTTTGTTGCCGACGCCGCAAGGACACCGGCGAGGTAACTCTCCCCATAGGAGGTAATCTCATATGTCCGGAGATTACCGGAGCCGGAACCGATCTGATCGATAGCAAGGAACCGGATATCCGGGTTTTCTGCAGCAAGGCTTCGGGTTTCATCGGCATAGGTATAACCAATGGTAATTACAAGACCCGGTCTCTCCGGGTTGGTGCTATTCATCAGCTTGGACAACGTTTTGCGGTCGAATGCAACAAACTCCCGCTTGGAAAACGGCATCACTTCCTGTGCCGAAAAGATGCCCCGGTACGCACTATCAGTGTACGAGAGGTCACCCTTTTCTCCACCATAAACAATATAGACAAACGGGAGGGTGCGTTCTTGTGGGGTCGTGACGATCAGGGCACACACAATGAGTGCTACTCCCGCGACTGCGGCACCGGCGAGAACATACTTCCGGTTCATGGTCTCAAAAACTCCATCGCGGGGACATCGAGGTTCCCGAAATTATCCGTATTCAGCATCCGGACATGCGAACCGGTCACCCGTTCATACGTGGTGATGTAGAGTTCCCGGAACGTTATATCGGGATGATCCCGGATAGCTTTTACCACATTTGAGGTAAACTCATCCGAGAGCCACTGCCTGATTTCCATGTCATAGACTGCCCCCAGCGACGGTTCACCGGCGGCTGATCCGGTGAAGTAGAG
>Ga0163200_1000609_pt1 | contig 14853 bp, 11 predicted proteins | sample PL_2010_200m_FD_113535 | JGI IMG/M metagenome (GOLD analysis project Ga0163200, IMG submission 113535) | Freshwater microbial communities from Powell Lake, British Columbia, Canada to study Microbial Dark Matter (Phase II) - PL_2010_200m | ecosystem: Environmental > Aquatic > Freshwater > Lake ... | reverse complement strand
TGACCATCCTGGGCGGAATCGGTTTCGTATTCGGCAGCGCGATGGTGCTAAGCTACATGTTCGCCCCACAACTGGGATTGGTGAGCACCCTGGCTTACAGCGTAGTCTTCGGCATCATCGCCCTCTCGGCCATCTGGTATTTCCTGGCCAAGCGGGCGCAGAAAGCGCGCGGCATCAACGTGGATTACGCCTTCAAGGAGATCCCGCCCGAATAAGCCGATTGAAATCGGCGTCTGAAAAGAAAAACCTGCTGAAGCAGGTTGGAACTACAACTCGCAACCTGCTTCAGTGGGTTTTCATGGGGTTCAGGCAACAGATGCAACCGGTACGGGAAGTGTTGAGTTGTTACTATTTTGGTATTGCTCTGTTGCAATCATGAGATAAAAATAAGTGTCTTTGCGAGGAGGGTCAAGTAGCCCGTGCTTTTCGGGCGTATCGAGACCCGACGAAGCAACCCCCTCGCGGGCTGGGAGACTGCTTCGGCGGAAGAACACCGCCTCGCAGCGACACATTAGAGGTTGTTTGCAACAGAGCATTTTAGTATCATTAAAACCCGAGAAAGGCAGCTAAGGTTCCGTAATGAAGGATCAAGCACAAGTTGTCATCGTTGGCGGCGGAATCGTCGGAGTCAATATTGCGTATCACCTGGCAAAAATGGGCTGGACAGACGTTATGCTGTTCGAGAAGGACGAGATCGCCAGCGGAGAGTCTTCCCACGCAGCGGGACTGGTGACGCAGTTCGCCACCTCGCAAACCCTGATGCAGTTCCGCAAATACAGCATCGAGCTGTACAGCGGCCTGAAATTATTCGATCATGTCGGCAGTTTGCGCGTGGCTTCGACGCCGGAGCAGTTCAAGGAATTGCAGCGCAGCGTCAGCCGGGCGAAGGGACTGGGCATGGAGGTGGAGATCATCTCCCCGGCCGAAGCGTTGAAGATCATGCCCCAATTGAGCGGGGAAAATCTGTACGGCGCAATTTACCTGCCGCGCGACGGGCAGCTTGATCCCTACACCACGACGACCAGCATGGCGCGCTTTGCCAAAGAGATGGGTGTAACCATCCACACCTGCGTGCGCGTGACCGGCATCGAACTTTCCCCGCAAGGCGAGATCCAGCGTGTGCTCACCGACCACGGCGCGGTCAAGACGAACATCGTGGTCAACGCGGCCGGGATGTGGGCGCCGCGCGTGGCAGCCATGGCGGGACTCCACATTCCGACCACGCCAGTGGATCACCAGCACATTGCCCTCAAAGCCGTCGCAGGCCACGAGTTTTCGCACGCGACGCCCTGCCTGCGCGACCCCGACAACCTGGTGTACATGCGCCAGGAGGCGGGCGGACTCGTGATCGGCGGCTACGAACCCAATCCGCTGGCGCGCTGGATTGACGGCGCGCCGTGGGAGCACGGCGGCACGACGCTCCCGGCTGATTACGACCGCTTCGAGCAGTTGCTGGAAGGCGCCATCCGGCGCATCCCGTTCCTGGAGCGGGCCGGGATCATCACGCTGGTCTGCCATCCGGGCGCGTACACGCCGGATTGCCAGCCCATGCTGGGGCCGATGCCGGGCGCGCGCGGCATGTGGATCGCGGCGGGGATGTCGCTCAACGGCTACGGCGGCGCGGGCGGGATCGGCAAACTGATGGCCGAGTGGATCGTGACCGGCGAACCCTCGCTCGACGTGTACGCTTTCCGCGCCACGCGTTTCGGCAACTATTACGCCAGTCCGTATTACGCCGCCGAGCGGACGCGTGAGGGCGTCAAATACTACTATCGCCTGCGCTTTCCCAATGACGAGAACGAGTGGGCCAGGCCGCACCGCGTCAGTCCGCTGCATTACCGTTTGCAGGAGATGGGCGCGGTCTTTGGCGAGAAATTTGGCTGGGAGCGGGTCAACTTCTTCCAGCCTGGCAAACCCTTCCGCCGCGCCGGCGCGGACCAGCGCGAGTGGGGCTGGACGCGCCCGCCCTATTTCGAGCGCGTCGGGCAGGAGCACCAGGCGACGCGCGAACGCGTCACGCTCTTCGACCTGACCTCCTTCGGAAAGATCGAGGTCACAGGCGCGGGCGCGCTGCCCCTCTTGAACCGCGTCGCCGATAGCGAGATGGACAAACCCATCGGCGCGGCCATGTACACGCAGTTCCTCAACCCGCGCGGCGGCGTAGAGGCCGACCTGACTGTGACGCGCCTCGGCAGGGAACATTTTTGGGTCATCACGGGTTCGGCTTTCATCGGCAACGACATTGCGTGGCTGCGAATGCACGTGGATGAAAACGATGGCGAGGTCAGCATCCGTGACATCACCACCGAGTGGGCTTGTCTAGCGCTGTGGGGGCCGCGCGCGCGTGACGTGCTGCGCAAGGTGATGAGCGACGATGTATCGAATGCGGCGCATCCGTATTTGATGACAAAGCGCATTTCGATCAACGGCACACAGGTCTATGCCCAGCGCGTCAGTTACGCCGGTGAGCTGGGTTGGGAACTGTATGTGCCAAACAATCGCGCTGCGATGGTCTGGGATATGCTGCTCGCGTCGGGCAAGGAATTCGGTACCGAGGTCGGCGGTTACAAGGTGCTCGACTCGCTCCGCCTCGAAAAGGGCTATCGCTACTACACCGCCGATGTGACGCAGCTCGAAACTCCCTATGAAGGCGGCCTTGGCTTCTGCGTGGATTTGAACAAAAAAGATTTTATCGGCAAGGACGCGCTCTTGAAGCAGAAGCAGGAGGGATTGAAGCGTAAACTCTGCACGCTGGTGGTGGATGGCGACGAGTTCACGCAGATCTACGGCGGCGAGGCGATCTACCATGCCGGCAAGGTCATCAGCCGGGTGCGCAGCGGCGGTTACGGTTATACTTTGAAGAAGAACATCCTGTACGCCTACATGCCGCTCGAACTATCTAAACCCGGCACGCGCCTCGAATTCGAGTTGATCGAGGGCCGCTACAAAGGTGAAGTAACCGCCACCGTTTTATTCGACCCGAAAGGCGAGCGTCTGCGCGCCTAGCGCAAATTGCCAATTTGCTACTTCAAGGATTGACTATCAGACTATTTGACCACATGACTATCAGACTATCCGACTTCGTGACCAATGAACCCTCCTGATTATGTTGGTTTCGGCATGTTGACGCCGGTCGCCATCCTGGTGGTGGATGCGCTGCCCGAACACAACACCGGTGCGCTCATCAACGCGGTCACCGAGTTCATCTTCGACGATGCGGCCATCGTCGCCTGCCTGCTGCGGCAGTGGGAGGTGTCCACTGCCATGATCGGCACCGCCGTTGGCGATGACCGGCGCGGCCGCCAACTGGCGCGTCAACTGGAGGCATGGGGCGTGCAGGGAAAAGTGCGCTTCTCCACAGCCATTCAGACCCCGCTGGAGGTGGACGTCTCCGACCAGACCGGCGCGCGCACTTATTTCTGGCAACGTCCGCCCGAGGTGCTGGATACGCTCAACACGGCTGACCTCTCCCTTTTGGTGGGGGCGCGCCTCCTGTATGTGGACTGGTACGATGGCGACCACATCCTACGGGCAATGGATGAGGCTGCCCGCTTGGGTATACCGGTGTTCCTTAATTTGGAACACGGCCACGCGGATGCGGACATCCTGAAGAGATACGCGGGCAGGGCTGCCATCTGCCAGGCAGTGACCGATGCCGCCCAGCGGGATTGCGAAGACCCATTGGCTGTTGCCCGCAAGCTGCTGGATACTGGCGTGGAGACGGCTCTCATCACATTGGCGGCGGATGGCTGCCTGGCGGTGCGCGGCGACCAGGTGGTCCGAGTCTATGCCCCCGCTGTCAAAGCCGTGGATGGCTGCGGCGCGGGCGCCACGTTCTCGTCCGGTTTTATCTATGGGTATCTCAACGGATGGAATCTGGAGTCTTCTGTGCGCTTTGCCACCGCGGCCGCTTCGCTCAAGGTGACAAGGCCGGGCTTGCAAATGTTTCCGATTGCAGAGATCATGGCATTGGCAGCGCAGATCAAGGTTGAAAACGGAGACGGTAGTGACGGCTTTAGCCGTTCAGGAAGCGACTAAAGTCGCTACTACAATTTTAGGATGTGATCCAGTGATAACATTTGCCTCCCTCCTCACCCCAGAGCAAGTCGAACGCGTCCACGCGGCCTCGCTCGAAATCCTCGAAAACGTCGGCCTTTTGGTGCGGAACGAGAAAGCGCGCGCCATCTTCGCCCGTCACGGCTGCCGGGTGGACGCCGAAACTCAAATCGTCAAATTCCCGCGCGCCGTCGTCGAGCGCTTTCGGGACCTGGCGCCGGCTTCCTTTACCTTTCGCGGCCGCGACCCCCAGTACGACCGCACGATCCCGCAGGATGGGCCGGTCATCGTTACGGGCAGCTCCGCGCCTAATATCATTGACCCGGTGACGGGTCGCGAGCGGCGCTCACGTTCGGATGACATCGCCCGCATCGCCCATCTCATCAACGAGCTTCCCGGCTACGACGTTTTTTCCGTCTCGACCCTGGCAGAAGACGCCCCGCCCGGACATTTCACGCTGGCGCGTCTCTACCCGGCGTTGAAGCATTACCTGAAGCCAGTGCGCAGCACGGCTACGGATGTCGCGGATGCCGAGAAGGTTCTGCGTTTGGGCAGCTTGATCGCCGGCAGCGACGCAGCTTACCGGGATCATCCCTTCATTACGCACCACTTTTGCCCGGTCGTCTCGCCTTTGACGATGGACTTCGCTTCGACCGAGATGTTGATCTTCTTCGCCGAGAACGGCTGGCCGGTTTATCCCAGCATCGTGCCGAACGCGGGCCTGACCTCTCCGATGACCCTGGCCGGGACGCTGGCGCAGGGCAACGCCGAGTTCCTGGCTGCCGCGATCTTGATGCAGATGGTAAAGGCTGGCACGCCGCTGATCTACTCCACCCTGCCGACGGTCGCCGATATGCGCACGGGGGCTTACGCTTCGGGAGGCATCGAGTGCGGGATGCTGCACATGGTTTTTGCCCAAATGGCGCGCTATTACAACATCCCCTGCGGTGGGTATATTGGCCTGTCGAACGCCAAGGTCAACGACGCGCAATCCGGCTACGAGACGGGCATGTCCACCCTGGCGGGGCTGCTGGCTGGCGTGGACATGCTGAACATGGGCGGCTTGCTGGACGCCTTGAAAGCCTTCGATTTTGCCAAGGCGGTGATTGACGATGAAATTGCCCTGATGCTGAAGCGTGTCAAGCGCGGCTTCGAGTTCAGCGAGGAGGAGCTGGCCCTGGATGTCATCGCCAAGGTTGGGCCGGGCGGCTCGTTCATGATGAGTCCGCATACTATCAAGCGGATGAAGTCCACCGCGCTGCTGACGAAGCTGGCTGACCGTGAACCTCGCAATATGTGGGAAAGTAAAGGCGCACTCGATACTCATGCGCGCGCCATGCAGCGCGTGCGCAAGATATTGGGGCAAAATAGCCTGGCTGTCTTTGCCCCTGAAGTGGAAGCGCGAATCCGGGAAGAGTTCCCAGGGTTGGTACTTGGAAACTTGGAGGTACCTGAAGGATGGTGATTTATATTTTTAACGCGAATTTCGCGAATGGACGAATGGCGCGAATGGATTTTTAAAAAATTCGCGTAATTCGCCTATTCGCGCCATTCGCGTTGAAAAAAAGGATCGAGCAATGAAACTCTACTTTGCCACCGACGTTCATGGTTCTGAAATCTGCTGGAAGAAATTCATCAGCGCCCATAAGTTTTATGAGGTGGATACCCTCATCCTGGGAGGAGATATGACGGGCAAGGCAATCATTCCCATTATCGCTCAAGGCAACGACAAGTATAAAGTAACCTTGCTGGAACAGGAAACTATTCTGGAAGGTCGGGACGAAGTGGAGAAGATGGTTCAGACCATCCAGAATCGGGGCTATTATCCTTATGTGACGAACCCTGATGAAGTGACCGCCATCTCCTCTACGCCGGGCAAATCCGACGAGCTTTTCCTCGTACAAGTGCTGAAGACTATGCAGCGCTGGATGGATTACGCGGATGTGAAGCTGGCCGGGACAGGTATCCGCTGTTACGTCTGCCCTGGAAACGACGACATGTTCCAGATTGACGATGTTATCGCCGCCTCGAAGTGCGTGCGCAGCGTCGAAGGCCGGGTGATCGCGCTGGACGAATATCACGAGATGGTCAGCTCCGGCTGGTCGAACCCGACGCCTTGGGACACCCACCGCGAGGAGCCGGAAGAGGCCTTGCAGCGGCGCATCGAGGCAGTCATCAGCCAGGCGCGAGATGTGCCCAACGCCGTGTTCAACCTCCACGCCCCGCCTTTCGGCAGCGGTCTCGACGAGGCCCCAGAATTGACGAAAGACCTGCGCCCCGCGTACGCCGGACGTTCGCTGGTGCCGGTGGGGAGTCACGCGGTGGCAGCGCTGGTCGAGAAATACCAACCCCTGCTTGGCCTGCACGGACACATCCACGAAGGCAAGGGAACCTACAAGTATAAGAAAACCTTGTGCATCAATCCGGGCAGTATGTACGAACAGGGCATACTGCACGGTGTGGTGATCGAGTTAAAACCGAAGAAGATTGGCAACTATCTGCTTACGACGGGATAGGTACACCAAAAAGGCGTAGAACCTGGGAAAGGAGGCCGCTATAAACCGAAAAATCCATTTCATCCCTTTCATCTGTGGTTTCAGTACGTAAAAACTTGCAAAGGAGATTCAGATGAGTAATGTAACCTTGTTCGTTCGTAAGGCAAGTGGGTTGGTACGGGCTTGGTCGGTCTTTGACGCCTTCATCTATGCCACGTTCTCCATCAACCTCATCACCTTGGGCCTGTACATTTTCTCCTACTGCTATTACTTCGAAGGGAACCTGGCGACGGCCGTGGTGATTGGCGGCATCCTGACCCTCTTCGAGGTAGTCGTCTACGCCAGCCTGATCTCCGCCATGCCGCGCGCTGGCGGCGACTATGTCTGGCAAAGCCGCATCCTGGGACGGGCAATCGGCTTCATCCTGGCTGTGACCGGTTGGTGGTTCATCCTGTGGCTGTGGGTGCCGCTCTACGGGCAAATGCTGGTGTACGAGTTCCTGACTCCCGTCCTGGCCATCTTTGGGGCGAAGGACGCCGCCCTATGGTTTACCAACACTCCCGGCGGCCTGTTGACCGGTTCGCTCATTTTGTGCGCACTGGTGACCTTCTACATTGCCATCGGCATGAAGTGGTACGCCCGCGTGCAAAAGATCTGCTTCTGGGGCGGCATGGTTGGGCTGGTGCTGGTCTTTGGCCTGCTGCTCTTCGGCAGCAACCAGGTCTTCCAGGCCAACCTGGATTCCCAGGTCGCTCGATTTTTCGGCGTACAAGCCAAAGGCCTGTACCAGGCTACGCTGACTGCCGGTGAGGCCGCCGGGACGGCGGCGGCGCCGCTGGGCAATCTGGCGTTAGGGGCGAGCATGGCGCTCATCCCGATGATCGTCTTCTTCAACCTGTGGCCGAACTGGGGTTCCACCCTCTATGGTGAGGTGCGCGGCGCGACGGATTACAAGCGCAACTTCTGGGGCATGGCAGCCGCCGTCATCGTGACCGCCGGATTGGCGTTGATCTTCTTTGGGTTGATAGCCAAAACCCTGGGCTGGGACTTCTACAACAAGGCCAACGGCGCATTCTGGAACTTCACCTGGGGCTACACCAGCGAGCAGCCCCCACTGCCGTTCTGGCCTTACCCGGCGCTGTTTGCCGCCTTTATGGTCAAGAGCCGGCTGGTGCAACTCCTGGTCATCGGGCTGATGAGCCTGTGGTGGTTCGGCTGGTCAGGGACGGTGTTCCTCAGCTCGACACGGGTGATCTTCGCGGCTGCCTTCGACCGCATGTTACCCGAATGGGCCTCCAAAGTCGAACCCCGCACCCGAACGCCCATCGCTGCGTTGATGTTGATGGTCATCCCCTCGATCCTGATCTCGCTGCTGTATGCCTACAACCTGGTCAACTTCCGCAGCGTGACCCTGGACTCGACGCTTGTGATCGCGGTGACCTTCCTCGGCACAACGGTGGCGGCCATCATCCTGCCCTGGCGCAGCAAGGATGTGTTCGAGGGTTCGCCCATCGCCAAGTTCAAAGCGGCCCCCTGGCTGGGTTGGCTGGTGACGGCGGTGTTCGCCGTCGGAGCCGTTTACCTGATCAAAACATCCTTCAGCTATGCCATCACTGTTCTGGGCAGCCTGCCCTCGGTCGGGGCCAACGCCCTCACCTGGGTCATTGCCATCTTCGTCGCCCTGCTGACCGTGGTCAACGCCGCGCTGATGATTTGGCTGCTCTACTACGTCGGCAAGCGGCTGTTCGCCGGGGACAAGATGCCGGTAATTACCCTGGCCGGGTTCATCTTCTTCCTGTTCCTGGATTGGCTGCTGGTGGAGTGGCTGTGGGATCCTCACGTGCCGCCGTTCGATTTCGCTTACTACGCGATCGGCTGGAAGAACGTCAGCTCGATGGTCTTCATGCTGGCGAACTACGCCCTGGCCGCCATCATCTACTTTGGCTTCAACGCCTATCGCCGCAAGCAGGGCATTGACGTTGACAAAGTGTACAAGGAGATCCCTGTCGAGTGAGCTGCACGAAGAGTAGGGATGGGGGTGTGGATGGGCGTACGCCCGTCACACCCCCGAATCTCCCCCTCCCTCACGGCGATTCCAGTGAACATTAATTTGACTTCGGGAATTTATGATGCTAAAATGTACTATGCCATCCGAGGCTGTTGTATGCCTGCGTGGTTTTCGCTACCGTGCACATCGAGGGAGGTGCTCGATGAAGCATCGAAGATTACATGATTGGAGGTGCACCGAGAACATTCGACCCGAATAGATTCCATTTTGCCCATCAAAATTCTACGTAAGGAGATAAGGAGAGATATGAGCACTAAAAAGTTCGGTTTCCAAGTGTTTGCACTGTTGGTGATCGCGGCCTTCGTACTTTCCGCTTGCGGTGCTAAAACCCCCGATGTAGCCCAGGGCTACACTGGCACAAAAATCACCAGCGTGCCGCAGGATCTCGTCACTGCCTGCAAGAAGGAAGGCATGCTGACGATTATTGCCACGCCACCTGACTGGGCGAACTACGGAGAGATTTTCGCGGACTTCCAGCTGACCTCCGGTGTAAAAATCAATTCCCTTGACCCCAACGCTGGCTCGGCGGACGAACTAGCGGCCATCGAAGCCAACAAGGGCAACACGGGCCCGCAGGCTCCCGATATCGTGGATGTCGGTTATGCTTATGGCGCCCAGGGTATCGCTTCCGGCCTTTACCAGCCATATAAGGTTTCGACCTGGGACAAGATTCCTGATACAGTTCTGGGCATTCCTGCCAAGGACCCGACCGGACTCTGGATCGGCGGTTACTACGGCGTCATGGCCATTATCGTGAATACGGCTGTCGTGCAAAATGTTCCGACCAATTGGGCCGACCTGCTCAAACCCGAATACGCGGGACAGGTTGCCTTGTCTGGTGACCCGCGCACTTCGAACCAGGCCATCCAGGCGGTATTTGCAGCTTCTTTGGCCAATGGCGGCTCTCTGGATGATGCCCAACCGGGTCTCGACTGGTTCAATCAATTGAACCAGGCCGGCAACTTCGTTCCGGTGATTGCCAAGCCAGGCACCATCACTCAGGGTGCAACCCCCATTGCGTTCTTCTGGGACTACAATGCTTTTGGGTATAAAGACGCTGCTGCTGGAAATCCTCCTGAAACCGTTATTTATCCCTCCCCGACGATCGCCAGCATGTACGTCCAGGCCATCAGCGCTTATGCGCCCCACCCCAATTGCGCCAAATTATGGATGGAAGTCCTCCACTCTGACGAGGGCCAGTTGGCTTGGATGAAGGGCTACGCACATGGCGTCCAGCAGGCTGATTTGGAAGCGCGCGGTGTAATTCCCGCAGACGTGTCAGCCAAGTTGCCCGCCTCCAGCGCCTTTTCTTCAGCAGTTGCCCCCACCCCTGATCAACTCACTGCTGCTCTGACACTGATTAAAGCTGGATGGATGTCCACCGTCGGCGTGGATATTCCGACCCCGGCCCCTTAGATCGATCATGACTACTCCGATAGCAAAGCGGGACGCGCCAGAGGCGCGTCCCGCTCGACAAAAAATGTCTTGGGCATGGCTTGGCGTGATGCCCTTCTTTCTATTTGCCTTCCTTTTTCTTCTCTATCCATCCTCAACAATTGCCGTACGCAGTTTTCAAGATTCGATTACCCATTCATTTACTTTAAAAAACATTCTCGAGCTTTTCAAAAACCAATACATACTGGGGTCATACTGGATCAGCATCCAGATCAGCCTCGTCACCTCGCTGGGTGGTGGGATTTTCGGCTTTCTGCTGGCATATGCCGCCATCCGGGGCGGTTTGCCAAAGTTCATGCGCACGAGTCTGATGACTTTCTGCGGCGTGGCCTCAAACTTTGCCGGCGTTCCGTTGGCCTTTGCTTTCATCGCCCTGCTGAGTCCGACCGGCATGTTGATCGGCTGGCTGAGGGCGCTCGGATATAACCCATACTTTCACGGCTTTACACTGTACACTTTTTGGGGATTGAGTATCGTCTACATGTACTTCCAGTTTCCCCTGATGGTGTTGATCATCGCCCCGGCCATTGACGGGTTGCGCCGCGAGTGGCTGGAAGCTTCAGAGAACCTGGGAGCCAGTTCCTTCCAGTACTGGCGACATGTTGCCTTTCCCATTCTCCTGCCATCCATCATGGGCACGATGATTCTGCTCTTCGGGAACTCCTTTGGCGCCTTTGCCACCGCCCAGGCCTTGACCGGCGGCCAGATCAATCTTGTTACGATTGTGATCGGTTCGCAACTGCGCGGGGACGCAGTGGGCGACCCCGGCATAGGGTATGCCATGGCCCTGGGCATGGTGGCTGTCATGGCCATCGCGATTACAGGCTATACAGTACTCCAAAGGCGGACCGAGAGGTGGTTGCGATGAGACGCGGAAATAAGTTCTGGTCGTGGTTCGTGATGATTCTTGGCATCCTTTATTTCTTCCTGCCACTGGTGGCGACCTTTGTCTTCTCCCTGAAAGCCAAACTCGGGGTTTTGAGTTTCAAGGCATACGCAAATATCTTCAATGACCAGGCGTTTGTTTACAACTTCTCGTATTCAGTGCTTTGGGCGGTTCTCACCATTGTGGTCGGGATCCTGCTCTTTGTCCCGACAGCTTTCTTGATCCGTTTGAGAGTTCCGAAGTTTCGTGCTGCTGTCGAGTTCATCACCCTGCTGCCCTTCGTGGTCCCGGCAATTGTATTTGTCTTTGGATTGGTGCGGACTTTCAGTCAGCCTCCGCTCCTGATCGTCAACAGCCCGGCCTTGCTTATTGCCGGCTACACGGTATTATCGATGCCCTACATGTACCGGGCAGTGGATACAGGCCTGCGATCCATTGATGTAAAAACGTTGACCGAAGCCGGACAAAGTTTGGGCGCAGGCTGGGGATCGATCCTCTTTGATATCATCCTGCCCAATATCCGTGTCGCCATCCTGAGCGGTGCCTTCCTGAGTTTTGCCATCGTGATCGGCGAATTAATCCTCGCCCAATACCTTGCTAAGCCGGCCTTTGCCCCCTATATGGCATATCAGATTCAACAAAAGGCTTATGAGCCAGCGGCAATGGCCATTATCAGCTTTGCGCTCACCTGGGCAGCCTTGGGGATCATTTCGTTGGTCGGTCGTGGCAGGGGGCAGACCCAGGTCGGCGGCGGACACTAAATCATCCGAGAGTGACAACTTATGACACATCTGACTCTTTCAAATATCTGCAAACAATTTGCTGGAACAAATGTGGTTCAAGATTTTGACCTGGAAGTCGAAAAGGGCGAGTTTGTCTCATTCCTCGGTCCATCGGGGTGTGGAAAAACGACCACCTTGCGCATGATCGCCGGTTTTGAGCTCCCCACCTCTGGCAAGGTCACCATTGATGGGACTGATATCACCAATAAGGCCCCCAACCAGCGCAACGTGGGCATGGTCTTTCAGGCTTATGCCCTCTTCCCGAACATGACCGTTGCACAAAACATTGGTTACGGCTTGCGTATTCGCAAGGAATCCAAGCAAGCGATTAAAAAGGTTGTGGAAGAAATGCTTGCCTTGATCCACCTCGAGCAAAAGGGAAACAGCTACCCTCACCAGCTTTCGGGTGGGCAGCAACAACGCGTTGCCCTGGCACGCGCCCTGGCGATTCATCCCCAGGTGCTTCTGCTGGATGAACCCCTGTCGGCCTTGGACGCCAAGATCCGGGTTTCACTGCGCGCCGAGATCCGCGCCATTCAGCGCAAACTTGGCATCACGGCCATTTACGTTACCCATGACCAGGAAGAAGCCCTGTCCATCTCGGACCGCATCGTTGTCATGTACGAAGGCAGGATCGAGCAGGTCGGCACTCCCTTTGAGATCTACAACTTCCCCCAAACCGCCTTCGTTGCCAGCTTCGTCGGGACGTTGAATACTACCACTGCTGAAGTGGTCGATCCGGTCAAGCAACTGCTTCAGATCGATGGTGTCCAGCTGCAGACCGCCGAGGGATTGGATGGGTTGCAAAAAGGTGACAAAGTCTCGATCGCGATCCGGCCCGAGCGCTTTAATTTTATCGCCCAGGAAAGAAAAGCCAATATCCTTGATTGCCAGATCGAGAACATCACTTTCCTTGGTTCGGTTGTCCGGATCCAGGTGCTGGTCGGCAGCAACCGCTTTTATATGGATACATTCAACAACCCATTCCTCGAGCTGCCTAAGATCGGCGACAAGGACCAGGTCACTTGCTCGCGCGAAGCGGTCCTGGTCTTGAAAGCCTGACCGTTCGGTGATCACCAAAGAGAAATAAACTTAAGCAAAGTCATCCTCGTGCTCTCCGACGGCCTGTGCTATGATACCGCTATCGCCGGAATGGGATACTTGGGTCATTTAGTGGAAGCAAAACTCGCCAGCCTTTACAAAGTGACTGGCGAGTTGCCTACGAGAAAGGAACTTTCCATGTTCAAGCTATTCAAACCCCGGCAAGACCAGTTTCTCAAATTGATCAACGACCAGGCCGCCCTGACGCTGAAAGGGACCGAGCTTTTACAGGAGTACATGAAGTCGCCCGATGCAGAGACTGTCAGGCAGATCACGGCCACGGAGAAGGAGGCGGACGAGGTGCGGCGCATTCTCATTGATGAGCTGAATCGTACGTTCATCACGCCCATTGACCGGGAGGACATCTTTGCCCTCTCGCGTACCATTGACGATGTGCTGGATTATGCCTACAGCACGATCACGGAGATGGGCGTTCTGAACGTCGAGCCGACGCCGTTCATGGGGCGGATCGCCTCCCTGCTGCGCGACGCGGCTTACGAGATCCACATGGCCGTTCAACGCTTGAAGGAGCATCCGAGGGTGGCGACGGATCATGCGCAGCGGGCGAAGGCGCTGGAGAATCGCGTGGAGGACGTGTACCGGGAGGCGATTGCGGACCTGTTCAGTGGGCCGGAAGATATCCATCACATCATCGAAATGCTGAAGATGCGCGAGGTCTACCGCCACTTGAGCAACGCGGCCGACCGGGGGGATGAGGCTGCCAACGTCATCGCCGACATCATCGTCAAGATGACCTAGGCGGGAGGCTTCTTGATGTTGGCTGTAACGATCTTGATGCTCGCATTAGCGGTGCTGTTTGACTTTTTGAACGGCATACACGATTCGAGCAACATCGTCGCCACAATGATCTCGTCGCGCGCCTTCCGGCCTGCGGTGGCCCTGGGTGTGACCGCGCTGGCGGAGTTTCTGGGGCCGTTCATCTTTGGCGTGGCGGTGGCGAAGACGATTGCACACGAAATCGTATCACCTGAGAGCATCACCATCCAAGTGCTCCTGGCTGCGCTGATCAGCGCCATCGTGTGGAATCTAGTCACCTGGTTCTTGGGGATACCCAGCAGCTCCTCCCATGCGTTATTCGGCGGTTTGATTGGCGCGGTCGGTGTGGGAGCCGGGTTGAAAGCCATCCTATTGGCCGGGCTGGAGAAAGTGCTTCTTGCGCTGTTTATCTCGCCTATCATTGGGCTGGTCTTTGGCTATCTTATTACCAAGCTGATCTTTTTCCTGGCGCGAGGCGCTACGCCGAAGATCAATTGGTTTTTCAGACGCACACAGATCCTGACCGGCATTGCCCTGGCGTTCAGCCACGGCACGAACGATGCCCAAAAGACGATGGGTGTGATCACGTTGGGGTTGATGATCACGGGATATTTGACGAATTTCACTGTTCCGGTTTGGGTCATCGCCCTCAGCGCTGGCGCGATCGCCCTGGGGACAGCGTTAGGCGGTTGGCGGTTGATCAGAACGCTGGGAGGCAAGTTCTACAAGATCAAACCCGTGCACGGCTTTGCGATACAGGTAACTTCGGCTTTGGTGGTCTTGGGGGCGTCACTGGTGGGAGGCCCGGTCAGCACGACCCAGGTGGTCAGTTCTGCCATTATGGGCGTTGGTTCAGCCGAGCGCGTGAGCAAGGTGCGTTGGGGCGTGGGCGGTGAGATTTTGATAGCCTGGATCGTGACCATCCCAGCAACGGCTGCGGTGGCAGGAGGGGTCTACTGGATGATCGTGAACATCCCGGCTGTGCTGGCGTGGTTCGGTTAATTATTTCCGTCTCTCAGACTCTTCTTTCACTAATTCGCGGCGCAGGATCTTGCCCACCAGAGTTTTGGGCAACTGCTGGCAGAATCGGAGTTTCCATACTTCTAATTTGTATTACAGCGCAAGGTTGCTATTAACCTGTCATGCTGAGGAGCGCTCTTGGCGACGAAGCATCTCGTTGTTGGCACGGGAGACCCTTCAGTCGCTGAAAAGCGCTCCTTCAGGGTGACAAGG